>MDTD01148608.1_pt1 | contig 14816 bp, 12 predicted proteins | sample 811221 | NCBI WGS metagenome assembly MDTD01 (sample SAMN05326646, study PRJNA326480) | marine metagenome | isolation source: seawater | place: Pacific Ocean: South West | collected 2011
CATAAGAGAATCAAAGAAAATTAAATATAATAATTTTTCTGCTTTAGAAAGAAAAAAATTAATTGAAAAGTATTTTTCATATTCTGACGGTAAGGTTTCTAAAAGATTAGTAGAAATAATTTCAAGTAGAATAAATAATTAGCTATAAATTTTATTTCTAATAATTGTTAATTTTATTTAAATTTATTATAGGACTTTTAATATTTTAATTATCTCTAATTTATTTCCATTTTTACAAAAAATAAATAAGATTAATCTTTATGATAAAGTGTTTTAAGTTTTATTATATATATGCTTCGGAAAATTAAGTTAAAAATAAGCGAAAAACTTAATCCGAAATCTAATGTACTTTTTGAAAAATTAAAAAATAAAGAAGTTATAGATTCACTTAATGAAATATATAAAAACTCAAATAATGAACAAAAAAAGTACAAGAGCTTACTTATAGATGGAGGTTACTACAATTTAAATTATTATTACAGATTGCAATTACTAAGAACTGCTCTTAAATCAAAAACAATTAAGGAATATGCCTTCGTTTGGGATTGCAATTTAAATACCTGTAAAAATTTATTAAAAGCAATTGGAATAAAAAATATATCATCTTTAAGTGGCTCTTTTGATAAAGAAATTTCATTGAAGGCAGAAAATTTATTAAAGAATATAAATTCCAAAAAAGATATCATAAACATAAATCTTCCTTATAATATTCCAGGAACATTGTTGTACGATACTATTTTAAAACGTCAAAGATGTGCAACAGTAAATATTAAAGATAAAAATTTAAAAGAGTATATTTACAAGTTTTTATATTCTATAAAATTTGCAGAAAAACTAATAAATTATTCTAAACCAGATCTTCTTGCGTTAAGTCATTGCAAATCCTATCAATGTTCACCTCTTGCTTGGTTGGCATCCAAAAAAGGAATATCAACTATTGTATTGGGAAATGAATTTAATATTCTTAGACTATGGAAAATATCTAAGCCAAATGATATTTATTCAGGAATTGGTCACCCTGTAGGTAAGGATTTTAAAAGATTTTCAGAAGTAAATAAATCAAAGTTACGTTCAGTTGGGAAAAAATATATTTTTGATAGAATTTCAGGTAATACTTCTGACCTTAGTGGCAGATATGCTTTTCAAGGTAAAAGAAAAAAACTATCTGAATTAGATTTATATCCAAAAGGGAAAAAGATAGTAGCAATTTATTCTGCATGCTTTTTTGATTTTCCTCATACTTATGGGATGAAAAGATTTATTGATATGTTGGATTGGTTAAAATTAACTATAGAAAAGGCATCTGAGAATAGAGACGTATTATGGTTATTAAAACCACATCCAATGGAAAAATGGTACGGAGGAGTTAAGTTAACAGATCTTATTGATAGAAAATTGCCAGAAAATATTATCTTAATACCCTATGATTACTCCGGTCAGGACATAATTAATCTTGCAGATGCTCTTGTGACTTTTCATGGTACATCTGCTATTGAATATTCCGTTATGGGTAAACCTGTACTTGTTCCTGATCGTGGCTGGTATCATGATTGTGGCTTTGTTCTATACCCAAAATCAAGAGAGGATTATGAAAATTTACTAACTAGCAGATGGTACGAATTAGTAAATGTTGAAAAAGCAAAGCTTAATGCGGAACTTTTTTCTGGAATTTTCTTTGGAATACCAAAATGGCAAGAGGGAGCATTTTTCCCTGATGAATCTAATGAAGATTATTTAAGAAAGAAACTACCTAATTTTGTCAAATTTAAAAAAGATCTTATCAATAAAGAAATTAAATTAATTAAAAAATGGGTAATTTCTGATTCTATTGATTATCATATTTTTAAAATTGAAAATAATAATAAATTTACAACCGTAATTAAGAAATAGTAAATTTATTCTAAATTTTAAATATTGTCAATAAATTAATATTGATACTATTTAATTAGAAAATATATATTAGAAAACTTTAAGTATTCTTAAATATTTCTAAATTTAAAAATCTTATTTATTGAAAACTAGTTTTTTATTCTGAAGATATATTTACATATTTTGCTAGTTAATTTATATTCCCAAAGTCATTATTAATATGCTGTCTCTTCATTCCATCTCGAACAAAAATTATTCTTGTTTTAAATTTACTAATTATATTCTTATAAAGAGTTTGCCAAAAATATTTTAACTACTTATAAAAATGAAAAAGTTTCAAACAAAAAATTATTAAGTCATCCTTTCATAATAAATATTTTTGACTTAACTAAAAATATTTATTTATTTTTTTATTTTTAATTTCAAAAATTTGGTAATTAGAATTTATTATTCTGTCGTCATGGGTACTTATAATTACTAGCTTTTTCAATTTTTTCCATTTTTCTAAAATAATTTTTAATTTTTTAATTCCTTCTTGATCGAGGTTATTAGTCGGTTCATCAAGCAATATAATCGGAGAATCTCTCAAAAAAGATCTCGATATAGATATTAGTTGTCTTTGACCGCCTGATAAATTTATCCCTCCTTCAGAAAGTACCGTATCTAATGAATTTGGTAAGCTTTTAATAAAATCATAAGCTCCAGAGAATTTTGTTGCATTCAAAATATCTTGCTTTGAAGCATTATATTTTGCTATTCGTATATTCTCAAATATTGAAGCACTAAATATATATGGATCTTGCGGAATTAATGAAATTGTTTCATATAAATTTTTATCAGAAATTTCTTTTAAATTGAATTTATTGATGAATATATTTCCTGAATCTAAATCATATTCTTTTAGTAGGATACTAAATAAAGTAGACTTTCCAGAACCGGATCTTCCTAAAATTAAGTTTATTTTGTTTGAGAAAATGTCTATAGATGAATTAGTAAATATTTTTTTATTTTCATGAGCAAAGCTTAATCCTTCAAATTTAATAGAGTTTATATTTTTTAAAACTTTTTTCTTATATTTATTTTTATTTTGCTTAGTTGTTTTAATACCATTTAATAAGTGTCTTACATGTGCTTTTGCTAGAACTATCGTAGTAACTTTGGAACCTATAATTCCTAGAAAATTTCCAATCCTTTGAACAAAAATTACTACAATTATAATTTCTGGGGTGCGTTCTGTAAAATTGAAATTACCACTTTTAACGGAAGCATAAATGATTACACAAACTAAAACAAACGCAGGAAGTAAAGAAGGTAAGCCATTTAATAATACTGATTTAGAGGTATTATCTATTCCTTTATTTTCTGCACCTTCAATATTTTTAATTATCCTATCTTTTATTCCATAAATTTGAATTTCTCTATAACCTTTTAAAACTTCGGATGTTTTTTGCGATATCTCTTGAAATATTTTTTGGTTTTTTTTACTTAAAATATTGGAATATTTCTTTATGAATTTTAAAAAGAAAAAATAAGCAATACCAATAATTAAAATGGCAAAAAGAAGGTCATATGAAAAACTTGAAATAAGAACAAATAGAGCTGATAGAGTAAAAAGTATATTAATAATTAAATCCACAAAATTGATTATAACTTTTGAGGAAGTTGCAGAAGATTGAAAATACATATCAAATATTTTTCCTGAATATATTCCTGATTTAATTGTTTTATTTAAAAAGTTTTTAAGAATTTTAATCCTAAAGACTTTTCTTACATTTCCATTAACCCTTGAAATATAGAAAGTTTTGAAAGATAGTAATACTGACCTGAAGATAAAACTTGTTATTAAAAATATTAAAATAGTAAAGTTTGAATTTAAAATACTTGATAAAAAATTATTGTTTAATATGAGGTTTTTAGGAACTTCACCATTGATAATTGCGTTGGTAAAAATTGCTATTAAACTTATAAAAAGGAGTTCAGATATTCCTAACAAAATAGTTAAGACTATTAAACCAATAATGGTCTTTTTCTCTAATTCACTTTCTTTTAATAGAGTTAAAAAATCACTATTTCTTTTTAGATTAAATTTTATTTTAGAATAATTCTTCATTTTATAGTTTAAAAAATTTAGCTTTAAGATTTTATTTAAAAGTATTTTTAAATTTTAATTTTTTCATTTTAGCCATAAATTTATTAAATTCTCTAGATTAAGCCTGTAAAATTTGGAAACTTTCCAGTTAAGTTCATACCAACTGGATAAAAATTTATATTAAATTCTTTTGTCGCTTTTAAGTCATCTTTACCATCTCCAATCATAATCATTTTATTTTTTAATGAATTAGAGTCATCTTTAATCTTTTTAAGATTTTCTAATTTACTCCCTTCTAAACCAAATATTTTATTGAAATAGCAATTTAGATTTCTATTTTTTAATATCAATTCAAGATCTGAGAATGGAGTCGCAGAATTTATATATAATTTTTTTCTTATATTTTTTAGTTGATTCAGTAATTCAATCGAACCTAATATTGGTTTAAGATTGATAATTTTTTTTAATGTATATTCTCCATAGTTCTCTAAACATTTTTCATAAATATATTTTTGTTTAGTTTTGTCATCATAAATAATTTCTGAAAATTTTTTAAAAATAAAATATCTATCTATTTTTGTTTCGCTTTTCATAATTTTATTTATAATTTCAGAACCATATTCATAATTTTCAACACATTTTATGAAACCCTCTCGTTTGATTTCATTCGACAATACTAAAGTTCCATCAAAATCAAAAATGTATGTTTCGTATGAAAAAAATTTAGACTTATTTATATAATTTTTAATATGTTTCAATTTTTTCTTTAATAAGCATTTGAAATCTTCCCCAATGATCAACTTTTGTCTTTCTCTCGTAAGTTTCCAATGTATTTATGTAATTGTCTTGGTAATATGAATCCTCTTTAAAGTGTGTTGTTGATACTTCTTCAACAATACACCCATCTGTTGAAGAAAAACTATGGAAAACCCCCGGTTGAACTAAACAGCAATCACCTGGATATAGTTTTCTTTCATGGCCATCAACAACAATATCTAAGGAACCACTTAACACTTGGAAAGTTTCTTCTTTAAGTTTGTGATAATGATTTGGATGGTTTTGACCAGGAAGAACAACTAATAACTTTTTACAATACTCTCTATTAATACAAGTAATTATTAAAGCACCCGTTTCCCTAAATTTTTTGAGTCCATAATGGTGGGAGATTTCAATTTCAAATTCAGGGCCAAGCTTTATATGAGCTTTATTAAGCATTGCTCTTATTTCATGAATCGCAGTTTTTACAGTCTGCATATCCGGGGTTGCTGGCATTTGAATTGATTCATTCAAAACTGCACAATCAGTCTTAATTTCGTTATTACAAATAATACCTTTCTTAAATTCTCCCGATGAGAGCTGGCCATCCAAGATAGGCATAGCGAAATAAACATTTTCAGGTTTTATTATTTCCCCTTTTTTTATAGAATTTTTTACGTAAACGCCTCTGCTTAAAGACTCTATAGATTTTAACTCTATTTTTGAAGAAATCCTTTCTTCGACTCCATACATATTTTTACCTTCTTTATATGATTCAATCCAATTTGATAACTGGGTTGGGTTTGAAGAATAAGCATTTAATTTGTATTTAGAATTTGAAATCCCAACATGTCTTTCAAACATTCTTGCACCGAGAGCATATCCCATTTGAACTGCTTGCAAATTATTTGGGTCCTCATGAGTTGACCAACCAATAACTTTTTCTGGATATCTATTTTTTAAGACTGAGATTTGGACCAAATTGCAATCTTCTTTTCGAGTCGGATAAATTGATACACAATGCATGATTGAGAAATTACACGCTCTATGATCAAGAAAACTAACTAAATTGTCAATATCATCAATTTTCAAGCCCCCTGTTGAGAAAATTATTGGCAATCCTGCATTTGCAATTTTTTCTATAAGTGGCCAGTCTTTTGAAGAGCAACTTGCTATTTTTATAGCCTCTAAATTCAATTCCTTTATGAAATCAACAGAAGCTTCATCAAATGGGGTACAGATCCTTTTAATAGATTGTTTTTTTGCATAATTAGCCAATTCTTCAAATTTCTTTTTGCTTAATTCCGTACTTAAAAATCTCTCAATATGTTTATTTTCTTTGTTAGTCCTTGATCCTTTATGAATGAAAGTAGATAACTCTCTAAATTGAAATTTTATAGCTCCATTTAAATTTTCTTTATTTGTCAATTCTGAAACTTCTTTAATTATATTCTTTGCATGATCTAAGTCACCTTGATGATTATTTGCTAAATCAAAGACAAAAAGATCTTTAAAACTAAAATTTTCATTATTTTTCATAGGTTTTTGTCTTAAACATTTGTAAAAACTGAGCTTTTCTGTAATCCAGATTTATATGCTCTAGAAATAATAAACATAGTATCACAACCTTTTTCAAAAGAAATTGGAGAATGTTTTAGAGAATCACCTGATAAATGATCTTTTATATGTTCAAGTTCCAAAATAAAGTCGTCGGGTCTCGTTTTATGAAAATCTATTGTTTTAGATTCTTTCATTGAACTATCTTGAAACTTAACACTATCTTTTATGTTGCTCTCACAATTCCATTCAATGAAACCTGAGTCAAATTGAATCCTGGCCCATTTTTTGGATGGTTTAGTAACGACATCTTGAATAACTCTTCCAATTAGTTCTTTTTCTGAAATTAAATTAATAGATGCAACACGATCATAAAAACATTTATTATCTTTGACAAAATCCATACAAGCATCAATTTTGCTTATTTTTCCGAAATTAGTTAAATCAGCAAGATATTGCCAAAAATTTATTGCATGTGAATGCTCTCCAGTGGCTCCTCCACCCTTTTTATATGATCCTAAATATGAGTCAGACGGTCCATTTAGCCAGTGATGTGCTTTAAATATACCTCCCCAATGCTCTCTAAATTCAACATCAATTGTGATGACTTCACCAAAATTATTTGAATTTAATAGAGAATTTATTCTTCTTGATGCTTTACCAAGAACATGATTATATCCTATAAAAACTTTTGTTGAAGATTTAGATATTGCATTTTTTAATTCGGATAGATTATCTAAAGATGGAGTACAAAGTGGTTTCTCTATTAAAATACCATTAGGATTCATATTTAATGCCTCATAAGCCAATCTTAAATGTGAATCTGGAGGGGTACCAATGATTATAAAGTCAGGTTTAGATGTAATCTCGTTTTTATTTTTTATTAATTTAATTTCACTATCCCATGATCCATATCTTGAAGGATAAATTTCTTCCTTCATTCTTGTAAGAGCCTTCGAATCAATATCTAGAACTGTAACTTGCCAATTTAAGTGTCTCGAAGCATTTGCCAGATGATTGCCAATTGAACCTGCTCCAAAGATTAATACATTCATAAATATTTTTTCACTAGAAGTAGTATTATACTGCTCAAAAGTATTAAATTTAACTTTTAAAATTAGTACCTAATTTTTTTTAATAGTTTCTCATTTCTATAAGCCTCAATAGTCTTTTTAATTCCAATTTTTAAACTTGTTTTTGGAATCCACCCAAGATTGCTGATCCTTGTATTATCTAATTTTTTCCTAGGAGTTCCATCTGGTTTTGATAAGTCCCATTTAATTTTTCCCTCGTAACCAATTAACTCAGAAATCATATTAGCTAAATCTTTTATAGTAATTTCATCATTACTCCCTATATTAAGCCAGCAAAGTTCATCGGTTTTTGATCCTTTTTTACTGTTCTTAAAACATGGCAACCAATTCTCAAGAGTGAATAAGCAAGCCTCTGCAAAATCATCTACGAATAGAAATTCTCTAAGAGGATAACCACTACCCCAGCACTTTACTGATTCTTGATTATTAATTTTTGCATCTTCAAATCTTCTTATTAGTCCTGGTATAACATGACTATTATTTTCATGATAATTATCATTAGGGCCATAAAGGTTTGTAGGCATAAGACATATTGAATCAAAATTATATTGCTTTCTAAGAGCCTCGCATAATTTTATACCTGCAATTTTTGCTAATGCGTAGTACTGATTAGTTTCTTCTAATGATTTAGTTAATAATTCTTCTTCTTTAATAGGTTGATTTGCAAATTTTGGATAAATACAACTACTACCTAAGAATAGTAATCTTTTTACTTTATTTATTTTGGATAATTCAATTATATTTGTTTGTATTTTCAAGTTTTCCAATAAAAACTCAAAAGGATATTGGTTATTAGCGAGAATTCCCCCGACTTTTGCTGCAGCAATGATTACAACTGTCGGTTGATTTTTTTTAAACCATTCCTTAACAGAATAATAATTTGTTAAATCTAATTCGGATCTTGAGGGTTTAAGAATCTTACCGCCATTCTCAGATTTACCATATCCCTCCCTTTTTAGAATTTTACATATAGCTTTTCCAACCAATCCAGAACCACCTGCAATAAAAAAAGATTCATTATTATTAATCAATTTACCCATCGTTTGAATTTATTTTAATAATGATTCCTTTTGAGATATTTCTTTATCATTAAGAATCATTTCCTTAATCATTTCCTCCAATGATATTTTAGGCTCCCATCCAAGCATTTCTCTTGCTTTTGTTGCATCACCAAGAAGTTCTTCCACTTCTGTCGGTCTGTAATAACGTGGATCAATTCTTATGACTATTTCCCCAGTATCTTCTCTTTTGCCAATTTCATTTATACCATTACCCTCCCAAATTATTCCATGTGGATTTTCACAATTTGCTGGAAACCAACCTAAAGCAATCGCAGATATTTCACAAAATTTTCTTACACTTTCCATTCTTCCAGTAGCGATTACAAAATCTTCTGGGGTTTCATTTTGAAGCATCATCCATTGCATCTCAACATAATCTTTAGCATGCCCCCAATCCCTTTTTGCATCAAGATTACCAAGATAAAGGCATGTATCTAAACCAGTGTCAATTCTTGATAAACCTCTCGTGATTTTTCTCGTAACAAATGTTTCCCCTCTTCGCGGACTTTCATGATTAAATAATATTCCATTACAGGCAAAGATACCATAAGCCTCTCTATAATTAATAGTAATCCAATATGCATATTGTTTAGCTATAGCATAAGGGCTTCTAGGATAGAAAGGTGTTTGCTCTGTTTGAGGCGATTCCCTAATTAACCCATATAATTCACTAGTACTGGCTTGATAAAATTTAGTACATTTGGTAAATCCTAGAATTCTAATTGCTTCAAGTATTCTTAAAGTTCCAAGAGCATCGCTATTGGCTGTATATTCTGGAGTATCAAAGCTTACCGCAACATGACTTTGAGCTCCTAAATTATATATCTCATCAGGTTTTACTGTTTGCAGTATACGAATTAAATTTGTACTGTCAGATAAGTCTCCATAATGCAAAACGAATCTTGAGTTATCAAGATGAGGATCCTCATATATGTGATCAATTCTTTGAGTATTGAAGCTACTCGATCTCCTTTTAATTCCATGAACTATATAATTTTTACTCAGAAGAAATTCTGCTAGATAACTTCCATCTTGTCCTGTAATACCTGTTATCAATGCAATTTTCTCTTTTTTCATATTTTAATTTTTTTCAAGATTTTTTTCATACCTAAATCTTTATAAGAATTGAGCAAGTATTCATAACAACTTTAATAGATAATTTAAAATCTTACAAATAGATATTCTTTTTCTAAAAAAATGCCCATCAAAAATTTTTTGAATAAAATTTCAAAGACAAATATATAATTCAATTTACTAGTATTAATTTATGAAAAATATTTGTTTAATCCCAGCAAGAGGTGGCTCAAAAAGAATTCCCAGAAAAAATATAAAAATATTTTTTGGGAAACCACTTATTGCATGGTCAATAGAAGTTGCCAAACAATCATCAATATTTGATGAAGTCTTTGTTTCTACTGATGACATAGAGATTGCAAATATAGCTAGAAGTTATGGTGCAGTTGTTCCATTCTTAAGACCTAAAAACTTATCTGACGATTATGCCATTGATAAAGAAGTAATAGAACATTTTATAAGTTGGATGAGTGACAATAAAATGAATCCAGATGTACTTTGTTACTTATATGCAACAGCTCCATTCATTACTGAAAAAGTCCTTAATGATGTATTGGAACTTCTTATTAGTAGTGGAGGTGTTATGGCACATACAGTAACTAATTATGATTATTCAGTGTTTAAGGCTTTAAAAAAAGATGAAAATGGATATTTAAAGTTTATGTGGGAAGAATTTTCTGATAAACGTACTCAAGATCTTCAGGAATTGATTCATGATGCAGGGCAATGTTATTTTTATAACCTCAAAAAATATGGAAAGGAAGAAAAGGTTGTTGGATACCACTTACCTCGACTTCTTTGCCAAGATATAGATACTTTAGAAGACTTTAATAATGCAGAAAAGCTCTTTAAACTTTTCAGTTTAGATAAGAATCTTAATTCATTTTAATTAATATTCCTTAAAAAATCTTTAATTAAAAAAGTTGTATTTTTTTATATGTGATAATAACTTAATGAAGATCATAATCTTTTAGATCTTTTGATAAATTAAGTTTTTCAATATTTGAGAATTTCTAATAAATTATCAGATTTAAAATAAATAAGAATAAGTTTAATTGTTCTCTAGGTAAGTCATAATTATTTGAGAAAGGTAAAACTATCTGCATTTTTAAATCAAGAATTGATTTTTATAAAATACAACCATAATAAATAAAATATAAAAATATTATCAACTATTTAAATATATTAATTCTCATTATTACCCTTAAATTTTTTTTCATAGTTATTTTTTAATGAATAGTATATAAATTGATCATTTTCAGAAGAAATTTCGAATCCATTTTTTTTAAAAAGAATCTTGCTTTTTTCATTTTTTTTCTTAACGCAAGCGATGATATGATGATTTAGAGGAATTATTTTAAATAAAATATTTAAAGATCTTTTAAGTAAATCCTTACCTAATCCAAGTCCCTGATATTTCGATTTAACCAAAATACTTATTTCGTAGCTTTTCTCAAAATTACTACTCAAATCATATCGAATCATTGCAATTGGCTTGCCTTCAAGAATACCAATATAAATATGTGTATTGGATTTATTTAATGCTTTAATAAACCATTCTTTATGATTTTCCCAAGGAATATATTCAGTATTCAAGCTCATCAATCTCGTTGAGGGCTCATTTCTCCATTCCCAAATTAACTTTGCATGAATTTCTTCTGCCTCACATATTACAAATTTTTTATCTTTATTCATAAATTTGCGCCAAAAAGATGATTTATTAGTTCTTAATTATTTCAAATTATATTTACAATAAATCATGGATCAAATTTTATTAGAAATTTTTTTTATAGATTCCCAAGTTACTGGGTCTCCAGCTTCTACATTTTTTACTAAAACATATCCAATTATTTCATCAAAAAATTTAGGGGCTAATCCAAATGATGGTCTAATTCTTTTTATATCATTAGAAGTTATTTTTGATCCTGCTTTAAGATCCTTTATGAAATAAATTGATCTCCTGAACTTTTTATTTTGAATTTCTAGAGTTGTTCTTTCGTTCTTTCCATTCCCCAGAGATTGCCATGAGCTATTTGTGGATTTAACTAAAAGTCTTAATTCATCTTTATCTAAGGAGAATTCTTTATCTAATCCTTTATTTTTATCTAGTGTGAAATGTTTCTCTATTGCTGAAGCTCCTAATGCGATAGCTGAAATAGAAGCACTATTACTAATAGTATGATCTGAAAGACCAACTTCAAGTTTATATTTAGATTTAAGGTGTTTTATATATTTTAAATTCGAATGCTCTGTAGTTGCAGGATATGAACTAACACAATGAAATAATAAAATTGATTCACATCCATTCATTTTAGCGGTCTTTACAGCTTCTCCAATCTCTTTTTCACTTGCCATGCCTGTAGACATAAGTAAAGGTTTTTTAGTTTGAGCAACAAGTTTTATCAAAGGTAAATCAGTAAGTTCAAATGAAGCTATTTTATAAGCAGGTGTTTCAAGAGATTCAAGTAAATCAATAGCAGTTTCATCAAATGGGGTAGAAAACAAAGTAATTCCTATCTCTTTGGCATATGAGAATAGATCTTTGTGCCATTCATAAGGTGTATGAGCTTCCTCATATAGTTGATAAAGTTGATATCCATCCCAAAGTCCTCCTTCTATCATGAAGTCCTTTTTATTACTTTTTATTGTCATTGTATCTGCTGTATAAGTTTGAATTTTTACTGCATTAGCACCTGCCTCTTTTGCTGCTTTTATACTATTAATTGCTCTATCAAATGATCCATCATGATTTGCAGATAATTCTGCGATTATGTAAGGAGGACTTTTTTCAGATATTTCATGATTATTAATTATTAATGGCATATCCTTTTTTTAATTTATAAATTAATACAAAAATAAAAATAACTATTTTTACGAACTATAACTAACTTTATTTCATTTCATTTAATATCAAGAATTATTTTAAATTTTATTAAAAATTAACTATATTTACTTTCTTGCAATTTCTTTATTTATAATAGGTTTTACTTATTCCACAATACGTATAGTGGAAATATACAATAAAAATTTTTTGAATAATTTTCTCATCTAATAACATGATTGATAAATATCAAACAAAACAAGAATATTTCTGGTCAGGGGAATTTGGTAATGATTATATACAAAGAAATCAAAGTCAAGAAATCTTAAATTCAAATATTTTTTTTTTCAAGAGAGCTTTAGAGAATGTACATAATATAAAAACTTGTATTGAATTTGGTTCAAATATTGGTATGAATTTAAAAGCTTTGAGAGAAATTGAAGCGAATGCCGAATGTCATGCTATCGAAATTAATAAAAAAGCTTTACCTTATTTAAAAAACTTATTACCTGAAGAAAACATAATAATTGATTCTATTTTAAATTTTAAACCATTTAAAAAATGGGATCTAGTTCTCATAAAAGGAGTACTTATCCATATAAATCCTGAAATGCTTCCAAAAGTTTATTCATCTTTGGTTAATTCATGTTCAAAATATTTATTAATCAATGAATACTATAATCCAGAGCCTGTATCAATTGATTACAGAGGGCATAGTGAGAGATTATTTAAAAGAGATTTTGCGGGTGAGATTTTAGACTCTTTCCCAGAAATGAAATTGATAGATTATGGTTTTATTTATGAAAAAGACCCTATGTATAAGGGAGTTGGTTCCAGTAATTGGTTCTTATTGGAAAAAATAAATTTGTAGTTACTTTAAATTTTTTAATTTCTGATTACCTAAAGCTTTAACAAATATATTTAACATGAATAAAAGAAAACTGAGAATTGGGATCTTTATTGACCATGACATTATGATCAGACATTTTATTCATAGTCAAGTTTTTTTGGAATTATCAAAGAAACATAAAGTTGATTATTTTTTTCCTAGTGTTGGTCATAAAAGGGTTACACTTGATCCAACCCCTTATATTAAAAATGCAAGAATTTTTAGATTACCTGAAAATATAATTAGAAGATCAATTTGGTCAAGAAAGAAACATGTGGATGTAATGAGAGGGGGATTTACCAAATTTGCGAGAGATACTAGAAGAATGTATAGACTTACTATTCCAAGAAAAGTAGAAATATTTCATTCAATTTTAGCCCTTCCTTTGATATATGAAATCTACAATCTTTGGACTAAATATATTTCAAACAAGAATCCACATTTATTATTGCAAAAGATATTAAAAGATAATAAATACGATATGATAATAAATCCCGGAATCCCTAATGGTCTTTTTATAAACGATTTATTAATCGAATCTAAAAAAGAAAAAATTAAATTTATTTTCATTATGAATTCGTGGGATAATCCTATTTATGGGAAAATAAGTTCTGGCATCCCAGATTTGTATCTTGTATGGGGTCCTCAAACTCTAAATTTCGCAAAAAAATATATGTGTTTACCACCAGAAAAAGTTAAAGAATTTGGAGCAGCTCAATTTGATATTTATAAAAGAAAACAAAAAATAAGTAAGAAAAAATTCTATGAAAAAAATAATCTAGATTTAAAAAAAAGAGTAATTCTTTATGCAGGTGGAAGTCTTGGAACTAATGAATATGAACATTTAAAAATATTAGAAAAGGAAATAGAGAGAGGCAACTACGGTAATTCAGTAATTTTATATAGACCACACCCATGGGGCGGTGGAGGTAATCAGGGTGATCGAATTATTCAAGAAAAATGGAAACATCTTGTGATTGAAAATACTATGAAAAGTTATATGGAGAATATTCGCATAAAAGGTTATCATTTAACTTTTCCAGATTATTCTGATACTCACCTTGCACTATCTTATTGCGATTGCATTATTTCTCCATTATCAACTATCCTAGTTGAGGCTGCAATGCATGGGAAGCCAGTAATGTGCTTTCTTCCTCTTGAAGATATTCAAGCTAAACATTTTCAAGCAGTTCATTCATTACCGCATTTTCGCGATTTTCAAAATGAGAGTGAAGTAATTCTTGCAAAAAATAGGGAAGAATTGAAATTGAAGGTTAAGCTTTTATTAGAAAAGGTAGAGGATAAATCTTTCTCTAAAAGAATGAAAGAAATTAGTAAAAAGTATGTAAGTAATTTTAAAAATTCCTATTCAGAAAGATTATTAAAATTAGTTGAAAGCTTCTAAATTAAAAATAAAAATTTAATAAAATTTTTTTCCAATTCGGAAGGGTCTCAGCTCGCAGAGTAGCTTGCAAAGAGTGCATATTAATATATGTTTGGAGACTAAAATACATGAGGTATTCTTCAGTATTATCGTTTAAAATAAACGTAATAACTTCCGAAATATCTGATGGAGCCAAGCGGACTTGAACCGCTGACCCCCTGC
>MDTD01008068.1_pt1 | contig 14813 bp, 14 predicted proteins | sample 811221 | NCBI WGS metagenome assembly MDTD01 (sample SAMN05326646, study PRJNA326480) | marine metagenome | isolation source: seawater | place: Pacific Ocean: South West | collected 2011
AAAGCGGAGAGGCCGAAAGCCCTATTTTAGTGATTGTTTCCAAAGATTAATCACCATACTTTTCGTTCAACTAAATGATTTTGCACGTAGTCACTTACTCCTTCTTCTAAAGTTTTAAATCCATCATCGTAACCTGCACTTCGTAATTTTTGCATGTTTGCCTCTGTGAAATACTGATATTTGTCTCGGATATCCTCTGGAGTATCAATAAATCCAATTTTAGGTTTTAAGTTGAGTGCTTTGAAAGTATTTGCAGCTAAATCATAAAAAGTCCGAGCTTTTCCTGTTCCAAGATTATACAATCCTGATTCAGGGCGTTTTTCCATAAAAAAAGCGATTACTTTTACAACGTCTTTTACATAGATAAAATCTCTCAACTGTTCGCCGTCCTTATATTTATCTACATGGGATCGAAAAAGATTCATCTCACCTGTTTTTTGTATTTGATTGTAGGTGTGAAATATTACTGAAGCCATTCTTCCTTTGTGAAATTCATTTGGACCATATACATTAAAGAATTTGAGACCTGCCCAAAAGAAAGGTTTTTTGTTCTGTTGTAATGCCCATATGTCAAAATTGTTTTTTGAATCACCATAAGGATTTAAAGGTTTTAACTTTTTGGGTATTTCATGGTTGTCATCATAGCCCAGCTCTCCTAATCCATAGGTCGCAGCTGAGGATGCATATATTAACGGAAGCGCATACTCAATGCATTTCTTCCATACTTGTTTTGAATAGTTTAAATTTAATTCATTAAATATTTCTTCATTAAATTCCGTTGTGTCGGTTCGAGCACCAAGATGAATGATGAACTGTGTAAATCTTTGATTTTCATCCAACCAATTTATAAAATCCTGTCGATCAACTAATTCTTTGTATGTCTTATTTTCATAGTTGGCTTTTTTTTCTTCGTGGGAAAAATCGTCTACTAAAATTAGATCTTTGAACCCTAGTTCGTTTAGATGCGCAACTAAACAGCTGCTTATAAAACCCGCTGCACCGGTAATTACTATCATATTCATTACGTTTCAAACAAAAATAGTTAATTGACTTTAATTTTATTCAAATAGAATGTTCAATAAATTGGCTTAAAAGCTATTTGATAAGAATGAATAGTCGTATTTTTACAAGCAAAATAGACAGTCATGTTAACATTAACCAGAAGAGAGCGGTTCTGTGCAGCACATAAACTTGCTAATCCTGATTGGAGCGATGAAAAAAATGAAGAAGTTTTTGGAAGATGTTCTAATAAAAATTGGCATGGACACAATTATGAATTATTTGTAACCGTTAAAGGTGAAATTAATCCTACAACAGGATTTATTATTGATTTAAAATGGCTTGGTGATCTTTTGAAAGAAAAGGTTGTAGATCCTTTCGATCATAGAAATTTAAATCTTGATGTACCTAATTTTGAAGGTAAAATGGTTAGTACAGAAATAGTAGCCATTGAAATATGGAACATTATCCAAGAAGATATTAAAGCACAAGGTGCTCAGTTGTATTGTGTAAAACTGAATGAGACTGAGAATAATTCAGTAGAATATTGGGGCCCTAATCAATAATAATGGGATGTGAAAAAAGAGAAGTATACAAGCGGAAAATTAAATAAAGAGGCTTCTCATGTTCTGAGGAGCTAAAAAATATTCAAACAGAAAAGAATTTATTAATCTTTTATCAGCAAATTTAAAATAAGATGAAGGCATTTGTATTTCCTGGGCAAGGAGCTCAGTTTACAGGAATGGGTAAAGAGTTGTATGAAAACAACGTAACAGCAAAAGAGCTTTTTGATAAAGCTAATGAGATTTTGGGTTTTGATATTTCAAAAATTATGTTTGAAGGATCGGTAGAGGATTTAAAAGAAACAAAGGTAACACAACCTGCGATTTTTTTACACAGTGTAGCTGTAGCGTTAACTACAGATGATTTTTCTCCTGAAATGGTTGCAGGTCATTCTCTCGGGGAATTATCTGCACTTGTAGCTGCGCAGGTAATCTCTTTTGAAGACGGTTTGAAAATTGTTTCCAAAAGAGCGCAAGCAATGCAAAAAGCTTGTGAAATTAAATCGGGAACAATGGCAGCTATTTTAGCTTTAGAAGACGAAGTTGTTGAGAACATATGCAAAGAAACTCAAGGTGTAGTGGTCGCGGCTAACTACAATTGCCCTGGCCAATTAGTGATTTCCGGGGAAGTAGAGGCTGTAAATTCTGCTTGTGAAAACTTAAAAGAGGCAGGTGCTAAAAGAGCATTAGTATTGCCTGTTGGGGGAGCATTTCATTCTCCATTAATGAATCCTGCGAAAGAGGAGTTGGCTCAGGTAATAAACTCAACTGAATTCAAAGAGCCGATTTGTCCAGTGTATCAAAATGTGAATGCACAGCCTGTAAAAAATCCAGAAATAATAAAGCAAAATTTAATTTCTCAACTTACCTCTCCTGTCAAATGGACGCAGACTGTGAAGAATATGCTCTCGGATGGCGCCACTAGTTTTACGGAAATGGGACCCGGTAAAACTTTACAAGGCTTAGTGAAGAAAGTTGATCGACAAATAGAGACGGCTGGTATTCAATAATTGAGTTTGTTATTAAATAAGAGTATGGTTTAATAAAATATTGGAGTTAACTAAATTATGAAGGTGTTCATTATTGAGCACCTTTTTTAATCCATCTAAGTGTCCATTTTTATGTATATCGGTACCTATAAAATCAACAAATTTTTTCTCAATTAAGTAATTTGCTCCTTGCAGAGCACTATCTCCATAGTTTCCATTCAAGGACAATAAGTTGATTTGAAATTTGACACCAATCGACTTGAGATGATCAAATTTTTCTAAATTCATTACGTAATAAGGATATCGTTCAGGATGCGCAAGAACAGGAGTATAACCTGCTTGTACCATGTCCGTAATAGTTTCAAAAATTAGTTGATGCTCATTAAAATAGCTAAATTCAAAAAGAAGATAGTTTTCTTTACCAAACGAGATTATATCTTTTTTTGAGAGTCTTTTTCTGAGTTCTTCATCAAAATAGTATTCCGCAGCGGCGTCGATAGATATGTTTATATTTCTTTTATCGATTTCATTCCGGACTAAGTCTAATTTATCTTTGATCGTTTCGGTTGAATTTCTATAGAAATCTGTCATTACATGCGGCGTACATAATAAGCTGCAAAAACCAAGATCTTTAAGTCCCTCAATCAACTCAACCGATTGATCAATGTCTTTTGCACCGTCGTCAATTCCAGGAAGAATATGACTATGAATATCTGCTTTTATGTATTCAGCGATATTTATTGGGAGTAAATCTTCCTGTACTTTTTTTTGTTTGAAGAAACTGGATAGAAATCCCATGTTTTTTTAATCTAGAACTGTATAGAATTCTTTTTTAAACCACTTTAGTGTAATTTCTAAACCTTCCTTAATTCCTATTTCTGGATTATAACCTAGGTTTTTTCTGGCTTTGTCAATATTGGCAAGAGAATCTCTGATATCTCCTGTTCGAGGTGGACAAATTTCAGCTTCTTTATCAGAGTTTGCAGCTTCTTTAAGTATATTGTATAACTCTTTAACAGAGGTTTTATATCCACAAGCTATATTGTAGGCCTCCCCAAAGGCATTTTTATTTTCACACAACATAGCTTTTACATTTGCCTGAACTGCATTTTCAACAAATGTAAAGTCTCTGGATTGTTCACCGTCTCCAAAAAATTTTCCTGCTTTATTTTGTAACAAAGCATCCATATATAAAGGAATAACCGCTGCATAAGGTCCATTAGGACTTTGGTTGGGTCCAAAAATATTGAAATATCTTAATCCAATAGTTTTCATCCCATAAGCACTGTTGAACGTTTTAGCGTAAAGTTCATTTGTTTTTTTGGATACTGCATAAGGGCTCAAAGGATTACCTGTTTTATCTTCATACTTTGGCATTTCAGTATTATCCCCATAAACAGAGCTGGAACTTGCATAAACAAAAGTTTTAACTTCAGCTTCTTTTGCTGCTGTCAACATATTAAGAAAACCAGTTGAATTTGCGGCGTGCGTTAAAAGTGGAGTTTTCAAAGACCTTGGTACAGAACCTAAAGCAGCCTGATGAGATACAAAATCAATTCCATTAACTGCTTTATCACAGGTTTCTTTACAAGTAATATCCCCATGAATAAATTCTAATCTTGTATCTTCCTCAAAAGCGGCTAAGTTTTTTTTATAACCATTACTCATATCGTCCAGGACACGAACGAGTTTTGCTCCATTATCCAATAAATATTGAACCAAATTAGACCCGATAAATCCTGCTCCACCTGTAATTAGAAAAGAGGAGTTTTCTAAATTTTTATCGTGATATTTTGCGGTTATTTTCCAGTTATCTATCGACATATTGATTTTCGTAGTAATTTAAATAATCTCCACTGACAATATTTTCGACCCATTCCATATTGTTCAAATACCATTCAACGGTTTTTTCGATTCCTTGTTCAACGGTATACCTTGGGGTCCATCCTAGGTTAGTTTTTAGTTTTTCAGCATCTATGGCATACCTTTGATCATGACCTGCACGATCTTTGACATAAGTGATTAAGTTTAAAGACTCTCCTTTGTCACGATTTAATTTTTCATCGACCAGATCAATAAGAAGCTTTACTATTTCAATATTCTTACGCTCATTATGACCTCCTATATTAAACGTTTCTCCTATTTTACCTTGGTGAAAAATTAAATCAATTGCTTCAGCGTGGTCTACTACATGAAGCCAGTCACGAACATTATCTCCTTTTCCGTAAATGGGTAAAGGTTTTTTGTTTAGTATGTTATTAATAATTAACGGTATTAATTTTTCCGGGAATTGATGAGAACCGTAATTATTGGAACAATTGGATATTTTTATATTCAATCCATATGTTTCTTGATAAGCACGAACAAAATGATCTGAGCTCGCTTTAGATGCACTGTATGGTGATCTGGGATCGTATGGAGTGGTTTCTAAAAATAGCCCTTCCTCTCCCAAAGAACCGTATACTTCATCTGTGGATACATGATAGAAAATATTTTCTGAAGATTCAATATTCCAATTATTTTTTGCTGTATTGAGAAGATTTACAGTACCTATAACGTTAGTTTGTACAAATTCCAAAGGATTTGAAATTGAACGATCAACGTGCGATTCAGCAGCGAGATGTATAACGTTGTCAATTTTATGGTCAGAAAATATTTTTTGAAGTTCAGTCTGATTACATATGTCTCCTTTAACAAACTCATAGTTTGACCTTCCTTCAATATCTTTTAAATTATCTAAATTACCAGCGTAAGTAAGTTTATCAAGATTTACAATTTTGTACTCAGGATATTTATTAACAAATAATCTAACAAGATGGCTTCCTATGAAACCAGCTCCCCCAGTAATTAAAATTGTTTTTTTAAATTGGTTCATTTTTCAATTTTTTTTTGGAAGTTCCATGCTGAAGAGAGCATATCTTCCAAATTTAGCTTGGCCTTCCAATTTAGTTTTTTTGCTGCATTCTGACAATCAGCATATATAGCTCCAACGTCACCTGAACGTCTTTTTGAAATTTCAAATTTGACAGGAGTTTTATTCACCTTTTCGAAGGTGCTCAAAAGCTCAAATACAGATACGCCAACACCTGTTCCAATATTAAAAACAGAATATAATTTCCTGTTTCTCTTATTATAATCAATGGCATTTACATGAGCCTTAGCCAGGTCAACAACATGAATGTAATCTCTGATGCAACTACCATCTTTAGTGTTGTAGTCATCACCAAAAACACTTAACTTTTCTCTCAATCCTGCAGCAACTTGTGTTACAAAAGGAAGTAAGTTGTTGGGTTTTCCATCGGGATAGTCACCTAATAATCCGGATTCATGAGCTCCAATGGGATTGAAATATCTAAGATTACAAATTGTTTTTGATGATGATTTATGAAAATCCTTTAAAATTTCTTCAGAAAAAACTTTTGTTTTTCCATAAGGTGATTCGGCTTTTCCAATTGGAGTAGATTCCGTCACAGGAATAGATTCTGGATTTCCATAAACTGTGCATGAAGATGAAAAAACAATATTTGAGATTTCTCTCTCTTCGCACAATTTAAGCACATTCGTAAGCGATTGGATATTGTTATTATAATATTTCAGCGGTAAATCCACTGATTCTCCCACCGACTTAAACGCAGCAAAGTGGATAACTCCCTCAATCGAATAATTTTTAGTTGCATCTTTTAATTGTTCATAATCACAAAGATCAACTTGTAAAAAATTAAAGTCTACGCCTGTTATTGTTTTTAGGTGCTTAAGAACTGAAGGAGAGGAGTTAACAAAGTTATCGACTATCAAAACATCATAACCCTCGTTATGCAGTTCAATAACAGAATGACTTCCAATATAACCAGTACCTCCAGTTACTAAAATCATAAACTACAGACTTAAATAGTTAAGACTTTTATTCTTTTCTCTATAGATTCCTTTTACATCAACTAATACACCACCGTCTTTTAGTAAACCATCAAAGTACTCCTCGTTTAAAGAAAGATAGTCGGAGTGATTCACTGCAACAATAACAGCATCATATTTTCCAGATATTTCAGGAATCAATTCAAATCCATATTCATGGTTGATTTCTTCATTAGAGGCATGAGGGTCGTGTACTTCAACCGAAACACCAAAACTTTTCAATTCATCAACAACGGATGCAACCTTGGAATTTCTAATGTCACTTACGTCTTCTTTGAATGTTGCACCCATAACTAAAACTCTTGATTGAACAATAGTTTTTCCGTTGGCAATAAGTTTTTTTACCGTTTGACGCGCTAAATAAGGACCCATAGAGTCATTTAATGCTCGTCCTGAGTTTATTATTTTTGAGTGGTAACCCAATTCTCTTGCTTTATATGTCAGATAGTAAGGATCAACGCCAATACAGTGTCCTCCAACCAAACCAGGGAAGAATTTTAAGAAATTCCATTTTGTTCCAGCCGCTTCTAAAACTTCATAAGTATTGATTCCGATTTTACTGAAAATCATTGAAAGTTCGTTCATTAAAGCAATGTTCACATCTCTTTGAGTATTTTCGATGATTTTTGCTGCTTCAGCAACTTTTATTGACGAAGCTCTGTGAACACCAGCATCGATAACCATTTCGTAAACTTGAGCAATTTGTTCTGCAGAATCTTTACAACTTCCGGAGGCAACTTTAACAATTTTTGATAAAGTATGTTCTTTGTCACCTGGATTAATTCTCTCCGGAGAGTATCCAACCTTGAAGTCTTCATTAAATTTAAGTCCTGATTCTCTTTCAAGTACAGGTACACAGTCTTCTTCGGTACAACCTGGATAAACTGTTGATTCAAATACGATATAATCTCCTTTCGAAATAACTTTCCCTACCGTTTCCGACGCTGCCAGAAGCGGTTTTAAGTCGGGTAGATTATGTTCATCAATTGGAGTTGGAACAGCAACTATGTAAAATTTGGAATCTTTTAAATCCTCAATGTCTGCTGTGAATTCAATATCACAGCCTTCAAATTCTTCGGGATCAAGTTCTTTTGATGGATCAACATTTTCTTTCATCATATTCACTCTCTCCTGGTTAATATCAAAACCAACAACCTTAACTTTTTTGGCAAAAGCAAGAGCAATTGGTAATCCTACATAACCTAGCCCAATTACGGCTAATTTTTCTTCTTTGTTGGCTATCTTTTCAGCAATCATTAATTTGAACTTTTAAATTTGTATATTCTTTCAATAATTTCAACAACCTTTAATCCATCATCAGATTTGGTCGTTATTTGGTTATAACCGTTCAGCGTATCAACAACATTTTCAATTACATATTGATGATTTGCAGCTGAACCTTTGTACGAACCGTAGTCATTGGGCTCATTTACGGGGGCTAATTTAGGCATTTTATAGTTTTTTATAGTACATTCAAGCACTTTATCCATGTATTGCCCTCCAATTTTTATGGAACCATTTTCGGCGAGGATAGTGATACTGCTTTCAAGATTTTCGTTCCAAACTGATGTTGAGTAGTTTAGCGTACCAATACCTCCATTTTTGAAGTCAAAATTAACAACTCCGGTGTCCTCAAAATTTGTTAGATTTTTATGATTAAAATCTTTAAATATTGCAGAATTAACATTTATGTCTCCGAACACCCAATAAATTGTGTCGATAAAATGAGAAAATTGTGTAAAAAGTGTCCCGCCATCGAGTTCATTTGTACCTCTCCAGGATGAATTATTATAATATCGTTCATCCCTGTTCCAAAAACAATTAACTTGAACAAAATATATTTCACCAAGAATGTTTTTTTTAACAATATCTTTTAGCCAAATTGAAGGAGGTGAATAACGATTTTGCATTACACAAAAAACATGTTTTGAAACCTCTTTTGATTTTAAAATGACAGCTTCACATTCTTTTTTTGACAAAGCCATTGGTTTTTCGCAAACTACGTGAAAACCACGATCTAGAATCTTTATACTTTGATCAGCGTGCAATCCATTTGGAGTGCATACACAAACAACATCAAAGGATAAATCACTTTGAATGAGTTCATCAATGTTTTTGAAAAAGGGAATCGAATTAAAAGACTCAAGGTCAAGTTGGTTTTTAGGTAAAACATCGCAAATGGCAACAAGTTCAGAATTGCTGTTTTGAAGAATCATACAAGCATGTCTTCTTCCAATATGACCAAATCCTAATATTGCAAACTTAATGGGTCGACTCATTTAATTCTTTGTACAGTGTTGTTTTCGAGTAAATATTCCTGTTTCGATTCTTTACAAATCGCTTTTTTCCCTTTAAACTCCAGTGTATGACCATATTCACTGACCCATCCAACCTGTCTTCCCGGATTGCCGACGAAAAGAGCATATGGCTCGACATTTTTTGTTACAACACAACCAGCGCCAATAAGTGCGTATTCTCCAATGTTTATTCCACAAAGAATTGTTGCATTTGCTCCAATTGTTGCACCTCTTTTGATAAGTGTTTTTTTGTATTCTGATTTTCTTGAAACAGCTGATCTGGGATTTAAAACATTGGTAAATACCATTGATGGACCTAGAAATACATCATCTTCACAAATAACTCCTGTATATATTGATACGTTATTTTGAACCTTTACATTTTTACCTAATATTACATCCGGAGAAACTACGACATTTTGACCAAGATTACATTCACTACCGATGATACATCCAGACATTATATGTGAGAAATGCCAAATTTTAGTGTTTGCACCAATTTGACAATTTTCATCAATGACAGCCGTTTTATGTGAGAAATAAGTCATTTAACGAGTTATGTATTTTTCAAAGTCGTTATGTTCTTTTTTGTTTAATTCTTCTTTTGATAAACTTTTAAAATATTCATACGTTACTTTGAGTCCTTCATCTCTGGATGTTTTGGGCTCCCAGTTTAAGATTTTTTTTGCTTTTGAAACATCGGGTTTCCTTTGTTTAGGGTCGTTTAAAGGTAAGTCCTTATGTGTTATTTTTTGATCAGTTTCAGTTAATTTTATTATTTCTTCTGCAAATTCAGTTATAGTAATTTCGCAAGGGTTACCGAGGTTTACAGGCTGATCGTAATCGCTTAAAAGCAATTTGAAGATTCCGTCAACCAAATCGTCAACATAACAAAAAGATCGGGTTTGAGAACCGTCTCCAAAAATAGTTAAATCCTCCCCTCGTAATGCCTGTCCTATGAATGCAGGTAAAACTCTTCCGTCGTTCAGTCTCATTTTAGGGCCATAAGTATTAAATATTCGCGCAATACGGGTTTCAACTTTGTGGAATGAATTGTAGGCCATTGTAACAGCTTCCATATATCTTTTGGCCTCATCATAAACGCCTCTGGGACCAACTGGATTTACATTTCCATAATATTCTTCAACCTGAGGATGAACCAAAGGATCTCCGTATACTTCGGATGTTGATGCAACAAGTATTCTTGCCCCTTTATCTTTTGCCAATCCCAGTAAATTATGAGTTCCGTACGAACTGACTTTTAATGTTTGAATGGGGATTTTTAGGTAGTCAATTGGACTTGCAGGGGAAGCAAAGTGAAGAATGTAGTCTAAATTTCCATCTATTTTAACAAATTTCGATACATCGTGGTTACGAAATTCAAAATTCTTATTGGTACGAAATTCTTCAATATTTTTTAAATTTCCGGTAATCAAGTTATCCATACCAATAACGTGGTGACCTTCTTTTAAAAATTTATTTACAAGATGTGATCCTAAAAATCCTGCAGCTCCAGTTATTAAGGTTTTTTTCATTTCTTGGCTTTTGTTGGAATTAAATCACTTTTCTACCTATGCTGTAGTATCGAAACCCTAAAGATGTCATTTTTTCAAGATCATATAGATTTCTTCCATCAAAAATCACTTTCTCTTTAAGCAGTTGAGCGACTCTACTGAAATCAGGATTTCTAAAAACACCCCACTCTGTTGCAATTAAAAGAGCATCAGCATTTTCCAAAACTTCATATTCATTGGAACCAAAACTTATTTTGTCGGAGTAAATTGCTTTAATATTATCCATTGCCTCAGGATCGAAAGCACTAATTTTCACTCCTTGTTTGAGAAGTTCATCAATTATATATCTCGAAGGAGCTTCTCGAACATCATCTGTGTCGGGTTTAAATGCGAGTCCCCACAAGGCTATTTTTTTATTTTTTAAATCTCCACCAAAATAGTTTCTCATTTTGGGGACTATAATGGTTTTTTGAATTGAATTTACTTGCTCGACTGAGTTCAGTATCTTAAAATCATAACCTACTTCATTGGACGATCGAATCAGAGCTTTAACATCTTTCGGAAAACAACTTCCACCGTATCCTATACCAGAAAATAAAAATCTTTTTCCAATTCTCGTATCGGATCCAATACCAATTCTTACCTTATCTACATCAGCATCAAGCAACTCGCAAATGTTAGCAATTTCATTCATAAATGAAATTTTTGTGGCTAAAAATGAGTTTGCAGCGTATTTTGTTAGCTCAGCTGATTTTTCATCCATAAATATGATTGGATTACCTTGCCTAACGAATGGCCGGTAGAGTTCTTCCATAACTTTTTTAGCTTTCTCAGAAGAAGTCCCAATAACAACTCTGTCGGGTTTTAAGAAATCCTCAACAGCAAAGCCTTCTCTGAGAAATTCAGGATTAGAAACAACATCAAAATCAACTCTTGCATTTTCCTGGACAGCAGCTGTTACTTTTTCAGCAGTTCCAACCGGGACAGTACTCTTGTCCACAATAACTTTGTACTCAGTGATGATTTTACCCAGCTCTTTCGCAACATTTAAAACGTAACTTAAATCGGCACTCCCGTCTTCCCCTGGAGGAGTCGGAAGGGCAAGAAAAATTAAATCCGACTGATCAACAGCTTCTTTTAATGAGTTTGTGAACGTAAGCCTTCCTTGACGAATGTTTCTTTCAAATAAAACATCCAATTGGGGTTCGTATATGGGGACTATACCGTCCCGAAGTCGTTGCAACTTATTTTCATCTATGTCAACACAAATTACTTGATTTCCCGTTTCAGCAAAACAAGTGCCTGAAACAAGACCTACATAACCCGTTCCGATTATTGATATTTTCATTTAAAGGATTTAATTGAATTAACGATGTGCAATATACTGTCTTTGTCCAATTCAGTATGCATGGGCAAAGATAAAACTTTTGATTCTAAATCATTGGAATTAGGAAAGCATCCATTTTGAGTATTGGAAAATGCTATTTGTTTGTGCAATGATTTTGGATAGTAAACGGCAGAGGGTATTTGCAATGCATTCAGGTAATCTCTGAGTTCATCTCTTCTTCCATTCAGTACTTTGATTGTATATTGGTGGTAAACATGGTTTGAATAATCTTCTTCATGTGGTATTTCCAACCAATCTAAATCTTTGAGATGACTGGAATATATATGAGCAGCATCGTGTCTTGCAGATGAATACTCAGAAAGTTTCTTCAGTTTAATACTAAGTATGGCCGCCTGAATAGAGTCTAGTCTGGAATTCATTCCAACAATTTCATGATTGTATTTTCTCTTACTACCGTGATTACAAATCATCTTTATTTTTTCTGCCAGAACCGAATCGTTTGTGAAAATCGCTCCCCCGTCCCCATAGCAACCTAAGTTTTTCGATGGGAAAAAAGAGGTTGTCCCAATGGTTCCAATGGTTCCTGCTTTTTTTGAGGAACCGTTACTGAAAATGTAATCAGCCCCTAGTGCTTGTGCGGTATCCTCAATCACGAAAAGATTATTCATTTCTGCAATTTTCATGATTTGTTCCATTGGAGCACACTGACCATATAAATGTACAGGAATTATGGCTTTAGTTCGAGGGCCGATCGCTTTTTCTATCTCCTCCGGGACTAAATTGAAATTATTCATACTCACATCCACAAAAACAGGTTTTAACTTAAGCAAAGAAATTACTTCAGCGGTGGAAATAAATGTAAATGTAGACGTTATGATTTCATCACCAGGAGTTAAATTCAGCGACATTAATGAAGCTTGAAGAGCATCCGTTCCATTTGCACAAGGAATTACATGCTCAACGTTTAAGTAATGTTCAAGTTCGGATTGAAATTTTTTGACTGAAGGCCCATTAATAAAGGAAGAGTTTGTAATAACCTCTTTTATGGCAACATCTATTTCATTCTCTATTTTTAGATATTGATTTTTTAAATCTACCATTTGGATGTTGTCCATATCTTTTTGAGCTCTAAAGTTGGTATATTTGTTCAATGCAGCAAATATACACTGTTGGTATATATTTCTTTTCTTTTTTGGTTAAAGTTTATGCTTTTTTCAATGGGAAAAGTAAAAAAATAATTAAGGGTCAAAGGGCTACTTGGAAAATTTTAGAAAATCAAGGCTCAGAATCATACATTTGGTTTCATGTAGCTTCACTTGGTGAGTTTGAACAAGGAAGACCTTTGATTGAGACATTAAAAACCAGTTACCCTCAGCAAAAGATTTTAATTACTTTTTTTTCTCCATCCGGTTATGAGGTGAAGAAAAACTATTCACACGCCGATTTGGTTCTCTATTTGCCTTTTGACACACCATCCAATTCAAAAAGATTTTTATCTGAAATTTCGATTAAGGTTGCAGTTTTTGTCAAATACGAATTTTGGTTTAATTACCTGAATCGAGCTCAAAGCATTGGGATACCCATTATATATGTCTCCTCTCTCTTCAGAAAAGAACAGATTTACTTTAAGAGTAAATGGATGTTGAATATTTTTAAAAAAGTCAATCATTTTTTTGTTCAAAACCAAGAGTCTATGCTCATTTTGAAGAACTATGGATTGAATAACGTTTCAGTTGCAGGGGATACACGAATAGATAGTGTATTATTAACAGCCGGAAAATCATGGCACAATCCATCGATTGAAAAAGTTTTGAATGGAAAACCACTTATAGTTTTTGGAAGTACCTGGAAAGGAGATTATAAGTTAATTGCATCTTTTATAAATGAAAATTCAGAAAAATATCAATATATAATTGCTCCACATGAAGTAAACCAAAATGAATTATTGGAATTGGAAAGTGATGTCAAATTAAAGGTGTCTTATTATTCGGATTCGGAGGATTTTTCAAACGTGTTAATTATCAATACAATCGGAGTGTTAAAGTATCTTTACAGGTATGCTGATGTTGCATATATAGGTGGTGGTTTCAATAATGGAATTCACAATACACTGGAACCTCTTGCCTACAATATTCCAGTTTTATTTGGTCCGAAAAACCATGCAAAATTTACTGAAGCCAGAGATATTATTGGGTTGGGTATGGGGGCTTTAGTCAACAGTAATGATTTTCATCAAAAATTGGAATTTTATTTAAATTCACTCGAATCCAGGACTGAGGTGGAAAGAAAAATCAAAAAATACATCGAAAATAATAAAGGAGCTACTTCAAAAATAGTTGATTATTTTAAGCATCTGATGTAATCTTTTCAAATGTCATGGATTTTAAAGAAAAAATATTACATTTGCATCCTTAAAATCGAATATTTCAACCAATTATATTGTTTATCAAATGGCAAAAATTAAGTTAGAGTACATCTGGTTGGATGGTTACACACCAACCCAGAACATGAGATCAAAAACTAAAGTCGAGGAGCACGAAAACTTCCAAGGGACTTTAGAGGAATTAGGTGACTGGTCGTTCGACGGTTCTTCTACTTTACAGGCAGAAGGAGGTTCATCGGACTGTATCTTAAAACCTGTTGCGATTTATCCAGATCCGGCAAGAGTTAACGGATACCTGGTAATGACAGAAGTTTATAATGCAGATGGAACTCCGCATGAAACTAATGGAAGAGCAACAATTGATGATGAAGATGATGATTTCTGGTTTGGTTTTGAGCAAGAGTACTTTATCATGGATACAAAAACTCAGTTGCCATTAGGTTTCCCTGTTGGAGGATATCCCGGACCACAAGGTTTATACTATTGTTCAGTTGGTGGAAAGAACACTTTTGGAAGAGATTTAGTTGAAGAGCATGCTGATTTATGTATCGAAGCCGGTTTGAATTTCGAAGGTATTAATCAGGAAGTAGCTTCTGGTCAGTGGGAATTTCAATTGTTTGCTAAAGGAGCAAAGAAAGCAGGAGATGAAATCTGGATTGCCAGATATTTACTGGATAGATTAACTGAGTCTTACGGGTACTATATTGAATACCACCCAAAACCTGTTAAAGGAGATTGGAATGGTTCAGGTATGCATGCTAACTTCTCAAATACGACATTAAGAACATGTGGCTCTAAGGAAACTTAT
>MDTD01114454.1_pt1 | contig 14812 bp, 14 predicted proteins | sample 811221 | NCBI WGS metagenome assembly MDTD01 (sample SAMN05326646, study PRJNA326480) | marine metagenome | isolation source: seawater | place: Pacific Ocean: South West | collected 2011
ACTTGTACTGCAGCTAGACCAATACCTTTAAATTTATACATTGTTTCAAATAAATCATTAATAAGTTTTTTTTCATTATTACTAACTTTTTCTACCGGCTCTGAGATCTTTTTTAATATTTCATTAGGTACAGTAATGATATCTTTAATACTCATATAAATGATAGATAAACTAATTTTTAAACTTTTAAAGGAAGAACTTTCAGAATTATCTTATTTCTTACCCAGTCTATATTTAATTTATTAAGTGCAGTAATTATAAAATAAATGGTATCCTCATCTATTCTCTCAATCTTATCCTGTCCAATAACTTCAGCAATTCTTAGTAAAATGAGTCCAGTTTCATTATTATTGATCATAATTTGGATATCACTTGGAATTTCGTTTTCGTCTACTTGATAAAGATTACTATATTTTTCTAGGATATTTACTCCATCATATTTAAGTGACTCAATTAATATAATATCTTTTTTTGATAAAAAATATTTTTTGTTCTTTTTGATTTTTTTTAAAAAATTATTTAAATCTTTTTCAATTTTAGATTTTGCATAATCTCCATTAAAGTAATTAATAAGTTTCGATTGATGAATTATATCATTATTTAATTTAATTTTTTTTTCTACGTTTTGATCTACCCTCATATTTGTATAATAAAAACTAGTCAAATTATCTGGTATTTCTGCAGGATTCATTTCTTTTAAAAAGACTTTTAATTCTAAATCAAACGCATTTACTAAATTGTCATTTTTGAAAGAATTTTTTAATATTTTTAGTAACTTGAGTTTTTCCACTGGTTCTGACTCTAGTAAGATCTTCTGATATATTAAAGCTCTGGCCTCAATATTATTAGACAACGTTTTATAAGTATCTTTAGCATTTAATAGTTGGTTTATGTTAAACTGAAATCTTTTATATAATTCAAATAGGTCTTTTTCAGGATAGTTTTTATCATTCACAGCTTTCTCAATTGTAGAAATTTTATCGATTTCTGAAATTTCTATTTCTTGAAATGAATTGAGTAAATTAGCTGATGAAAGATATTTCCAAATAATTTTTTTAGTTTTATCATTAGGTTCAAATTTAAAATTTGGATTAGTTTTATGAGCTAAATAAAAATTTAAAATTGAATCTTCTGAAATTGAGTCATTTGCTTTATCTTCATACCCTAATAAGAAATTTATTTTTTTTTCATAATATTTATCTTTAAATCCTAATTCTTTTTTTAGATCTAATATTAATTGTGCTTCCTCTTTTTTATCATTTATAATTAAACAATAAATATTAAATTTAGAAAGATATTCATCAATAATAGGTTCTTTGTTTTTTAAAAATATTTTACAAGCTTTGTTTATTTTTGTATTGGATAAATATTGATCAACTATAAATTTTGTTAATTTCGGGTGTAAATTAATTACTTGGTTTTGGGTTAAATATTCTTCTATTAAGTTCAAATTAGAATTTTTAATTAACCAATTTGACTTGTAACTTAAAAATTCTTTCTCTGAAATATTTCTTTTTGGTAAATGAGCATTTGTTAGTAAAGATATATTTATTAATTCAATTGCATCATTTGAAAGTTTCATATTGTTTAATTTTTTAAATAATGCTTTTAATTGATCGCCATCTGAATTGGACCACATATTTATATCTAAATCATAATCTTCAGGATCATAAAGACCAATTATTTTTTTTTCTTCTGAATTTTTAACGTTATCAATATTAATAAGATTGGCATCTTTTTGGGATTGCATTTTGTAAATATTCAAATTTTCAATTTGACTATTGTTATCATCTGGTAATGAAATATTCTTTGATGTACCTTTTTTTTCTGTTTTTTCCTTATCTATATTCCATATATCAACTGGTTTATCCTCGGAATAAGAGTGAATTGTTATCAAACAAAAAAATATAACTAGTAAATATTTTTTATTTAACAATTTTAAAATTTTCATTGGGGATAATTTTCTCTATTTCTTTTTTTGGTGCAGGAAAATCAATCTTATTTAATAAAAAGATAATTCCAAGCAAAATAAATGTAATGAAACTGACTTTTATAACTAATCTAATTATACTTTGGCTTGAACTTGTTTTTTTAATAAATTGCATATAACGTTAGATAATTTCAAATTAAGACATATTTGTGTTTTTTCAATAGAGAAACTTATGAAAATAAAAGAAAATCTTATCTTTTTAGGAATGATGGGTTCTGGCAAGACATCTATAGGTTTAATAGTATCACAAAAACTTAATCGTAATTTTATAGATATAGATCAAGAAATTGAAAAGAATTTAGGGATGAAGATTTCTGAAATATTTAATAGGGAGGGTGAAGAATATTTTAGAAATATTGAGGAAAAAACCCCTCTAAATATTCTTAAAAAAAAAAATAATGTAATATCTCTTGGGGGAGGTGCTTTTTTGAATAAAAATATTAAAAATGAAATATTGAAAAATCACATTTCTTTTTGGCTTAATTGGAGCCCCCAAACTTTAGTGAATAGAATATATAAAAGTGTTAAAAGGCCAATAACCCTTCATGCTACTAAGAATGATTTAATAGAGATGATAAATAAACGTTCTAAAATTTACTCAAAAGCGTTATACAAAATTGACTGTGAAAACCTAACAAAAAATAAAATTGTAGAAGAAATACTAAAAATTTATGAAACCAATTAAACTTGTAATTAAAACAAATTCTGAACAATATCCGATTTTTATAGGTCGTAATTTAATTAATAATTTACCTATTTATCTCAAAAATTATCTATCACCCAGTAATAAATTTCTTTTAATTATAGATAAAAAAGTTCCAAAAAAATTCATTTCTGTAATAGAAAAATCATTAAAAAAAATAAAAATTTATAAATTTTTTTTTAATGCAAATGAAAGAAATAAAAACCAAGAAAGTGTCAATAAAATCTTAAAAGTCTTACTTGATAAAAATTTTTCTCGTCAAGATTGTTTAGTGTCTATCGGAGGAGGAATAACTGGAGATGTAAGCGGATTTGCTGCAAGTTTATTCAAGAGAGGTTTACAATTTGTGAATATTCCATCAACTCTATTATCCCAAGTAGACTCATCTATTGGAGGAAAAACTGGTATTAATACAATTCATGGTAAAAATCTCATAGGAACTTTTTACCAACCAAAGTTAGTTTTAAGTGATACAAACTTTCTTAAGTCGTTGCCTAAAAGGGAAATTGTTTGTGGATATGGGGAAATATTTAAACATTCTCTAATTAGAAATAAAAATTTTTTTAAGTATTTAAATAAAAACTTTTCTAAAATTTTAGACCTCGAATCCCCTTATATTGAGAAAACAATTTTTGAGAGTTGCAATATAAAAAAAGATATAGTTGAAAAAGACGAAAAAGAGACTGGATTAAGAAAAATTTTAAATTTTGGTCATACGTTTGCACATTCTTATGAAGCAGCCTTAAATTATTCCAAGAGACTTAATCATGGTGAAGCTGTTATTTTAGGAATTATTACTGCCCTAAAATTTAGTTTACAGAAAAATTATATTAAAAAGAGTGAATATGATTTTATTGTAAGTCATATTAAAAAGACAAAAATATCTTTAAATATAAGAAAATATTTTTCAATAAAAGATTTAAGTAAAATTTTATTTTTTATGACAAAAGATAAAAAAAATAGCTCTAAAAAAATCAATCTTATTTTGTTAAAAAGAATTGGATCTAAAGTTTTTTCAAAACAATTTGATTTAAATAATTTGAAAATATTTATGAAAAAAGAATTATCTAATAATTATTTGAATTGAATGTATATATTCTTTTAATTCATGATTTAATATTTTAAAGATTTTTTTATTACTCTCTATTCTATTCAAACTCTTAAGCTCGATTGATTCTAATATAATCTTCAAATGAAATTTACCCTTTTGAAAACCTGAGTGTTTTTTGTGAAGAAAGGTCTTATCTTCAATTTTAATATTTTCAATACTAATTTTTTTTTCTAATTTTTTTTTTATATTTGCAATTAACTCATTTATATCCATATATATTATTTATTATATATCATGAAAAATATTTGTGACTGGAATAATTGTAAAAAAATTGGTGAATATAAAGCACCAATTGAGAAAGATAATAGCAGAAAATTTAGAATGCTATGTTTGGAACATGTAAAAGAATTTAATAAAAATTGGAATTATTTTTCAGGTATGAATGATGATCAAGTTATTAATTTTCTAAAATCTGATATGACATGGCATAAGCCTACTCAGAGTTTTAGCTCCTCCGATAATTTCTTTAAAGTTTTATGGAATAACACATTAAAAGATGAGTTTGATAAAGATAAAATTAAAAGTGAATTTAATCATATGCGTCAATTTAAATTTGACCATAAAGATATAAAAGCTTTCAGTATATTGGGAGTTTCAGTGGGTTTAAATTGGCAGAAAGTTCAAGAAAAATTCAAAGTACTTGTCAAAAAATTTCACCCTGATATGAATTCTGGTAATAAAAAATATGAGGAAAAGCTTAAATTAATTACTTTAGCATATACACAACTTAAAAATACTTATAGGAAAAAAATTGACATCTAATTTAAATATTCAACCTGATATAAAAGTTTCATTAAAACAATCTTTTGGCATAGATTCTGAAATGGAAGTAAATGCTTTTTCAGAAAAAAGCGAATATGTTCCGGAAATAGATAAAAATTACAAGTTTGATAAAGATACAACTTTAGCAATAATCTCTGGATTTGCTTTTAATAAAAGAGTTTTGGTCCAAGGTTATCACGGAACTGGAAAATCTACACATATAGAACAAATAGCTGCTCGTTTAAATTGGCCTTGTATACGAGTTAATCTAGATAGCCATGTAAGCAGGATAGATTTAATTGGAAAAGATGCAATAGTTCTTAAAGATGGAAAACAGATTACACAATTCAATGAAGGAATTTTGCCCTGGTCTATTCAAAATCCAGTTGCCTTAGTGTTTGACGAGTATGATGCTGGAAGACCAGATGTAATGTTTGTAATTCAAAGAGTTTTGGAAGCTGAAGGAAATTTCACTCTTCTAGATAAAAATAAAGTTTTAAAACAGAATAAGTTTTTTAGGCTTTTTGCTACCTCTAACACAATTGGTTTGGGAGATACTACTGGACTTTATCATGGTACTCAACAGATAAACCAGGGTCAAATGGACAGGTGGAATATAGTAACAACATTAAATTATCTTAGTCTAGAAAAAGAGATGGATATTGTTTTAGCTAAAAATAAAAATTTAAATAATTCTAAAGGTAAAGAAAAAGTATCAAATATGATTAAAGTGGCTGCCTTGACACGAAAAGGATTTGTTGCAGGAGATATATCTACAGTTATGAGTCCCAGAACTGTTTTACATTGGGCTGAAAATACTGAAATTTTCAAAGATGTAGGTTATGCATTTAGAGTAACCTTTTTAAATAAATGTGATGAAATTGAAAAAAGCACAATAGCTGAATATTTTCAAAGATGTTTTGGTGAGGAATTACCAGAGTCTCTTGCTAATATTCAGATTTAAATGAAAAATATTAATAAAACTGAAAATTTTAAAGAAAAACTTAAGCAAGCTTTAAACTCAACAATTAAAGTTATTTCAGGAGAAATAGAGATTAAAAATCCTATTGAAAAAAATCAAAATCACAAAAAAATAGATTTTTTTAATTTAGAAAATTTAAATTCAAAAAATGATTTTATTAATGCTAGAGCTGAGTCTGACTCTATGGCCTTAAAAAAGAAATTTTCAAATAGTGAAATTTATAAGAAAAACTTACCATCTAATTCATCTTGTAAATCATTGTATTCTATTGCTGAAAAAATAAGATATGAGTCTCTTGGTTTTAAAATGCTTAGAGGAATTAAGAAAAATATTTCAGATAACTATAAATTAATAATTGATTCAAAAATTAATACCCCAAAAACAAAAGATGATGTACCAGTTAATGATGCATTTGAATTATATATGCTAAAAAAATTTCATGATATTAAACTTAATTCAGCTTCAAACAGTATGTTGCAGTTTTGGGAAAAAGATTTTGACAGATCAATTGAAAAACATATTAATTTTTTAAAAGATAATTTAGAGTCTCAATATAAGTATTCCTCAAAATTTTCAGAAATCCTTAGTGAAATGGAAATATTTCAAAATGAGGATAACGAAGATACAACGGAAGATAATCAAGAGGAAGGGCAAAATAATCCCTCAAATGATGATCAAAATAATGACAAAGAAGATGAGAAAGATCAGAATAATAACCAAGATGCAGAAGCTACCATCGACGCAGACTACAATATTGATGAGTATAAACTTGATGAACAACTAGTTGATACTGAGACTGATAAACATAATAATGATCAAATAATACAAAAAAAAAATATTACTGACATAAATACAGAATACAAAATTTTTTCTAGTCAATTTGATGAAATAATTAAAGCGGAAAATTTAGAAAATTCTGATGAATCTTCCAAATTAAGAAAAGCATTGGATCAACAACTAGTCGGTTTTCAAGATGTAATTACTAAACTGGCAAATAAACTTCAAAGACAACTTTTAGCAAAGCAAAATCGTGCTTGGGAATTTGATCTTGAAGAGGGACTTTTAGATAGTTCAAAATTACCAAGAATTATTATGGATCCATACAATTCTTTATCATTCAAAAAAGAAAAAGAATTAGATTTTAAAGATACAGTCGTTACATTATTAATTGATAACTCAGGTTCAATGAGAGGTCGACCCATAACAATTGCAGCAATATGTGCAGATATTTTATCTAGAACATTAGAAAGGTGCTCAGTAAAGGTTGAAATATTGGGATTCACTACTAAAAATTGGAAAGGGGGAAAAAGTCGAGAATTTTGGAATAAGAATAATAAACCAAAAATGCCTGGCAGGTTGAATGATTTAAGACATATAATCTATAAAAGTGCTGATACCCATTGGAGACAGTGCAAAAATAATTTAGGTTTAATGTTAAAAGAAGGCTTATTAAAAGAAAATATAGATGGAGAAGCAATTTCTTGGGCTTTTAATAGATTAAAAAAACGAAAAGAAGAAAGAAAAATACTTATGGTAATTTCTGATGGTGCACCTGTTGATGACTCAACTTTATCAGTTAATTCTGGAGATTTTTTAGAAAAACATCTCAAAAAAATGGTCAGATTTATTGAGGACAAAACAGAAACTGAAATACTTGCAATAGGTATAGGTCATGATGTATCGAGATACTATAATAGAGCTATAAAAATTACAGATGTAAATGAATTAGGTGATGTAATGATTTCAGAGTTAAGTGAATTATTTAATAATAAAAAAAAACTTCATTAAAGATTATATAAATCCTTATTTTTCCATTCAATAATTACCTCTGCTCCACTTCTAGTTTTCGAGTTCCAACAGTTTACTGTTGCAAAATTTTTTTCTAGCAATGTTTTCCCTATAAATAAACCTAGGCCTAATCCTGTTTTATCTTTATTTATGGATTTATTAGATCTCAGATATGGTTCACCAATCTTTGATAATATATCACTTGGATATCCATTTCCGTCATCTTCTATTCTGACAGTTGTTTTGTTACTATCACTTATAAGATTAATGAAAACTTTACTTTTACTAAATTTATTTGCATTTCCAATAAAATTTCTAAGGCCATAAACAATTTCAATAGATTTAGTAATTTTTTTGGAATTTGAATCTTGATCTAAGTTAAGGATAAATTCTTTTTTACTTGTCTCCTTGAATGATAAAATAATTTCTTTTAAATAATCCTTCATAGATAAATCCTCATCTATAAAGTCATCTTCCTCATTTGGATTTAAAGATAATTTCTTTAGGATTTCATTACATCTCTCAACTTGGCTGGATAATAGTTCAATATCTTGTATTACTTCTTTTTGATCTTTAAGCTGTTTAGATAGTTCTCGGGTTATAATAGTAATTGTCGACAAAGGTGTTCCTAAAGAATGAGCAGCAGCAGCTGCTTGACCGCCCAATGAAAGCATTTCATGTTCTTTTGCCATAATTTCCTCCATTTTATTTAAGGCATCTTTTCGAAGTTTTGACTCAGATCCAAAAATAATTGCAAAATAATTTAGGAAAAGTAAAGCTATAACTAATGATAGGGGAATCGAGTAATAATAATAAGGGCTTACATGAAAATGGTAATTTAAAGGACTTGGCAGGTCTTTAGAGTAAAAAGTTAAGAATACAATCGATATAGTTGTAATTAAAACTAAAAGTGAATTTGTTTTAAAGCTTAAATTAGATGAAGCAAAAACACTTGGTATAATTAAAAAAATGATGAATGGATTTACGATACCACCGGTTAGATAAATTAAACCACTTAATTGTATTATATCTATTAGTAAATGAATAAATGCCGATCTATCTGTTAACTGAGTTTTTTTATAAATAAATATTAAGTAAAAATTACTCAGAATACCTATTAAAATTATTATATTTGTATAAAAAAAATCAAAATCAAAATTAAAATAAAAAAATACCAGGTATACTGATATTAATTGGCCAATTATACCAATCCACCTTAAACTTACATAAGTTGATTTTTTAAATGAATGGTGCTTTGAAGTTTCAAAAAACCTCATTTTTTTTAAACATCTAAATTTTGGACATTGATTGCATTCGAAATTATGAAATCTTTTCTCAATCCAACGTCATTGCCCATTAAAGTATGTATAAGACTTTGGTCTTTTTCAAGATCTTTTGAGTATTGCACTTGTAGCAAGCTCCTTGTATCTGGATCAAGTGTTGTGTTCCATAATTCTTCTGGGTTCATTTCTCCTAGACCCTTAAATCTTTGTATATTCATTTTTGATTTTTCCGAATCAATTTCTCTATTATATTCCTTTGTACCTCGTTTCATTTTTTTCAAATTTTTATTATTATCTACAATATAATTTTCTAATTCTTTTTCATCTTTAATATAAATACCTTTTAATCCTTTATTAATTTTAAATAGTGGAGGCTGTGCTAAATAAATATGGCCATTTTCAATCAACTTATTAAAAGGTTTATTATTAAAAAAAGTAAGCAATAAAGCTCTAATATGAGATCCATCCACATCTGCATCCGTCATTATAATTATCTTGCCATATCTCAAATCCTTTAGATCAATTTCTTGTGCTTTCGGATCTAAGCCTAATGCATTAATTAAAGTTATAATTTCATTTGATGAAATCATTTTTGACAATGCTTTTGTTCTTTGTTCACTGCCATCTTTTGAACCATTTTTTTTTATTCCTAAATCTTCTACATAAGTATTTAAAATTTTTCCTCTTAATGGTAAGACTGCTTGGTTAGATCGATTTCTTCCTTGTTTGGCAGAACCACCAGCAGAGTCTCCCTCAACAATAAATAATTCTGTTCCCTCTTGCTTACCAATTTGACAATCAGCTAATTTTCCTGGTAAACCGCTTAGCTCTAAAGCTCCTTTCCTTCGTACATTCTCTCTTGCCTTTCTAGCAACGTCTCTAGCCATTGCGGCTTGGATAATTTTAGCAAGAATAGTTTTTGCTATTGACGGATTTTGATCAAACCATATAGATAGTTTTTCATTAATAACCGTTTCTACAATCATTCTAACTTCTGAAGAAACTAGTTTATCTTTTGTCTGAGATGAAAATTTTGGATCAGGAATTTTTGTTGATAGTACACAAGTTAAACCCTCCTTGATATCATCTCCAGATATTGTTAATTTATTTTTTTTTAATAAATTATTTTCATTAGCATATTTATTTATAATTCTAGTTAGAGCACTTCTAAATCCTAATACATGTGTTCCACCATCTTTCTGATAAATATTATTTGTATAGGGAAATACGTCCTCAGAGTAGCCTGCATTCCATTTTAAAGAACACTCTATTTCTATATTATCTCTTTTACCCTCAATATAAATTGGCTTTCGAAAAAGATCATTTCCATTTTTATTTTGCAGCTTTTCTCTTTTTTCATCCAAAAAATCAACAAACTCTAAAACTCCTCCATCAAATTTGAATTCTTGAATTTTTTCTTTTTTTTGAGATGAATCTATAAAAATAATCTTAATACCTTTGTTTAAAAAGGCTAGCTCTCTCATTCTTTTAATTAAAATATTCCCACTAAACTTTATTGAAGAAAAAATTTTTTTAGATGGCATAAAAGTAATCTGTGTTCCAGTTTCCTTTGATTTACCTGTTATTTTTAATGGCGCTTTTGCCTCACCATTTACAAATTCAATTAAATATTTTTTTCCGTCTCTACTAATTTCTAATTTTAATTTTTCAGATAAAGCATTTACAACAGATACACCAACACCGTGCAGACCACCTGAAACTTTGTAAGAATCGTGATCAAATTTGCCACCTGCATGTAATTGAGTCATTATTACTTCTGCAGCAGATTTTTTTTCTCCTTTATGCATATCAACTGGAATTCCTCTTCCATCATCCTTCACAGTTATAGTCCCATCAGAATTAATCTTTACACTTATATTTTTACAATACCCAGCAAGTGCTTCATCTATCGAATTATCAACAACTTCGTAGACCATATGGTGAAGTCCCGTTCCATCATCGGTATCACCTATATACATTCCAGGTCTTTTTCTTACAGCTTCGAGACCTTTTAGTACTTTGATGGAGTCAGCTTGATATGTGTTTGAATTTTTCATTTTTATGGAAAAATTTATTATAACATTTTTTCAGTATTATTATTCATTAAAAATATGAAAAAAAGTCAAATAAGCCCCAAAAAACAATGATTTTAATCAATTTATTTCTTTTGATAAAGTTTGAAAATGTAAATTATGGCGGAGAGAATGGGATTCGAACCCATGAAAGAGTTACCTCTTTACACGCTTTCCAAGCGTGCGCCTTCAACCACTCGGCCACCTCTCCAATTATACATTTATAAATCTCCAAGGATGAACTTTATATTTCGTATATTTTTGAAACCAAAAAGAAAGATATCTTTCAGCTAAATATGCATACAATCTTCCAGTTTCATAATTTTTTAAATTTTTAAAGCCAAATTCTTCTTCACATTTAAATAACCAGTCAAACAAATCTGAAAACCATTTATCAATTATCTTTTTTTTACTAATAAACATTATATGAGGGTTAAATTTTGTGTTTTGGTCTATAAATTTTTTAAAATCGATTTGATCTTCATATTTTAAAAAATCTATGGCTTTATCTATAACTCCATGTCCATGATGCATATCAAAATGCAATTTTATATTTCTTTGTTTCTTATTAAATAATATTGAAGGCTTGAAAATGATATTCTTTAACCCTCGTTTTAAAAGTTTACTTATCTTTATATTTGTTAAGTCAATTGGTTCCGTAATTATAGACTCATAATCTCTCCAGTTTTTTTCCGCATTAATTACCATATGTGAAACAATATTATCCTTACTTATTTTTTCATTTATTGAGGTTTCTTTTATCCAAAATCTTCTTTTTTGACAAAACCCAATCCATTCATTTCCTATGGTCGGCAATATATTTTTCCAAAACCAATAATGAAATGTTAATTCTGAATAATATTTCTCTTTAAAATTAATATTTTCTTTAGATGTTGGTTTTAGATATGATTTTGGAAAATCATCTTTACCCACACCCGCTAATATATATCTTGAATTTTCTAAAAATTCTATTTTTTTATTGGTTACACAGTAAATCTTTAATTCCTCAGTATTGTTCATTTTTTTTCAATAAATGCTATCTCATTAAATCTGCCTTTAAAAATATTTATACTCTTAAAATTTTCTAAAAAATATCTTTTTTCTGATTGGCCTACATAACTTGATGTAAAATCTTCTCTTTTGTTAATTGAATTCAATATATCTTTTAAAGTAGGTTTTTCTTTAAGTATGTTCATATCATCTCTAGTATCTGGAAAATCCAATTCTTCTATAACAAAAATTCCACCTTTTTTAAGTTTTGGGAATAACATGAATAAACTTATAATTTGATCTTTAAAGTAATGGCCGGCATCCTCTACAATCAATTCATATTTTTTCTTTTGAGATATTAATTTTTCATCGATTTCTTTTTTTGAACTAGTGTCAATTTTAAAATTATTAATTCTATTAGACTTATATCTAAGTAAATCAGGATATAGATCGCATGTATCTATTACTGCATTAGGAAAAAAATAAAAAAAAGATGCTGTAGCATTACCTTTGAAAGTTCCAAGTTCTAGGATATTAAATACACTTTCTTTTTTTTTATTCAAAAATTTTTCATAGAACAAATTATATAGATGTCCATCAATTAAATTTTTTTCTTTTTTAATTGGTTTTTGATATTGATTTAAAAATCTATCACCTTTATCACTATTAAAATGTTCAAATAAATATGACAAACTTTTTTGAAATAAATATTTGTTTTGTAGAGACTCATTATCTAAATTTATTTTTTTCTCCAAAAAAAATAAATTTAGTAAATAATTAATTGGCAATAGTATTATTATATAAATCTTTTTGAAAATATGAGACTTATCGATTCTATGTTTATAATAAATTTTAAAAAAAGTTACTATTTTCATTCAATAAATTCTTTAAAAATTTTTTTATTATCCTTGATATATTTTGGAAAAGTTTCATCAATTTCTACTTTTTCATATTTATGGCCTCTTTCATATAGATCCTCAAAATTTTCTATTTTTTTTTTTTATATTTGTTAAATTTGTAAACTTTTCTGAATTAAATTCTTGATGCGGTGATGTTTTAATCTTTTGTGATAATTTTTGTAAATTATATAGATTATTGAAATGCCAACCTCCATTTGGATATAATTCAATGTCTTTATCTATCCAAAACTTTAAAAAATTTTTTTTTAGGTTTTTGGATTTAATTTTTTTTCTTAAAAAATTAAAATTTTTAAGATTTTTTTTCCTGACAGCACGTGTTCCCTCCCATGGGGACTCATATTTATTAAATATATTTAATTTATATACATAAAAAGCCTGTAAAAATATGCCGTAATTTTTTTTCATGCTAAAATTTTCCAATATTTTTGGATCAGGAATTTCATCTGAGTCTGAAAACAAAATTATATCATTTGCAAGAGCCTCTTGAATTCCATGAAATAGGTAATTCCTTTGAATTTCCTCATTTTTCCAGCCATTATCAGTGTCTTTAAATGGTTCTTTCAACACTAAGTGGGTTACTTTTTTTCTAAATTTCTCGTTTAATAAATTAAAATTTAATTTTTTCTTATTTCCTTTATGGTCAAAAATAGACTCACAAACAACAAATTTATCCACAACATTATTTAAAATTTCAAATCGTGCGTTAGTAATAAGGTTTTCATCAAAAAAAGTTATGCAGTCAAAAATTTTAAATTTATTCATTTTTCTCAATTACTACTAGGCAATTATTTGCAATATTTCTCTCATGAAAAATATCAATTATTGAAAAATTATAAGATTTTTTTTTAAAATAATTAATAAATTTTTTTTGATCTTTATAATATATGTCTTCAATTATATATGTGCCGTCAGATGCTAAATATTTAATTGAATTTTCAAAAAAACAAATATTTGCGTTATATTCGTGTAAACCATCCTCTAAAATAATATCAAATTTTGGTACACCAATATTTTTGAACATTTCATCGATTGAGCTTGGATTTGTTTGATCAACATAGAAAGTTTTTATTCTCTCTTCATTTTTTAAAATGTCCTTATCAATATCTGCGCCATAAATATTTGCATTTTTAAAATAATCTCTCCAAGCCCTTAAAGAAGCTAAGGGTTTTCCATCTATTCCCATATTGCTTGAAATTTGTAGATTATTTGTTCCTAATCCAATCTCTAAAAAATTCTTTATTTGTTTTTTTTTTGAATCAAAAATTTTTGAGTAATATTGAGCGAAGTTATGATGTTTATTTGCTCCTCCTTTGTCACTTCCGTGTAAATCCATTAATCTTTTTAATTCTTGATTTGTTTGGCCATGAGAAAGGTATGAATAATTAAGATTTTTTTGGACTCCTAAAAATTTAGATTTATATTTTATTTTTCTTAAAATATCCCTTAAATATTTCATGCCTTATTTTTCCTTACTAATTTTTAATACACCTATAAACGCTTCCTGTGGAATTTCTACTCTTCCAAATTGTTTCGATCTTGCTTTACCTTTTTTTTGTTTTTCCAAAAGTTTTCTTTTTCTATCAGTAGCACCACCTCCATGAATTTTTGTAAGCACATCCTTTTTAAAACCTTTAATAGTTTCTCTTGCTATAATTTTTCCTCCAATTGCAGCTTGAACAGGTATCATAAAGTTATGTCGTGGAATTAAATCTTTTAATTTTTCACAAACCTCTCTTCCTGTTCTCTGTGCAAAATCTTTGTGTATCATCATTGCTAACGCATCCACAGATTCTCCATTGACTAATATACCAAGTTTTACTAAATCACCTTCTCTATGACCAATTATTTCATAATCAAAGCTTGCATAACCACTTGTCATAGATTTTATTCGATCGTTGAAATCAAATACCACTTCATTTAAGGGAAGTTCGTAACTTAATACTGCTCTGTTGCCAGAATAACTAAGATTAGTTTGTATGCCTCTTTTGTCCTGACACAGTTTGATGATAGATCCTAGATACTCATCAGGAGTTATGACGGTCGCTTTAATCCAGGGTTCTTCGATAAATTTTATTTTTGTTGGATCAGGTAAACTAGATGGGTTTTGTAAGTCAATAATATCTCCGTTATTTAAATTAACTTTATAAACAACACCAGGTGTTGTGGTAAGTAAATTTACATCAAATTCTCTTTCCAGTCTTTCAGTAATAA
>MDTD01024041.1_pt1 | contig 14811 bp, 9 predicted proteins | sample 811221 | NCBI WGS metagenome assembly MDTD01 (sample SAMN05326646, study PRJNA326480) | marine metagenome | isolation source: seawater | place: Pacific Ocean: South West | collected 2011
AACTGAAAGTACTTCTGCAGCCACATCTATCATTGGATTACTAGAACTTAAATCTCCTACGGCTCTAATATTATCTTGTTCATTTATTTCTATAATTTCGTTATTAGGATCAATAATTATCACAACGTCATGATATCCTGCTTCAATTGGATATTGCAAAGTTATTTCCACAAACAATAAAACTCCATCATCACCCGGCTCTCTAATTGCACCAAGGACCTGCCTAAATACAATATTATCTTCATCACAGCCATTCTCTTTAACATCTGATTCTGACTGATCTTGACACATTATTACTTCAACATTATCTGCTTGAGCGTTGCCATCATTTGTGATTTTTATTGAAATTGGTATTGTGTCTCCTACTGAACCCTCAGTAGAAGGTGGGGGATTAACCTCGACTAAATTTAAATTGGACGCACGTAATCTTAACATGATAACTTGTTCATTAGAATCTGCTAGAGCGTCGTCCCAAGTCGGTGTTTCGTCATAATCTCCTCCTTCCACAGATGATCCTACTGGAGTAGTAACTTTCAAACCTAGTTCTTGATCTGTAAGGGGTGCATCTGGACCTACATCAATACTTACAACTAATGTTATTACCTCATATGCATCCATCGAAGGAATCATCCAAACTCCGCCATTCTCTACGTAATGGCAACGACCTTTTTCAGTAACCTCTGAAATTTGATTTGCTTCGTTACATTCTTTTACTGATGATGTAGAACTGCCAAAATTTTCTAATTCGGACCACCGAATCGACCAAGTGTCTAGTAATGTTCCAAATCCTGCGCTTTCTGATAATTTACCTTCTTTAGTAACATGAACATTCAAAAATGCGTCGTCAACCACATTACCGTTGTTCGTTACATTAACGATAAACTGAACTGCTCTACCTGGTGCGGCCGTTTTAACTGAATTTTCTACTGTAGGATCAATAGAAATTTGCATGTCATAGAATTCTCTTACTATGAATTCAACGGTAATCAACTCTCTTAGATGAGTCTTTTCAGAGTCCGAAGGTCCTTGATAAGCTTCTTCACTAAATAAGCCCAACTCCATTACATAAGTTCCAGCTTCAACTTTATCTGGAATGTTGGCAATTATCTCTAAATTTTGTAAATCATTTCTTTGTAACCCGTTTTCTGTTGGATACAGCAAGTCTGGGCTTCTAGGAACAAAAATATCCCATAATTGATTTACGTCTGTAGAGTTTTTCAACGATAATAGTCTTAAATCATACCTATCGGGAGTATTTCCATGATTTTTTACTGACATGGGAACAATAACAGCTTCCCCCGGATCAACTTCGTAACTTGTCAGATTGACAGTTGACTGAAGATCATAAATTGAATTGACTCTTGTAGATAAAATAACTGAGTCAGATACTCTTGGAAAACCATCTAAATGCGCCTTTATCGTAATTGAAGGCCCTAAACCAGCCGATGCAAAATCAAAATTAGAGGGAGCACAAATCTCCACTACTATCGTTTCAGTTCTTCCAACAATCCACGGTCGAGGAGTTGAAAGGTCTACATCATTACCCAATGGTGCATTAAATTCTTCGAAATCAACTGTTACTCTCCAGTTATTTTCTGCCCATTCATTAGGGTCTGCACCATCTGGCATTTTATTCGGGGCGTCTGGCAAAGTAAAGACTAATTTTCCATCCTGATAGTTTTTAGATACATCAATATTATATTTAGCACATTCACCAGGATTAATTGTTTTACTAGTTTCCTCGGGATTTAAATCTATATTTCCTGTTGTTCTTAATTCTACAAAAATTTTGAGCACTAATGTATCCCAATTTCCTCTATTCGGGCTTAGTCTGAGTGGATCTTCACCAGTAGACCAACCATGCAAATTAATTGCTTCATCTGTAGGGTTTTGAGAGGCTGGAATACTAATGCTGAGTGATTCTGTTACTGATTGCTGAGGGTCTAATGAAACATTTAATGGGAACGTGACTCCCCAACCAAATGGCAAATTCCAAGCAGCACCCCCTTCTATTGTTTGAGGATCATAAAACGCGAAAGTATCAAAAACATTCCCTGTATTAGTAATTGTTATCGAAAACTTCGCAGTTTTACCTTGTTCAACTTCAACCAGTGAATGACTTGCATCTAAATCAATCCCATATTCAATATCCATCAAAGTAATTGTTAATTTTGAAGAACGTATAGCTGGGTCTTTGATTGATGTTGCGACAACAGAGATATTCGCAAATTGATCTTGTAGACCTGCTGCCTGATATATATTAGGGGCTCTTACTCTCATAAAAATGTCTACAGTATCTCCACCTGCAAGATATATGTTTGTATCATCAAAAATGGCTGTGTTGTTACTAGAAAAATATAACGTCGCCGACCAATCTAAAGGTACACCTTCAAGAGTTATTCTGTAAGTATCTGCTACAATTTCAGACGGTCCCGGAGTAGAATTATTTACAGTCAGATTATACATTGTTTGTTCTCCTGGCTCTATTTCGTGGAAATAAGTTTCACCTGGTTGGAAATTGATATCAACAATACCCGTTAAAACATGGGAATAACATATTGTGTAAATGTAATTATTACTTTCTTCGTTACAAGTATTGGTATCTGACCAAACTAAATGTGCTCCGTTACCCAAGTCATTGGCAAATCCCGGTGGTGTGCCTTGATCGGGGGTCCTACCAGAATTCGGCCCCAATTTATCTGAATTCCATTTAGTCAATTCAGAGGTTTCCCAAGGATCTAAAACTAACTTACCTGCTCCAGTTTCATCTGTAGCATTTAATCTGGTATATTGTATCTCTTCTCCAGCAGAAATATTTTCATTATCTAACCAAGCTAAATGAGCATTATCTAGTTGATCTACGATAATTACTGGATGGGTACTTGATGGACCCCAAGGTCTCCCCTGTGTTTCAATTCCAATATCGGATATTCTAGTGTCATCAATTCTTTTAATCTGATATGTAGATAGTCCTTCAGGTACTCCATCCCAATCACCAACACCGCGCATTCTTAATTTAGAATAATAGATTTCATAATTATCATCTTTTTTGAATCCATGGTCGCGAGTATCCATCCAAGTAACATGTGCATTTTGTTGACTATCAAAAGCGATGGAAGGGTGCAAAGAAAAAGCATCATCATTTGTTATTCTAGTGTCATTGACAACTACTAAATGTCCTTCTTCTCCTCTACCAATATCTTCTGTATATCGTCCATTTGACGCTGTAGTTGCTGAATCTCCAACTTGCCAATTGGGATCCAAATTATTGTTAAGCTTCCCCCATGGATCTAAGACAGTGGTATATATTTCACGACTATTGTTAGTTGCAACAAAAACTAGTGCATCAATCAATAATTGCATTTGATTACCTGTGTTAGATGCTGGGAAATCATATACGGCTCCTCCAGCATCTGTAGTTCTTACAGAAGTCCCTGGACAAGCTCCAATGGATGTATCGCTCGTATCGGAATCAGGACAATAGGATAAATCCTGAAAATTATCTTTAGTATTGCCCCATCCATCTCCAACCAACCCCACTGGAATAATTCCAGCATTTACACATGAATCATGCGCTTCGTTGATAGTTGTAGTATATTGAGCCTGACTACCTTCATCGCCATTAAATGGACCTTCATCACTTACTGGCATGATAATTTTCGTAGCATTAGGGTTCCACTGATGATCTTCTGCGGTAGGTGGGTCTCCAGGGACGTTCCCTGCATTATCCCTCCAAGATAGACATGCCCATGTACTACCCGGCCCCCAGTCTTCACCTTCGGCTGTGATGTAAGTTCCTCCATTGTAAATTGCATCGTTTACCCATCTGATGCCTCCACTATCTTCTCCATCAGCTCCGCCCAAATGGGTTGCTCTGGGACCAGCCCCGTTCTTGTAATGTGGAGCACAATTACCTGATTGCATAGCACTTGGAGCACCCCATGATGTGTATAAGCCATAAATTGTTTCAAATACGGTCATATTTGCCTTTTCAAGCATTGGTTTAATTCCTTCAAACTGCCCTCCCCCAATGTTACCACCATATACAACAGAACAAACATCTGCCCATTCATTACTCATAGAACCTGAAGTATCAATTAAGAACACTAATTCTACTTTGCCACCTCGAGTATCATCCCAAACAATCTGAACTTTATCCTGTCCATCTACAGCAATATCTGGATGACCTTTATGTCCAATAATAGGAGTAATTAATGTATCACCAATTTTAATCTCGGCCCTGTTCATCGGAAAATCAGGAAGAAGCATAGAGTAGTAAATCTGTGGTTGGGCGTAGAATTTATCTAAAACGTCATAAGAATCTTCCCATGTTATGTGCACCCCCCCCATTGAGTCAACAGCAACAGCAGGCCAGTCTCTGTTTTTTTCCCTCTTAGTGACAATTGTATCATCAATAATACTTATCACATTATCAAAGGCTTCAGAACCATCTTGATCATCCATTGATGGATTAAGCGCTGTATATTTTATTGATTGTTGACCTCCACCTTTATCTGCCCAAACAATATGAACAAAGTCATTAGAATCTACAGCTATATCTGGATGCCAAGATTTTACTTGGCCAGCATTACTTATCCTTGTAGCATCAATTAGTACATTACCTCTAGCATCCATTAGCTTATAATACAAGTGATTGGTATTTTCAGACCACACAATATGCACGTTCCCTTTTGAGTCGGAAGCCACAGTCGGCATCCTCAAATTAATCGCTGAATCATCTACAATCTCGATAGATTCTGATATAACTACCGAACCTGAAGAAGCTGTGGGTATAAACATCAAAGAAGCGCTCGATAAAATCATAATTAATACTAGAAAAACACTGCGAAATTTTTTACTCATTCTAATCACTAAGCCTTTGTACTGTTGCAAATAAAAAATCATTATACTTAATTGCAACCATTTGGGGTCACCACTAATTTCTAAAAATAACCTCAAAGGTGAAACGATAAATATTACTCGCCAGTAATCGTGGGAAGTAACGGAGAACAGCTCTTAGGTGTAAAAAATCTTACCGTTTTAAGAGGAACAAGAAAGATTCTAAATAAAATTAATTTCAATTTAAATCAAGGAGACATCTTAATTCTAGAGGGTGAAAATGGCTGTGGTAAATCAACATTAATAGAGGCAATTGCCAAAATCATCCCTACTCAAAGTGGAAAAATAGACTTAAACAGTTCTTTCGGACTTACTCTACAAAAAAATGGAATTAATGGTGACGAATTAGTAAGTGAAAGGCTCACCTATGCAATGATGAGTGCTAATGGTGATCCGTCTGACGTAAACTCTGTGCTAAAACACTGGGATTTTACCCACAGAAAATCTGATTTAGTCTCACATCTCTCTTTCGGTTTGAAGAGGAAGATTTCCATTATACAAGGGTTAATGCCTGGTTATTGCTCTAAAAAACCTATTTTTTCCCTTCTAGATGAACCAACCGAAGGTCTTGACCAAAAATCGGTTGAGCTACTAACTAAAGACTTACTAGCCCTCGCAAATTTAGGTCACGGATTCATAATTGCGACCCATGATTCTAGAATAACTGAAATCGCAACTAGAAAATGTATTATTAAGGACGGAGGAGCGCTATTTAATGATTATGAATTAAAGAAAATTGAAAATCATGAATTACCGAATGTATCTTATAAAATAGGAAAAATAAATGTAGCAAAAAGACAATGGTCAAAATCAATTAGTTATCGTACAAAGTTACCTCTCTTAAAACGAGGATTGCCCTTAATAACATCAATTTTGGTTATTCTAGGTTTAATTTTAAATATTAATCGTGATTTAATACCAGCAAATATCACAGGCGGATTAATTCTTTTACCTGGTTTTTTAGCTTCACTTGTCAAGCCGGCAGAGTTAGAATATTTACAGGAAGATCGTTGTGGTGATTGGTGGAAAGCGATGTCAAATGAACCTTTAATTTTACATACTACTATTCAAGAAATAATAATGATATTACTAGCTCCTTTGATTACTTCTTTTTTAATTTTAAATGGTACTATCCCTGATGACAAGATTTTATTATCAATCTGTTCAATTACTATCGTGTTAGTTCTGTTAGCGAATAATTCAATTTATTCATTGACAGAAAATCTACCACGGAAAAATGCTACATATGTTCCATTACTCACAATAATTTTAATTTGGCCGTTTATTATTTCCAGCAATATAATATTAAATGACCAATTTAGCAATTCTATTAATGAAGTGATTTTAGTTATAATTATTCCCACACTTATTTATTTGGTTACACCAATACTATCAAAAAAGTGAACTAGGTGGGTACGTTGATGGATAATTCCAAACTCGGCCTAAGTTTGTTAATCAGTGGACTTGGTGTTGCAGGAACCGGCTTACTTCTCGGATTATTCTATGCTCCAAGCGTATCCTCAAATGAATGGAATGCTCCTGAAGCATATCGAATAATATTTTGGCATGTGCCTGCTGCTTGGACCAGTTTTATCACATTTGGAATGTTATTTGTTGGCTCTTTAGGTTGGATGTTGAAAAGAAAAGAGTGGGCTTGGAAATTATGTGTAATTTCTGCAGAATTATCGCTTCTTTTCGGATTATGTGTTGTAATTTCAGGCCCCATATGGGGTATGGCTGAATGGGGAGTGCCTTGGGACTTTGGTGATCTACGTTTGAATACTTATGCTGTCCTGTCTGGAGTTGCTTTGTACCTTGTAATGTCTAAAAGAAGTCAGCCTGACACTCCTGAATTTAGAGATGTCTTTTCTGGAATTGGAATGTTTGGTTTCTTACTAGTTCCTATTACATTTATTGCAACTGTAGCTTGGCAAGTAAGACACCCCGCACCAATAATTGGACCTACAGCAGAACCTAATTCGGTAGACCCCATAATTTTACAAATTTGGCTTTTGTCATTTTTAGGATTTTTAATTTTAATGGCCGGGCAAGCTATCCTAAGTTCTCAAGTATACAACTGCGAAAAAAAATTACAGACATTGCAAACAATGATAGATGATGCACTCGAAGGTGGAACTAATGGCCAATGAAATCGTTTATCTTGGTATTGCTTACACGGCATTAATTGGTCTAATAGGCTGGTTTAGTTTACAGTTATACAATAGATTACAAAATGTTAGTAAAAGACTTGAATCAGTTGAAAAAACCATAAAAGAAGAGGATTAAACCCAATCGCTAGGATCAAAACCCGAACCGAAACCTCCTGAATCGTCTCCTTCCACAATATTATCTTGATTTGACTTGTCTTGTTTTTTCACACTTCCCTTCTTGCCCCAGTCATCAACAGGTCCTGGCTGTCTGTTTCCAGGTCCGAATTGAAATTTAATTTCATGAATAATACTCAACTTTGCTAACCAAAGTCTTCTTAATGATTGCATTAATTCATTCTGGGATAAGCCATCTATCCAAATTGGTTCACTAACATTGAATGCTTGTAAAGGCCCTATACCTCTGACTCCATTCTCATGGCCTAAATGCACTACCCAATCTATACCAGTTTGTGTTAAAGTCATTCTGATTCTATGTAACCAACTAATCCATGCTCGCTTATCCGCAAGCCTCATTTTATTCATATTTTTTTGTTGTCCTCCGTCAACACGGGTACCACTACTTATTGCGACTAAATTGCGATTTTTAGGCATTGAAATGTTAAATGTATGTCCTGTCGGACCAGGGGGGAATTTGATTAATAGGTGAAAATGTGCTTTTTCATTTTTATGCTCCTGTAATTCTATTGACTCAGAAGCGAACCATTTTTTAATCTTTTTTTCCACTTCTGATGGGTCCATATGTACAAGCGGTAACAACAGTTAGTTATGACCACTTTGATTATATAATTCTTTAATTGTTGAATTTAGATATTTTAACAATTTTTCTAATTTTTTACCATTGTTGCTTGCGCCTAAAGTATAAATCTTGTATTCAGTGTAAATAGTATTGATAGAATCAAAACAAAATGTAAAACTTAATACATTAATTAACCAAAATAATGGAAACATGATTGCCCAAATAATCATATAAAATGGGATTGAATGGAATAATGTAATTTGTTCCAATCCAGTTATAGCTGGCCTTACGCCGAAAAATACCGCTAAAATATATACAGCAAGAATTGATATAAATGGCCATATAATCAAGGGTGTAGTAATGAATCCAACATAGTGTACAGATGTTCTAGCGTCTTCACCTTCATCAGTTACGTTTCCTAAATAGTAACACAGTGCCATTATCAGCCCAGATGAGAAAAGTAAGAATGGGAATAATATAATTCCCAACAATACACCTGGAATTGATTCAAATATGTTCTTCCATGAAACTTTGGAAAGTTCCCCTTTTATATCGACGACTGAGCCATCCAGGTTTTTCTTATCAAGTATTTTAGCCGCTTCTTCTGCTTTCAAAAATAATTCCATGTGTTCTGATTCCTTTGGTCCACTTTCTTTTTGCTCAAGATGAGTTCCTATACATTCATCAGATAATTTACGCCATTCTCTGGCGTACACGACTTCTTCCCTCCAGCTTAATGAAACTTTATTTTCAAATCTTGATTTAAGGTGTCCTAAAAGCCTCCATCCTCTGTATACATCCCAGTTAATTGCACCTGGTGTAATTTGGTCCAAGTTTTCCCTTAACAAATCTCTGACTTGGTATACATCTTGTGCTGGAGGTTCAATCCATTCTTCTTTAACATATTTCGAACCCATGTCAAGTAGTTCTTGTGATAGTTTATACTCTACTGGATCGCAACACTCAATCCATATATCCGTTCTAAAAAGATGTCTTTTTCTAAAATGCATACCAACTGGAACTAGATTAGGTTTTAATTTACCCTCAAAACTTGCTATTGTGGCTGCAGAAGTTAAAACTCTAGCAGGACCAGTTTTTAGTCTTATTAAATGACTATTTTGGTGGGACGTCCCTTCGGGCATTAATATTCCACCAAACCCAGAAGAAATTCCTTTAGAAAGTCTTAGTAAACTTCTGCCATTCAAATATTTTGCTTCTTCCTTAGTACACCCACCTCTAATTAGTTCAGCCTGACGTACAACTGGTTGAACTGCTAAGCGCCTTGCCCAAAAACCTAGTATTGGATGATTAACTAAGTCATGTCGACCCCCGACCACCAAGTGATTTGGATGGTGATTTATTATTGGCATTACATCCATTATCCCATTTGTATGCCAACATACTGTCAAATTTCCACGATCTGTACTCATTTTTTCTTTACCTGAAATTTCGAATGTTTTAAATTGTAAATTTATGGATTGCTGAGTGACAAAATATGCTAATCTCGTCCAAAATGGAGATCCTGGGGTTTTTCTGGAGAAATCGGGAGGCTTTACATCTAATAATTTCTCATATTCTAATACAGATGCATGTTTGGACAGTTCTGGTAATTCTTCACCATATTTGTCTGTAATTCCATCTTTACCAATTGACATTTTTTTCTTAGACATTTTTCACACCTCAATAATATTCAAGAAATCAATTTTTTATGTAATTGTTCCAAGGATTCAAAATCAGGTTCTATTGAACCTATAGCGGGAGTATCCGGCCAGCAAGCGAGTAATGTTTTCCCCCCATCTCCAATTGTTCTAGGTATTACGTGTACATGTACATGTGGTATTTCTTGACCTGCCAGAGCACCATCATGAATGCCTACCAAAAAATCTGTTGTTTTGAAAACTTTAGACAGTATCTTTTGGGTTCTTGTCACGCCTACCCATAAATCTGATAGCTGTTCTTTGGATAAATTTGAAAGATGTGATTTTTCCTCAAATGGAACCACTAAAGTATGCCCATCTCTTCTTGGATTGATATCTAGAAAAGCCATCCAAGTCTCTCCTCTTGCAACCTCAAATGATGGGATTTGACCATCTATAATTTTAGAAAATAGGGTTGATGAGTTGCTCATATTTATGTCTGTCAAACAGAAGGTATAGAAATATTGGTGTATAAAAGCACTTATTCGCTTGGAGTTAGTATCCAAGTATCACTTCCACTTTTCCTTAATGGCAACCAACTCAAATTAAGGTTTGAATCAATTAATGTATGTTTTAACATAGATTCATTTGATTGTTTGTTAAAATCTGACCTTTGGTGGCTACCTCTCGATTCAGTTCTGGAAATTGCAGCTAGTACGGACGCTCTAGTAATTAAGATTAAACCTCTTAATTCTAAAACTTCAGTTAAATTACTATTCATTATCATAGAATTATCTACTAATTCTTCGCCTTCGATAGCAATTTCTAATTTTTCAAGGAGGTTTTTAGCTTCTTCAAGACCTGAGGCTGATCTCTCAAAACCCATTTTAGAGGATATTATTTTTTCTAATTTTAATTTGATTTCATTGACGTTTGAAATATTTTTTATGTCCGCATTTGAAATTAAATCTCCAATTGTTGCTTGCGCTGAGAATAAGGCGTCATTAATTGAAGAAGTGGAACTAAATTTATTTTTTTGTGCCCATTTTCCAGAGTGCATACCGGCTGAAAATCCGCCGACTAAATCCTCCATTAGTCTATTTCCTGCAATAATACCAGTTCCATTCAAACCACTGCATGAAGGGTTTCCAACTGAATACAACCCTGTAAACCATGTATCCCAGTTGTTCTTTATTACTCGTCCGTGTTCGTCCACAGGTAAACCACCAATTGTCAATTCGACTTTAGGACAAATTGGTATTTTAGTTTCAAACATATCTAGTCCCGTTCTTTCCTCGACTATTCTTTTCAATCCAGAATACCATGAAATTGAATTCTTTTGCAATTGAGTTGCATCTAGTAATGCTGAACCGCCTCCATTATTGATTTCAATGGCTAAGTCATTCGGCGTTGTATCATTAGAAATGATAATTTCTTTTCCTGATGAATCAATTATTTTGGCTCCGTTTTGTAAAATATCTATCGACAAAGACATGTCTGTATCTGGAATCCCAAGGGGATTCCACGAAATAAATTCGAGATCCCTTAATTGACATCCTGCCTCTAATGCAATCGATAAACCTCGAGAATTTTGCTTTTTTGAATTCCATGCATTTTCGAAACTTCCATCGGCAATAATTACTGCTTTAGCCTGTAAAGCCTCAATTTTGCCTTCGATTAAATCTAATGCTATAATTCCTGTAACCTGTCCATTTGAACTACACAAAGACAGAGGAAACCAATCACCTCTTCGAAGTATATCTCTTCTAATACACTGTTCTTCGAGAATATGCTGAATTTCTCTCGAAGTAGAATATCCCGTAGTCAAAACTCTAGGAGATTTGTGACCCAAACCTTTTTCGGAATTTGGTGAGCCTTCTAGAGATCTTCTGAAATTTAAACCCCACTGGTCTAATTTAGCAATTTCAGAATTAATTAAAGAAATCCTGTTAGATACAATATCTTGATCATTAAGCCAATTACCTCCTTTGATAGTATCCTCTCTATGAGACATCGGGTTCTCTTCATCCAAGGATGCAGCAAGACCACTAGAATAGCTATCAGAATCTGAATTACCCAAGCCATTTTGTGAAATGATAACAACACTAGAACCCTGATCATGTGCTGAAATAGCTGCTCTCATTCCAGCAATTGTACCTCCAATTATTATCACGTCCCATGCTTCCATAACAATCCCCTTCAAGCACTCCAAAATTTATTACAACATAAATACGGCGATAACTAGAGAGGAATTAAACCGCCTCTACTAGCCAATCTTTCGATTCTATTCAAGGCTCTAAACCACAGAACATTTTTGTTTGAAGTTGTGGGCACAGATACTTCTTTTTCCAATAAAATCTCATTAAATTGATTTTCAAGTGTCAGTATTATTTTATTTGCTGGCTTATTTGACCAAGATGCAGACATCCAGAAGATATGGCTTTCGTTAACTAATTTAGTCATTGTATCGATTACACTTTCGCCTAATGGATTTACTAGTGGATATCTTTTTCTCTCTAATCTTGAGGGTTTAATTTCAATCGTGCTACTTTGTTCTCGGGGTACTGAGTTAGGTGTTGTTATAGTTAGTTTTACAGGTCCCTGAAAATCTGAAAAATTTGTCAACCTAATAAAAACGTCCACACCTGAACCATAGTCATGTCTGTGTAACTTTGCATTGAGGGACCAATCGTTTTCAGTTGGGTCATTAATCAACTCATCAACCATCTGATCAATTAAATGGAACAGCCCCGGGCACTGCCCATACATATGAAGCAAAAAGTATTCAATATCAATGGAGTCTAGTTCTAAATTATCATTTAAAAATGATTGTTTCTCAAATTTTATTTCTTCAGATGTCAGCTTCTTCTTTAATCTTAAATGCTCTAATAACAAAAGCCTTTCAATGGCTTCATCAGAGTTTTTTATCATTTCTCCTTTACGAATTCTCAGTTTGAATTTCTCGCTCCATTGACGCCAAGACCTTTTCGTCCAAGGATCCAAAAACGATTCTAAAACCTCAGAAATAGGATATGTGATATTCATTTTTCTTTGGCAAGGTTTGTAAATTGATAGCATAGGGTACTTTAAATCAGGAATAAGTCCCCAATTTCTAAGAATAAATGGTTGTATTGCTAATATCATTTCTGTCATACTAGCTGAAATTAACAAAAGTTGTGGACCTAAGGAAATCTCAGATTGTAAAACAGCGATAAAAGCACAAAAAAATGCCAATAGTCCCAAATTAATATGTAATTTTTGTACATTTCTACGATCATCTAGTTCCTCTAACATTCTTACAGCACCAGGTCTAACTGCCTCATGTGCCTCATCTCTTCTAATCAATTCTAAATGATCTACAGCAGATCTCCAAGTAGTTTCTAAAGTAATTAATGTCGGTAATCTTGGTAATGTTACGAATAAGGCTGCTAAACAAATTAACCAAATTCTCAAAGTAGTTTGCATAGGTACGAATAAGGGTATTAGGTATAACAAAGATAGTAGGAAAGGCCCAATGTGTCTCCATACTGAGAAGTATGTGTTTTGAATAAAACGTCCCCACTGAAGACGTATTTTTTCACTATTTTTTGATCTGACTAACAATCCATCAATCCACTGTGCATTTTGCTCTTCGAAACCTTCACCATATGGATTGGGTAAAAATGATTCTCCCCTGTAGTCCGAATTGTCATCCACGTTATCGCGATTAGTATCTCAATTAAGGATTAAGCGGTTAATTTGTTAAAAATCTCTGATTCCGCAACCATCAATAACAATGGGGATGAGTGGTTTACTGGGCGCATAGTGTAGCTAGGATATCACCTTGGCCTCCTAAGCCGATAACCCGGGTTCAAATCCCGGTGTGCCCGTTTAATTCTCAAATTCTGGTAATTTTTTCCTCAATGTTTCTGAAACCTGTAAATTCTCTAATTTTTTGCCTTGAGGTAAAATTCTCGACCTATATGATGTCTTAGCTTTTTCATAAAACTTTTCGGCATTAGCTAAGCCCTCACCTATTTTTTCAATATGTTCAAAAAATGTTACTGTTCTACTATACATTTCCCTAGATACTTCATAAATTTCTTTTGCTCCATCTGCTAATGTCTGTTGTTGCCAATATAATGCTGCATTACGCAATAAAGCTAACAAGCTGACAGGGGATGCAATTAAAACAGACCTTTCAAGCGCAAATTCATGTAAAGTTGGATCTACATTAAATGCAGCAGAAATTAATGCTTCCGAAGGTACAAACATCACTACGTAATCGATATCTCCTTCTAATTTTTCTTGATAGGCTTTAGATCCTAGAAGTTTAACTAAATCTTTCAATACTTCGGCGTGTTTCAATAACAAACTATCTTGTTCTAAACCTGGGTCTCTATCTAAAGCATCTAAATAATATTTAGCACTGGCTTTAGCATCGATAGGAATAGCTCCTTTATTTGGTAATCTAACTATTACATCTGGCCTTCCACTACCAACGCTTTCTTGTTCATAGAAATCTGCATGTTCTGTTAATCCTGCCATTTCAAGTAACCTCTTGAGGGCTATTTCACCCCAATTACCTCTAACATTAGAAGAACTTGTTAAAGCTGTAGAAAGTTGATCTGCTCTTTGACCTAACATTAGTGTATTTTGTTCTAATGATGTTAAATGTTGTCTAATACCCTCATAAGCTCCAACACGTGCTTTTTCTATTTCTTGGTTCATTTGAGTTATTTTTTCAAGATTTTTGGAAAGAGGTTTCAACATTTCATCGATAGCATCTGTTTTCAATTCAAAATCTTTATTCACCTCAGATTGTGTTTGGCCTAACCTTTCTGTTGCAAGAGTTAAAAATGCTTCATTATTCTCTTGTTGAAGTCCTCTCAAGATATCTGAAGCGAGTAATCTAAAATCCTCTTTTTCTTTAATTTCATTTTTTTCGGAGTTGGTTTCTTTTTGAAATAATTTCCATGAAATAATAACTAAAAATAATAACGTTGATGCAAGAAGAATTGTATCAATGTCTATTTCCATACATAACACGTTTATACCTATAGCTCTTCAATTATTGGGTAAGGAAATAATTCTACCATCTCAATAATGCTGCAATACCCCCAATTTCCTCAAGATATTCATTATTTGTAAATTCTACATGTGCTGATATTCTTATTGCAGCTTCTACTGCTTCATTTACTAAATCTACTTCGTTTCCATCACTCCCACATTGAGGACAAGGAATTGTTGGACTCTTCATGTACTCATTACAAGGTTCACATTTTTTACCTGCAATGTTAAAATCTTCTAAAACAAGTAAAGTTTCTAATCTACCAGATTGAGCAGCTTCAAGAACTTCATAAATTCCCGTAATTGCAGAAGATCCTGT
>MDTD01134282.1_pt1 | contig 14809 bp, 12 predicted proteins | sample 811221 | NCBI WGS metagenome assembly MDTD01 (sample SAMN05326646, study PRJNA326480) | marine metagenome | isolation source: seawater | place: Pacific Ocean: South West | collected 2011
CTGAGCTAGAGATTCTTGCTTTGGCAAAATTGTATGAAAATGGAGATATGGATATTAATACCCGATGTGTTTCTACTTTTAGAATAGAGGATGTATTTGAGCCAACAGAGGCTCAACTATATAGTGCGGCCAATGTAGTAACTGCCGCGTTTGATAATAGTGAAGAAGATAGTGTGCGGATGAAATTGGAGGATTATATACGCGATTTTTACCGTATTGTTTCGCCAAATACGGCACTTGATTTTGATATTAAAAGTCCTTTATCTAACCACTTTGGACACAATGTGGGGTTTAGCCTTGAGCAAGAGTACGAATTGCTATTGATGGAGGCGGAGTATGAACGCCAAAACTATATGCTGAACCATTTAATGCAGGTGATGCCTGTATTGCAAGAGACTGAACGACTTAAGGATAGGATAAAACAAAACGGACACTTTAGAAAATTAACAGCAAACGGAGCTAGCTAATATTTATTTTTAGTTTAAGGCATAAAAAAGCCCTGCAACCAAAGGTTGCAGGGCTTTTGTTTATAGTTTTATTTAAAGAGGCTTATTTTTTCTTTTCGCGCTCTTCTTTTTGTTTTCTTAATTTTTCTTCGCGTTCTTTTTTCTTGCGCTCCATTTCTTTTTTACGCTCATCGGCTTTTCTTTGGCGTTCTTCAGCTTTTTGTTGTCTTAGTTTCTCGCGCTCTTCTAGTTTTCTCTTACGTTCAGCATCACGGTCAACAGGGGTTGTTTGTTGTGGTTGACTTTGTTGTAATTGTCGCTGGCGTTGTTGTTCTTCTATGGCACGTTGTTGCTCGCGGCGTTGACGCTCGGTGTCGGTATAAAAGCTGGTTCCTGTAATACGTACTGTAGTACGACGGTTTAGTTGGTGCTCCCACTCTGTACATACGTTACGTGTGTCTGAAAGGTCGCATTTACATTTTTTAATGTACAACGAGTCTTCCCCGTATCCTTTTGCTGTAAGCCTTGCACTATCTATACCTTTTGAGATAATATAGGCTACTGCCGAGTCGGCACGACGTTGTGCCAAATCGCGGTTATACTCAGCACTTGCACGGCAATCCGTGTGTGAGCCTAACTCGATAGTTACCGAAGGGAAACGTTTTAGTAACGCTACCACCGAATCGTCTAATATCTGAGCAGCATCTTTACGTATGTTGGCTTTATCTAAATCGTACAAAATACCACGCACGTTAAACATTCCTATCAAATCTAGGCGGCACATGGTAAAGTTTTGTACCAACTCTTTTGAGCATATAAGGTTTTTAGTGCTTTGATAGGCTTTTTGGCTTCCTATATAAAAGTCTTCGTTTTTATCGGCATACAACTCATAGCTAAACTCTTTGTTTAGTGGCATTGAGTAGAAACCATTCTTATCCGTACGAAGTACTATTTTATTACTGTCTTGGTCGTTAGAGATAAATACACCTGCATCTTTAATAAATTCGCCGGTATTACAATCTTTAACTACACCACTAATTTTAAATTCTTGAGGTACGGGGAAGAATTCCCAAATATCATCTGCTCCACGGCCACCATCACGGTTTGATGTGAAATAACCTGTTTGAGGGCTAGCAGGATTATAGGTTAATGAAAAATCATCGCCGCCTGAGTTTAACGGATATTTAAGGTTTTCAGGTTTGCTCCACTCGTTGCCGGCTCCTGTTGATTTAAACATATCTAAACCACCCATCCCTACGTGTCCGTTTGACGAGAAATAAAGTGTTCCGTCATCAGCAACTGAAGGGTACATTTCGTCTTTATCAGTATTAATGGTTGGCCCTAAATTTATTGGGTCGCTCCATGTTTTGCCGCGTTTCACAAATGTTACTACCCAAATATCTTTGCCTCCATAGCCACCGGGCATATCTGATGAGAAGTATAGGGCGTTACCATCGGCAGATAAAGAAGGATGTCCGTAGGTATATCCTGTATCGCAAAAAGGCAACATAATAGGCTCATCCCATTGGTCGCGTCCTTTACGGTTACTTTGGTACAGTTGGCAAGTGCTGTATTTACCTTTTGGCCCACCGCATTGGGTATAGTACATGGTAGAGCCTTTAGAGTCTAGTGTTGTACTACCATCGTTGTACTTTGTATTTGCAGCTCCTTTTAATAGTTCAGGGCTATTAATAGTTATACTTCCGCGCCTTTTCTTAAAATCAGCAATCCAAATATCGTGGTAGCCAGAACCTGTCCAGCCGTAAGTGCTTTTTACAACACCGTTTTCACGATCAGATGAAAAGATTATAGCTTCTTTCTTTACAGGAGTAGCACAATAGTCAGAGTTTCTTGTGTTAAGTTTTTTAACGTTTTCTACTTTAAACAGTATACACTCTTGGCTTTCTTTCCATTTTAGTGCTAACTCTGCACCTTCAAGACCTTTTTTAGCCTCTTCGTCGCTAGGATTTTCTTTCAGGTAATTGTTATACAGTATAATTGCATCTGTATACATCTCCTGACGTTTTTTCATGTCCGCCTGCATTTTAGTGGCGTTCATTTTTTCTAGTTCAGTGGCTTTCTTTTCTTTTATAACACGCTCATACCAACGGTCAGCATTTTTATAGTCGTTATACATCCTATAACCTTCTGCTATTTTAAATGCAACTGCCCCTCTGTCTTCTTTGGGCACATCTCTAAATACATCACGGTATATGTCAACGGCGTTTGAAAATTCTTTTTTATCCCACGCCTTATTGGCGTCGGCTAGTGTTTTTTTACTACAGCTGCTTATAACTGCTGATAATGCAAAAATTGTAAGTAAAAGGCTTAAGGTTTTATTTCTCATACGTAGCTCTATTTAGCTAGGGTCGAAAACGTTGCAAATGTCAAAAATCAACAAATAGATATGCTTTTGCAAATTTTTTTAAGTATTGCGCGTGTTTCGGCCACTAATTTATAGCTATAATCTGGCAATAAGTAAAAAGATACAAAAAAAAGCACCCTTTTTTGGGTGCTTTGGTATAAAAAATATGGGTATACGTTAATTGCGGGTTCTACTTAACAAAAAGTAGCTCGCGATATTTAGGTAAAGGCCAGTATGAATCTTCAACAATACGCTCAAGTTTATCCGATGCTTCACGTATAATATCAAAGTAGTCTTTTACCTTATCAGAGTATGCGTTGGCTTTGTCTTTATGGTTTTCCATTTTGTTGGCCACTTTGCGTTCTTCTACCATTTTATATACTGATGTTTTAATGGTATTAATATAGCCGGCAGCTTCTGTAATGGCATCAATAGCTACTTTATAACTTTCAGCAGGCAATCCCAATTCTTTCATGGCTGCTGCCGATTGAGATAGCTTGTGCTGGAAACCAATTGCCGCAGGTATAATATTGGTGTTGGCTATATCGCCCAACACACGGCTTTCTATTTGTACTTTTTTGATGAAGTTTTCAAGTAATATCTCATAGCGAGCGTGTATTTCACGTTCGTTTAAGATATTGTTTTTGGTAAACACCTCCATACCCTTGGGTGTGGTGTACGCAGCAAGAGCATTGGGCACTTGTTTTATATTACTTAGTCCGCGTTTTTCGGCTTCAACTACCCACTCGTCGCTATAACCGTTTCCTTCAAACAATATTTTTTTAGATTCGCTAACGTAGCGACGAAGTACTTCGTTTATTGCATCTTCTTTTGAGGTGCCTTTAGCCATCAAGCCGTCAACTTCTGCTTTAAACTGCACCAAACGGTCGGCCATAATAGTATTTAAAACTATCATTGGTGATGCCGAGTTGGCTTGTGAACCCACTGCGCGAAACTCGAACTTGTTACCTGTAAAGGCAAAAGGCGAGGTACGGTTACGGTCGGTATTATCTAATAATATCTCAGGTATCTTATTTACGTCTATAGCACCTGCAGTATCGTTAGCACCATCTTGGTTTTTCTTTTCAAAGCTGTCCAACACTTTGGTAAGCTGGCTGCCAATAAATATTGAGATGATTGATGGCGGAGCTTCGTTTGCCCCCAATCTATACTCGTTTGAAGCACTGGCTATACTTGCACGTAGCAAATCGGCATGCTCATCAACTGCTTTTATTACGTTGATGAAGAATGTAAGAAACAGTTGGTTGTTTAATGGGGTATTGCCCGGTGAAAGAAGGTTAACACCAGTGTTTGTTATAATACTCCAGTTGTTGTGTTTACCTGAACCATTAATACCATCAAATGGTTTTTCGTGCAATAGCACTTTAAAGTGATGGCGTTTGGCTACTTTGTCCATCAAGTCCATCAACAATTGGTTGTGGTCAACCGCTAGGTTTACCTCTTCAAATTGTGGTGCGCACTCAAACTGGCCGGGTGCAACCTCGTTGTGGCGTGTTTTTAATGGTATACCGTGTTTGTGGGCTTCGGTTTCAAAGTCCATCATATACGCCATTACACGGTCGGGAATTGAACCAAAATAATGATCTTCTAATTGTTGGCCTTTGGCCGATGAATAGCCTACCAGTGTGCGGCCTGTTAGCATTAAATCAGGGCGTGCAAAGTAAAGGGCTTCATCCACCAAAAAATATTCTTGCTCTATACCTAGCGATGCTGTAACCTTGTTTACATTAGTGTCAAACAATTGACAAACAGCAGTTGCGGCAGTATCTAAAAAGTGTAGGCTTTTAAGCAACGGTGCTTTGTAGTCTAATGCCTCACCTGTATACGATACAAATATGGTGGGTATGCACAAGGTGCGTCCTATAACAAATGCGGGCGATGAAGGATCCCAAGCTGTATATCCGCGTGCCTCAAAGGTGTTGCGTATACCTCCACTGGGAAAGCTTGAAGCGTCAGGCTCTTGTTGCACCAAAGCATTGCCCTGAAAACGTTCTATGGCCGATGTAGCATCAACAGGTTCAAAAAAGGCGTCGTGCTTTTCAGCAGTTGCTCCTGTAAGCGGCTGAAACCAGTGGCTGTAGTGACTAGCTCCTTTAGACATGGCCCATTGTTTCATCCCTGCGGCAATAATATCTGCCATTTTACGGTCTATTTTTGTGCCGTCGGTGCGGGCATCGTTAATAGCTGTAATGGCTTCTTTACCAAGGTACTGGCGCATGGCATTTTCGCCAAAAACGTTGGCACCGTAGTAATCAGAGATTTTATTTGAAGGAAATTCAACCTTTACGGGCTGACGGTTTTGCGCTATTTCTAACGCTTTGAAACGCATAAGGGTCATTTTTAGGCTATTGGTTGGTTGCGCAAAATTAGCATTTTGTTAATACTATCAATGTGTTGTTTTAAAAAGATTTATACAATGGCTGTTTAATAAGTGTACTAAAAACACTTTCTGTTGTTTGAAAATAGAGAAATAGAACGGGTTAAATGAAATCTATACAATGTTTTGCTTAGTTACTGCTGGGCAAATTACTCTCATCGTAATAATCGTAGAGGCCATTGCTTGATCGGTTTTGAAGTAAAAAGGTGTAGAAATGCTGCCAAAATACCTTTTCTTGCTTGCTAAGGGTTTTAGTATAATCATTGGCTTTTAGTAAAAATATTGACGTTAGGGGTAACTCAAGTCCTGCTGCAATAGGTTTAAACATGGGCGCGATAGCTGAAAATTTGGCCTCGGATTCAAATCCTTCTGTTTCCCAACTAAAATAAATACGTATATCTGTTACCGAGTTTACATCAAAGGGAGTAGTTACAACAGTGTCGATAAAATCATAAATATCATCAGGATTATTAGGGTTCTGACATTTATGATTTACTTTTATACTGGTTCTATCTTCTATTTCTTCAATACTATATACTGTATTTAAAAAGTCGTTCCTATAGGCCTTCATTTTTCCTTCAACCCCATATAGATATAGGGTTTTTCCCAATTGCTGTATCTGCAATTTGCTAAAAGCAAACAAATTTTCATCAATTAATGAATCTACCCCGTTTTTAGCATAAAAATCAAGTGTGTTTAGTAAGCGTTTATCCAAATGTTTTCTTAATTGCTTTTGACTTATGTACACTTTTTTATTCTCTCGGGTAAGGCATTCAACTACATCGTTTTCTAAAAATAAAAAGTCGCTTACATACGATTCGAAAACCAGCACGGTATCAATCAAATCATAAATATCATCGGGATTATCGGGGTTGGGAATTTGTTGGTACTCTTTAACTGCAACATAGTCTATATAATCACTAACAGATAATTTTTGTTTTAATTCTTTATCCGTAAAAGCCTGTAATTTCCCTTTATAAATGGCTTGTTTCACTCTTTCGGCAATATCTTCTCTACAATTTTCTCCATAGTTTAATAAATCGATACTATTAAAACGGGTGGCAGAAAAGTTTAACATTTGCGCCGAAACGCCAGTTGCAATAATTAAGAATGCTAATGTTACGAGGGGCTTAAAAATTTTCATGCCATAAATATCTATAAAATGCTGAACAAGAGAATGCAAAAAGAGGTTTTCTTTGTTATTTATAGATCAAGTGTGCTAAACCCACTATTTTTGACACTAAACGGCTAATAAAATGCGAAACACTATACTGCTGCTTCTTTTTTTGGCAAACACGGCTTTGTTGTTTGCCCAACCTGATAATTTTGATCAAATGTTTCACCCACAAACGGAGGATGAAATAGCGGTGATGAAAAAATCGGCACAAAAAACGGTTGCTCTTTATTTTGAATCCATTTATGCTGCTGATACGGGAAAAGTGCTAAATAAGCTAAAAAAATACGATGATGAGGGTAGGCTTACTTACAACCAAGACTACAGTAACCACATAACCATAAGCTATGCGTACGACAAAAAAGGGCGTGTGGTAGAATATAAGGAAGACAATAAGGCACAAAGCCAACTGCTGCATTTTACTGTAACATACAGCAAAAGGGGGGCTATTGAGGGGGTAGTGAACAGGGCAGAAAGGGGAAAAAGCGTATCGTACAACGCCAACACAAAAACATTGCTTATAAGCGATATGGGCGGATTTATATACCGCTATACACTAAACGATGATAACCAATTGGTTAAAGTAGCATTGGAATACTACCAAAGTAGACCTTATACTGCCGAACTTATGTATAACAAAAAGGGGCAGTTGGAAACTATAAAGGGGACACGCGAAGAGGGTGAGGATATGATAAATTTTGTAACAAGCTATACCTACACAGGCAAACTACTTAGCCAAGAGGAGGAAAACAAAACCATACCATATTTTAATAATACAAAAAAAAGTAGAACAACAGCCTACACGTATACCAATGGTTTACTAAGCCGCAAGGTGAAAACTACACCTGAAGAAACAACCGTTTATGAGCTTTTTTATGACGAAAACGAACGGATAACCCAAATGAATTATTTGGAAAACGAGACGCTTACAGCAACACTATACTACGAGTACCGCTAAACGATACCCAGCAGCATTAGTAAGCCATAAATAATAGCAATTGTTCCTACTACGTAAATTATCCAGCCCAATACCCAAGGGATAATTGCACCTATAATTACTAGTATTAAACCTACTACTACATACCACAACCAACTGCCTTTTTCTACTTCTTTGGTTGAAGTGTGTTTTTTAAGCTTTTCTAACTTTTTTATTTGGCGAGGGCTTAACCTTTCTTTTATATCCAACCCCTTTTTTATTGTTTCAACCTTTTTTGGAGCTGGAGCTGGGGTTGCAGCAACAGTGTTTGATGGTGCAGGCATGGTAGCTATATCTTGCTTTTGAGGCGCAAGGGGTATTTCGGTAGCAGCAATCTCAGTGTTTATATCAACAGGCTTTGAGGCTATTTCTTCTGTTTCCGCTATAACTTGTTTCTCTTTAGCAGGCTTTTGGGCTACGGTTTGGTTGTGTTTTCTTACTTTAGGTACGCTTCCGTAGCGAGAGCTTGAGCATGATGCCAAAAAAACTATTGATAGAATAAGTATTGCAATTTTTGTTTTCATAGCGGTATTGTTTTGTTGTTGCAAATATACAAACGACAATACCAAAATGTTTGGCTTTACTGTTAAAGTTATACAGGTACAAATAGCATTGGATAGGGGCTTACGTATTGTTTTTTGCTAACTTGCCTAAATAATAAGAGTATAGCACCGAAATGGACGACCGCATTATACCCCTTTTGCAACAAGCCGAAGCATTAAAAACCGAGTTGGATAGTTTGCGCCCTTTGGATAAAGAACGCGAAGCTATTGTATTGCAAAAACTGCGCTTGGACTGGAATTTTCACTCCAACCATTTGGAAGGCAATTCGCTTACGTTTGGTGAAACCAAAGCATTGATATTGTTTGGTATTACTGCACAAGGCAAGCCGCTTAAAGACCATTTTGAAATTACAGGGCACGATGAAGCTATAAAATGGGTTGAAGACATCGTACGCAAAAAAGAACCACTTAATGAGAATTTTATACGCCAACTGCACACGCTTTTATTAAAAGAACCACATCAAATAGATGCAGTTACCCCTGATGGGCAGCCTACCAAAAAAATGATTAAGGTAGGAGAGTACAAAAGTAACCCCAACCATGTTATAACCAAAACAGGTGAGATTTTTAGGTTTGCCACGCCCGAAGAAACGCCAGCCAAAATGTTTGACCTGCTAGAGTGGTATAGGGAAAAGGAGGCGAACAAAGAAACCAACCCGATATTGTTTGCGGCTGATTTTCATTATAAATTCATACGCATACACCCTTTTGATGACGGCAACGGACGCATGGCGCGTATATTGATGAATTTTATTTTGATGCAATACGGCTACCCGCCCGTAATAATAAAAACAGGCGAAAAAGCCCAATACATTGCCGCCCTTGAACAAGCCGATGCAGGCATATTTGAACCCTTTTTTGAGTTTGTAATTACCAACGAAACCCGCAGCTTGGAATTAATGCTAAAAGGAGCACGGGGTGAAAGCATAGAAGAACCTGATGATTTGGATAAGGAGATTGCATTGTTAAAACAAAAAATAAAAAGCAAAGGAAGAGAGGTTAAAGCATTTAGAACAAAAGAAACCATAAGTCTTTTATTCAAAGAAAATTTTTCAAAATTGATTCAGCAGTTTTTTAATGAAATCCCTAAATCCTTTGCTGATTTATTTCAAAAAACGGAGAAAATTCTTTTTATAGATGGAATAGGAATACCTGGTAATTCTCTTGAAGAATTAATTGCTAATGCTATTAAACATATTGAATATAACAGTAATAGTTACAAATTCAATATGGTAGCTCGTTTTATAACCTTCATATATGTAGATGTTGTTTCAAATAATGAGTTTGTCCTAAATTCAAATATCTTAATTGATTGTGACCAAGAGACAACTTATTCTATAAGTAGCGCCTCTAGTCTTAATTTAAGAAAATTTTATGGTGAAAGACTTAATGATGAAGAGATGTCTAAGTTAATTAATGACGAAAAACTTCATATTAAGCAACAAATCGAGAACCTCATACCAAATTGATTTTCATACTCACAACAAATACCTGCTTCGTTGATATTTATGTCTTTTAACTATTCTTTAACTCACTTACCAAAGCGGTAAGGGTTTTTTTGGCATCGCCAAAAAGCATACTTGTTTTCGGGTCGAAGAACAACGCGTTTTCAATACCCGCATAACCCGCTCCCATACTGCGTTTCATCACCACTATGTGTTTGGCGTGGTCAACATCCAATATAGGCATACCGTATATGGGGCTGTCTTTATCATTGCGTGCGGCAGGGTTCACCACGTCGTTGGCACCTATTACCAATACAACATCGGTGGTAGCAAACTCAGGGTTTATTTCTTCCATTTCAAGCAACTTGTCGTAGGGCACATTACTTTCGGCCAAAAGCACATTCATGTGTCCGGGCATACGTCCTGCAACAGGGTGTATAGCATATTTCACCTCTACACCTTCTTTTTCAAGCAGTTCTTCTAGCTCGTGGCAAGTGTGTTGGGCTTGTGCAACTGCTAATCCGTAACCGGGTACTATAATTACCTTTTTGCTATACTTCATCATCATAGCAGTATCGGCTGCGGTAATTTCTTTTATGTTGCCCTCAATGGCTGTTCCGCCACTGCCTGATTTGCTTCCGCCAAAGTTTCCTATAATAACGTTTAGTAACGAGCGATTCATAGCGTTGCACATTACTACGGTTAGTATTGTACCTGCCGAGCCTACTAAAATACCGCCCAAAAGCATCACTTTATTATCGTACAAGAAACCACCGCAGGCAGCCGCAACACCCGTAAACGAGTTAAGCAGAGATATAACAACGGGCATATCGGCACCACCAATAGGGAATACAAACAAAACCCCATAGAGTAACGAAAGGGCAAACACTAGGTAGAACACCCAAGTAGCGGTTAAAACACCACCTATAAACAAGCCTGTAAGCACTACTACTATAAGTAGCAAGCCAATATTAACCACCTGCTGTGCGGGTACGGTAATGTCTTTTATTTTGCCGTCTAGTTTTCCCCAAGCAATCATACTACCGGCAAAGGAGATAGAACCAATAATAAGTCCTGCAAAAATGATAAGGAGTTTAATTTGAATAGCTGAATACAATACATCAGCACCGTTTTCATCAACTATTGATATTTGTGTAGATATAAATTCGCCATGGCCATATATAATAGACAAGGCTTCTTGTATGTGTCCGAACTCAATAATCGAAATAAGCATGGCGCATGCACCGCCCATACCGTTGAACAACGACACCATTTGCGGCATGGCCGTCATTTGCACGCGTTTGGCTACTAATGTGCCTACTACTGAACCGAGAATTAACGCGCCAAAAATCCATTCAAGGTTGTGCAGGTTGTTGTTTTCGGCATCTTTATACAAAAAGATAGTTCCAAAAATGGCCACAGCCATACCAAAGGCAGCAATAAGGTTTCCCCTACGGGCAGTATCGGGCTTGCCCAGCATTTTTAACCCTAGTATAAAGGTTATTGAGCCTATTAAATAGCTTAAAACTAATAAGTTGTATTCCATTTTTTATTAAATTCTAATAACTAAATTCTAAAGGGGAGTGTCCAGCTTTTTATATATGGCTCCTAAAATTAATAGCAACTCACCTGCTTCCTTCAACAATTTTTGTTGTTCAATTTCAGTCCCTTCGATTAATTTTAACCAATAAACTGTCTCCTTCGCCTCCTTTTTACATATCCGAATTCTCATTAGCTTGTCTTTGCTTCCTAATGAGTCATTCGCTTCAATATAATTTGCCCCTATTGATGATGAAGACCGTATTAACTGCCTTGCATACACATTGTTGCTAATGCTTTTGGGTGTTGTTTTTACAAAATCCCTAACCCTTATTGCAAATTCTAAAGACCTTTCTTCTAAATCATACTTTCTTTCTCGTTCCAATTCCACCTCTTTTTAGAATTTAGTTATTAGAATTTAGATTTTTTTCGGGGTTATTTTTTCTTCTTAAACATTTCCAACATCCTATCGGTAACCACAAAGCCACCAACAACGTTTAATGTGCCCAAGAATACGGCTAAAAAACCCAGTACTTTGGTAAGGGTTTCATCGGCTTGACCCATTACTATTATTGCACCAATAATTACCACACCGTGTATTGCATTCGCCCCCGACATTAGCGGAGTATGTAACACTGACGGCACTTTGCCTATTAGCTCTATCCCAACAAATATCATCAGGATAACCATGTATATCATTTGTTGGTTTTCGGTAATGAAGTTTAATATTGTATCCATAGTTAAATTGCTTATTGATTTGTTGACTTAGTATTAACTGATTTTTTGATTGACGGATTTACAGATTTTTTTGCTGTTTTTCGTGATGAAGCTACAACAGCTAAAATTTCATTTGCTTCTTTTATTAACAGTGTTAACTTTTCTTGTTTTATAATTTCTGATTCAACTAATAATTCTAACCAAAAAACACTTTCATCAGCCTCTTCAACCACTATACCCAGTTTAGAAATAAACTCAGCTTCTGAACGTGCCCTGCAAACAGCCCTATAATTAGCAGCTACTGAAGTAGCCGATCTTAACAATTGTTTTCCAATTATTCGGGCTTCTTCTGTTTTTGGCAAATTTTGATACATCTTTATTATTCTAAGGGCAAATACTTTGGTTCTTTGCTTAAATGCTTCCGATTTTTCAATATTTGGGTTTACCATGTGAATCAGTAAATCGAATAATCAAAAAATCTGTAAATTACTTAAGCACCTTCCCTTCGTGCACCACCAAAGTGCCCGCAGTAATTTCCTCTTCCATTTCCCACTTCATGCCCTCGCTAGTGGCAAGATGAGTTAATAGGTTGTATATGTTTTTGGCGTACAAATCGCTGGCGTTTTGGGGCAACAAAGCGGGTATATTGCTTTGCCCTATAATTTTTACCCCGTGTTTAGTTGCTATTTTGTCCAATTCGCTAACCTCACAGTTACCGCCTTGTTCTACAGCCATATCTACTATCACACTACCAAACTTCATGGCTTTCACCATTTCTTCGGTAATTAGTACGGGGGCTTTTTTACCCATTACCAGTGCGGTAGTTATTACCAAATCGGCTTGTGATAGGTGTTTTAGTATTGTTTCTTTTTGTCTACGCAGGTAATCTTCGCTTACCTCTTTGGCATATCCGCCTTCGGTTTTCACGGCATCGCCACCTTCTACCATTACAAACTTTCCTCCTAGCGACTCAACTTGTTCTTTTGTTTCAGGACGAACGTCGGTTGCTTCTACTACTGCACCCAAGCGTTTGGCAGTAGCTATGGCTTGCAAACCTGCTACACCCACACCAAATATTAATACTTTTGATGGGGCTACGGTTCCCGCCGCCGTCATAAGCATAGGGAATATTTTGCCCATAGCGTTTGCACCCATTAGCACAGCCTTATAACCTGCTAAATTGCTTTGCGAGCTAAGTGCGTCCATATTTTGCGCGCGCGAAATACGCGGAATGGCATCCATAGCAAAGCAGCTAATACCTTTGGCGGCGACTTTCTCGGCCAAATCACGGTTGTGGGCGGCGTATAAAAAACTAACCAATATTTTGCCTTGCGGTATCAACGCAATTTCGTCATCAGTAGGCTGATTTACTTTTAAAAATATATCGGCAGAAACCAAGTTGGCTTTTTCAGTAACGGTAGCCCCTGCATCGGCATAGGCTTGGTTGCTGAAAAAAGAGGTGAGGCCTGCATCGGTTTCAATCAATACTTCATGGCCTTGTTTTATATATTGTTGTGCAACTTGTGGCGTAAGAGCTACGCGAGTTTCGTTGGGGCGGGTTTCTTTGAAAACGGCAATTTTCACAGATGGTGTTTATTTTGATTTTTAGCAAGTTAACGGAAACCATTTTAAGAAAGCAAGGCTTTACTTTTTTATTGATGGATATAAAACAAAAAAGCCAACCGCATAGGTTGGCTTCAAAAAATTATAATACGGTTTTAGTTTATTCCTTCTTTTTTAATCTTTTGTGAGATGACGTTGCCTTTTGAGTTGGTGTAGCGTATTATATATAAACCTTTGGGTAAAGTGCTAACCGGTATAGCCGGGTTTTGCGGAGAAATAGTGTGCGACAGTTGTAGCTGCCCAATACTATTATATATCTCAATATAAAGTGGTTGTGTAATTGGGGTAGTTAGCGAAATAGTGTTTGTAGCAGGGTTGGGAGAGAATAACTCACTAGACCTTGTATTGGCCATTTCGGGAACATTAACCGCCCAAACGTGGTAAGTTATTGGGGCATCTATCATATCAAAAGGGTCGGCTTGGTCGGCCACAGTTAAGGTAACGTCTCCTGCACCACTTGCCATAGCAGGGTTTAGATGTATGTTTATTACGGCAGAGTCGCCATTTTCTATAACAATTGAGCCAAAGGAAGTAGACGGAGGGTAGTTGGTTGTTTTATCAGAAACATTTACCTCCCAACTGTTGGGTGTGCTGCCTTTTGATAATTGCCATATAAAGGTTGCTTTTTGCCCACTGGTATTTATAATATAGCCTGTTGCCTTTAGTTCTGTTTGCCCTGCTGAGCCATAAACATCTTCGTTTACAAACCTTACGTTAAAGGCAAATTGTGCTTTACCTATTGCGCAAAGCACTATAAGAATTGATAAGAGTACTAGTTTTTTCATAATTGTGTTTATTAAAAGAACGTCAAAATAGTTAATCTCTTATTCCATTGCTGTTTTTTTCGACAAACAAAAAGCCCTTTCGCACAGCGAAAGGGCTTTAGTATATTTTTAAACAAAAAGGTATTAGCTCAGTTTTTTAAACTGTTTTGATACCACTTTGCCGTTATCATCGGTATAGCGTAAAAAGTAAATACCTGCTGCAAGGTCGGTCAAATCCATTGTACTTGTTCCGCCTGTGTGTACGTGTGTTTTTTTCAACTGTCCCAATACATTATATACATCAATGCTTACAGATTTATCAATATCTAAAGTAATGTTTAGTTTATTGGTAGCAGGATTTGGGTATACTTCTATACTTGCTTTTGCAGGGTTGCGTGCGCTTAGTGCCCAAGCACTAAAATCAAAACTTTGGTATTTTGAGTTTGCGCTATCTCCTTCTTCAAAAATTTGTACATCTACTTGTCCTGAACCGCCAGTGCTTTTAGGGTAAGTATGTATATCAATATTTCCTGAATCACCAGGGGCAAGTTCAAAAGTACCGCGAATCACTCCAACATCGTGGCAAAGATTTTTATCGCATATTGCTGACGACCATTGACTTGGTAGTGCAGGTGTAGCCATTTTCCAAACAAATGTTTTGGTAGTAGTTCCAGTGTTTTTAACAAAACTATAACCCACCAATTCAAATTCGGCAGCCGAGCCAGACACTTTAGTACCCTTGCTACCCGGATTAAAGGTAAACTGGGCTTGTGAAGACACGAAAGCCAACAAAACAAAA
>MDTD01129779.1_pt1 | contig 14808 bp, 9 predicted proteins | sample 811221 | NCBI WGS metagenome assembly MDTD01 (sample SAMN05326646, study PRJNA326480) | marine metagenome | isolation source: seawater | place: Pacific Ocean: South West | collected 2011
AAATATGTCACAAACACCAATTCTTGAATTTGATGCTATTGTCATCGGTGGAGGTGGGTCCGGAATGCGGGCAGGTCTCCAAATGGCGCAATCGGGAAATAAAACAGCGGTTTTGTCAAAAGTATTTCCGACAAGATCGCATACAGTCTCAGCTCAGGGCGGGATCACCTGCGCTATTGCCAGCGAGGACCCTAATGACGACTGGCGTTGGCATATGTATGATACCGTTAAAGGCTCCGACTACATTGGAGATCAAGACGCGATAGAATATATGTGTTCGGTGGGCCCGAAAGCGGTCTTCGAGTTGGAGCATATGGGATTACCCTTTTCCCGCAAAGACAACGGTCGAATATATCAACGACCATTCGGCGGACAGTCAAAAGAGTTTGGGAAAGGGGGTCAGGCGGCACGAACCTGCGCTGCGGCGGACCGAACTGGTCACGCCTTGCTTCACACACTCTATCAAGGGAATCTTCAGGCGGGTACCGTAATTTTCAGCGAGTGGTTCGCCGTAGATTTAGTAAAAAATGCTAATGGTGCGGTAGTGGGTTGCACCGCCATCTGTATGGAAACTGGCGAAGTACATTACATAAAGGCGAAAGCAACCGTCCTGGCGACTGGTGGAGCTGGCCGGATTTATCAGTCAACGACGAACGCGTTGATGAACACTGGAGACGGTACGGGTATGACACTACGAGCTGGCTATATGCTGCAAGACATGGAGATGTGGCAATTTCACCCAACAGGGATAGCGGGAGCGGGTACGCTAGTTACAGAGGGATGCAGAGGCGAGGGTGGTTACCTAATAAATAAAGATGGTGAACGTTTTATGGAGCGCTATGCGCCTAACGCTAAGGATCTGGCTGGCCGCGATGTGGTTGCTCGGTCTATGGTAATTGAGATACTTGAAGGAAGAGGAGCTGGGGAGAATGGGGATCATGTTCTACTCAAATTGGACCATCTCGGAGAAGAGATACTCCACTCAAGGTTGCCAGGGATCACTGAGCTCTCGAAGACTTTCGCGCACGTTGATCCCGTTAAAGAGCCAATTCCTGTTGTTCCAACATGCCATTATATGATGGGTGGGCTGCCAACCAACGTTCACGGTCAAGCAATTACACTGGACAGCAATGGGGAAGATAAGATTATCGATGGATTGTACGCCGTCGGAGAGGCTGCCAATGTTTCCGTTCATGGAGCAAATCGTTTAGGAGGAAACTCATTGCTTGATTTGGTTGTTTTTGGCAGGGCGGCAGGACTTCATATAACTGATGCGTTAGCTGAGGGTATGGACTCTCTTGAAGCAAGTGACTCTGATATCGATGAGGCCTTAGCTCGCCTAAACCGTTGGGAGAGTTCGGCAAAGGACGGCGAGGCCCCGGCAGCTCTGAAGAAAGAACTCCAAGAGTGCATGCAGCTAAATTTCGGAGTTTTTCGAAAGGAAGAGCCTATGCTAGAAGGTATTGAAAGACTTCAAGAGCTTAGAGATAGGATTAGTCGCGCTTCTCTTAACGATAAATCCATGGCCTTCAATACTGCTAAACTAGAGGCGCTCGAGCTGGACAATCTTTTGGAGATAGCTGAGGCGACTGCTATCAGTGCAGAGGGAAGAAGAGAAAGCCGAGGAGCGCACGCCCGAGACGACTATCAGGAAAGAGATGACAAGAATTGGCTCTGTCACTCAATCTATGACCCGGTAGAAAAAAAACTTATGAAGAGGTCAGTGAACTTCGAGCCTAAAACGGTTCCCATGTTCGAGCCGAAAGAAAGGACATACTAGGATTATTCATGGAAATTAGTGTATACAGATATAACCCAGATACTGACAAAGCGCCTTACATGCAGGATTTTGATCTAGAAATCCCGGGTGGAAGGGATCTTATGGTTCTCGACGTATTGGAACTTCTGAAGGAACAAGATCCGTCGGTTACTTACAGACGCTCCTGTCGAGAGGGTGTTTGTGGCTCTGACGGCGTCAATATGAACGGTAAAAACGGTTTGGCTTGCATAACCCCCCTTTCTGAAGTACTGAGAGGCAAGAAATTAACCATCAAACCGCTGCCTGGACTACCCGTGATTCGCGACTTGATAGTGGACATGGAACAGTTCTATAACAATTACGAGAAAATAAACCCCTATTTGATAAACGACGAAGAGCCCCCTGAGATGGAGCGACTTCAGTCCCCTGAAGATCGAGAGAAGCTAGATGGGCTGTATGAGTGCATTCTTTGTGCGTGTTGCTCGACATCATGCCCTTCTTTTTGGTGGAATCCAGATAAATTTATCGGGCCCTCGGGATTATTACAAGCTTACAGGTTTATTGCAGATAGCAGGGATACTGCAACAGAGGATAGGCTTTCTGATCTAGAAGATCCCTTCAGCGTCTTTCGTTGCAAAGGTATTATGAATTGTGTCTCTGTTTGTCCGAAAGGTCTGAACCCAACGCGTGCAATAGGACATATCAGAAATTTGCTGCTGAAACGCGCCGTATAGAATCTCATTCTTAGAGTCGCCCAAATCACGCTTCGGGAAACAGTTTAATTGCAGAGTAATCTGTTAAGGACTCACCCATTCGGTTACAATTTCGCCTCTTATATAGCTCCAAGATTAGCCGAGGTGGGGAGATGTCCGAAAGTGAAATGCAATTACTATGGCGATCGAGTCATATTTCCGGTGGTAACGCAGCTTACGTAGAGGAACTCTATGAGAAATATCTCAGGGATCCTTCTAACGTTTCTGATGAGTGGCGCAGCTATTTTGACGGTTTGCCGGTTCAGGAAGGAAATTACTCAGCAGATATATCTCACTCCACCATAAAAGAGCACTTTCTGCTTCTTGCAAAAAATAAATCTAGAGCAGTGCCTGTCCCCACAAGCAGTGTGAGCTCCGATTACGAGCGAAAACAATTTGCAGTGAGTGAGCTGATTAATGGTTATCGTCGCCGAGGCCATCTTAAAGCTAAACTCGATCCGCTAGAGTTAATTCAGCTTCAACAAGTTCCCCGATTGACCCTTAATTACCACGGTCTCTCAGCCGCTGATTTGGATACTAAATTTCAGACTGGCAATTTATTCTTTGGAAGTAGTGAAGGGTCTCTAAAGGAGATCATAGAAGTTCTTGAGAAAACTTACTGTGGTTCAGTCGGTGCAGAGTACATGCATATCACCGACGAAACCGAGCAAATGTGGGTCCAGCAGAGAATGGAGAGTACTCGATCTCGCGCAGATCTGACCGATGAACAAAAGAGGAGAATCTTAAGTAGGCTTATTGCAGCGGAGGGCCTCGAAAAATATTTGGGGACGAGATACCCAGGGACGAAACGTTTTGGGCTCGAAGGTGGGGAAGCGTTTATTCCCTGCCTGGCTCAGCTAATTTATAGAGCTAGGTCGGCAGGAATTGCGGAGACTGTTTTAGGAATGGCTCATCGGGGCCGGATCAATGTCCTTGTAAATTTGTTGGGTAAAGCACCGTCCGAGCTTTTTGATGAGTTCGAAGGAAGATATGAGCCGGGCTTCGGGTCAGGCGATGTTAAATACCACCAAGGTTTTTCGTCAAACTTAATGACTCCTGACGGAGAAATGCATTTAGCTCTTGGATTTAACCCCTCCCATCTAGAGATAGCTGCACCGGTCATAGAGGGTTCTGTTCGAGCGAGAATGGATCGCAGAGAGGATTCGTTGGGAGAAAAGGTTTTAGCAATAAACGTCCACGGTGATGCGGCTTTTGCTGGTCAAGGGGTTGTGATGGAGACTTTTCAAATGTCACAAACGCGCGGATTCTATACCGGTGGCACTATACACATCATTCTCAATAACCAGATCGGTTACACGGTTAGTGAGCAGGCCGACTCGAGATCGGCTCACTACTGCACTGAGGTCGCAAAAATGGTGCAGGCTCCTATATTTCACGTTAACGGAGATGATCCGGAAGCGGTGATTTTTGTTTCTCGATTGGCGGCCGACTATAGAATGGAATTTAAAAAAGATGTGGTAATTGACTTGGTTTGCTATCGAAGAAGAGGTCACAATGAAGGAGACGAGCCCTCGATAACTCAACCGATGATGTACAAAAAGATTAGAAATTACCAAACAACTCAGGAAATATATTCGAAAAAATTAATGGATGAGGGTCTGATTGAGGAGCGCGAGCACAAAAAACTTGTTGCAGCATATCGAGACAGTTTAGATAAAGGAAAGGCAGTGGCTTGGGATTATCTAACTGAGCCTGACACTTCAATGCACGTTGATTGGACGCCATATCTTGGGCATGAGTGGGATATGCCATCCAACACGAGGTGCGAATTAAAGCTGTTTCAGCAGATTGCTAAAACCCTTCATGAGGTGCCCGAGGGTTTCGTTCTTCAGAAGCAAGTGGGAAAAATTTGGGAGGATCGTAGGAAAATGGGCGCTGGTGCGATGGCTATCAACTGGGGTTTTGCAGAAAATATGGCCTACGCGACCCTTTTAGAAGAGGGCCACAGTATTCGGCTCACAGGGCAGGACGTCGGGCGGGGCACGTTTTCTCACAGACACGCGGTCCTGCATGACCAGAAAGCCGGAGAGACATATACACCTCTGAGTCTATTTACAAAGAAATCCAATCGTTTTTCACTTTTTGATTCGTTTCTCTCAGAAGAAGCGGTTCTTGCATTTGAATATGGCTATTCAAGCACCAGTCCAAGCACTCTGGTAATTTGGGAGGCTCAATTCGGAGATTTTGCTAACGGAGCGCAGGTGGTAATTGATCAATTTATTACTAGTGGCGAACATAAATGGGCTAGGTTGTCTGGCTTGACGATGCTTTTACCGCATGGTTACGAGGGGGCGGGGCCAGAGCATAGCTCCGCCCGTTTAGAACGATATCTTCAACTATCAGCCGAACACAATATACAAGTTTGCGTGCCATCGACACCTAGTCAGATATTCCATCTGCTAAGAAGGCAAGCCATAAGGCCTCTTAGAAAACCTCTGATTGTCATGACTCCAAAGAGCCTGCTAAGACACAAAGAAGCAGTATCTTCAATTGAGGATTTAGTGAACGGCTCTTACGAACTGGTTATAGACGAATTGAATGGACGAGATCCGAAGAAAGTAAGTCGTCTTGTAATGTGCAGCGGAAAAATCTTTTATGATCTAGAAGCCAAACGGATAGAGGACGGGTTAGAGGATGTAGCGATTGTTCGAATAGAGCAACTTTACCCTTTCCCCAAAGAATCCCTTCGTACAAGTCTTGAGAAATATAAAAACCTTACTGGTGTAGTTTGGTGTCAAGAAGAACCAGAGAATCAAGGCGCTTGGTATTCGACACAGCACTACTTTAAAAAGGTTTTGAAAGAAATAGACCCCACTATTGAGTTGGCTTTTGCTGGTCGAGAAGCTTCAGCTGCAGCTGCAGCCGGCTATATGACGTTGCATGTGCGCCAACAGGAGAGACTTATTGAAGACGCTTTAACAGGGACCCAGAGAAAAGCGTGATAGATTTTGGTAGATGAGAGGTATTAGATGATAGAGATAAAAGCACCGGTGTTCCCCGAATCTATTGCAGACGGAGAGGTGGCTGATTGGCACGCTGGCGTTGGTGAATCCGTAAGGCGAGATGACCCCTTGGTTGATATCGAAACCGATAAAGTGGTGCTAGAGGTTGTTGCGCCTGAAGATGGAGTATTGGTGGCTATTCGAAAAAAAACAGGTGATACAGTGACTGCCGAAGAGGTGCTTGGAGAGTTTGAGCCCCAGCTTATTGTTGAATCAAATCATCCAGAGAGAAATAAATCTCTTGACTATAATGAAGCAGTCGGTAATCAAGGAGCAAGATCTTATAATTCTGGAGTAGGTGTTTTAGAAGAAAAGATTGCAAGTCCAGCGGCTCAGCAGCTAGCGAAGGAGAATCAGGTTGATCTAAATAACCTGAGTGGCTCGGGTAAAAGTGGAAGAATAACAAAAGGCGATGTTATCGCTTCGGTTGCAGGGCTTGAGATGGAACCCACGGAGCACACCTCAGCGCTGTCTGGGTCGTCAGAGCTAACTTCGCCTGAGCCTGTTCGCTCAGCTATAGATGATAGAACTGAGCGCAGGGTGCCCATGACCAGACTGAGATCAAGCATTGCAAAAAGATTGGTTGAAGCTCAGCAGACTGCTGCAATGCTAACGACGTTCAATGAAATTGATATGCAATCAATAATAAGTCTTCGATCAAAATATAAAGATGAGTTTGCCAAAACACACGACGGAACAAGGCTAGGTTTCATGTCTTTTTTTATCAGAGCGAGTGTGGAGGCTTTAAAGCGGTTTCCAGCGGTTAATGCTTCAATTGACGGGGCAGATATCGTTTATCACGGATATCAGGATATCGGCGTTGCTGTTGGATCTCCGCGAGGGCTCGTGGTTCCCGTAATAAGAGACGCCGACCGGTTGACTTTGGCAGAGTTGGAGCAGCAGGTAGGTGTCTTTGGGAAGAAAGCTCAAGATGGGAAGCTGTCAATTGAAGAAATGTCTGGAGGAACATTTACTATTTCTAACGGTGGAGTTTTCGGCTCTCTGCTCTCAACTCCTATCTTGAACCCTCCCCAAACGGCAATTTTGGGAATGCACAAAATCCAGGAACGCCCAGTGGCGCAAGCTGGAGAAATTGTGATTAGGCCTATGATGTATTTAGCGCTTTCTTATGACCATCGACTTATCGATGGGCAAGAAGCGGTGAGTTTCCTTGTTGCCATAAAAGGGCTTCTTGAAGAGCCGGCAAGGATTTTATTGGATCTTTAAATATCTGGAGAAGGGCGAATGGCTAACGATTTTGATGTAATTGTAATAGGCGCGGGTCCTGCTGGTTATCACGCGGCGATTAGGTCAAGTCAATTAGGATTAAAGACGGCCATTGTTGAAAAGTGGCTTGATTCAAGTGGCAAAGCAGCATACGGTGGAACCTGTCTAAACGTCGGTTGCATTCCCTCGAAAGCGCTACTGGAGGCATCTCATAAATACGTAGAGGCAAGAGATGAGTTTGGCGATCTCGGAATTAAAATTTCAAAACCTTCAGCAGATATTCCTGCAATGATGAAACGGAAAAACCGTGTAGTCGCTGACCTCACTCTGGGAGTCGCTGGTTTACTGAAAACCAACAACGTCAAACAATATGAGGGGGTAGCAAAGGTTTTGGGTAACGGTGAGGTCAACATCACTTTGCATAATTCGAAGAAGGCTAAACTCAATGCAGAAAATATAATCATAGCGACCGGATCAGTCCCGATCGATATAAAGCCATGTCCCTTAACCGATGATCTAATAGTTGATTCCAGTGGTGCACTTGAATTTGACAGCGTGCCGAAAAAGATTGGAGTAATTGGCTCTGGCATTATTGGTTTAGAACTAGGCAGTGTTTGGAGTAGGCTTGGATCTGACGTTGTTCTTCTAGAGGCGCTTGAAGACTTGTTGCCCGTTTGTGACTTTCAAGTCTCAAAAGAGGCAGCAAAAGAGTTTAAGAAGCAGGGCATGGACATTAGGCTTGGAGCCCGTGTAACCGGCTCTCAGATCAAGAATGGCAAAGTCGAGATAAGCTATTCATCTGGCGATAAAGAACAAACCGAAATTTTTGACAAGGTAATCGTAGCAGTGGGGAGGCGCCCATATTCTAACGATTTATTTTCGCCAGAAGCTGGGGTTGCCCTAGATGAAAGAGGCTTTATTGCGGTCAACGAATATTGCATGACGGCAGCCCCTGGTATTTACGCCGTGGGAGATGTGGTTCGTGGACCGATGCTCGCGCACAAGGGTATGGAAGAGGGTATCATGGTAGCTGAGAGGATCGCAGGAAAACTGCCTCAAGTGAACTACGATTTAGTTCCGTCTGTTGTTTATACCCACCCTGAAATTGCGTGGGTTGGGAAAAGCGAGGAGGATTTGAAAGGAGCTGGCGAGGATTATTCTGTGGGAGTCTTCCCAATGAGGGCGAGCGGAAGGGCCATAGCTAGCAACAACACAAGCGGACTTATAAAAGTTCTAGCAGACAAACACACGGATCAAATATTGGGCGTTCATATTATTGCCTCTCACGCTTCAGAAATGATTGCTGAGGCTGTGATTGCAATGGAATACAAGGCAAGCGCAGAGGACCTTGGCCTGACAATGTTTGCTCATCCAACGCTCTCTGAAGGCCTTCACGAGGCAGCTTTAGCTGTCTCGGGGCACGCGATTCACGTCTCAAATCGAAAAAAATAGGCATGCGAGAGGATCTGTTTACAAAAAATTAAAAAAAGGTTTGGCTATATGAATCTTCATGAATATCAAGCAAAGGAAATATTTCGCGAATATGGTCTACCCGTCTCAGAGGGTATTGCGGTAGATACGGCGGAAGACGCAGTCCTAGCCGCAAAAAAAATTGGAGGGGAAAAATGGGTAATCAAAGTACAGGTTCACGCTGGTGGGAGGGGCAAAGCTGGTGGAGTTAAATTAGTCTCATCAGAAGAGGAGATAAGGGCCTTTGCAGAGAATCATATCGGAAAAAATTTAGTTACTTTTCAGACAGATGAAAAAGGGCAGCCTGTCAGCAAGATATTCGTAGAATCCTATACTGACATCCATACCGAGCTTTATCTCGGAGCCGTTATCGATAGATCTTCCAGAAAAATTACTTTTATGGCATCTACGGAAGGTGGTGTAGAGATTGAAAAGGTTGCTGAAGAAACGCCAGAAAAAATCCTTCAAGCTAGCGTAGACCCTTTGACTGGAGCTTCCGCTTATCAAGGAAGAGAGCTAGCTTTTCAATTAGGTCTGGAGGGCAAACAGATAAATCAGTTCGCCACTTTATTCATGTCGTTATCGGCTTTGTTTCAAGATCTCGATTTATCTTTAGTCGAGATAAATCCATTAGTCGTTACAGCTGAAGGAGATGTGCATTGCCTAGACGCAAAATTGTCCGTCGATGGGAATGCGCTTTATAGACAAAATCGCTTAGCTGGCATGAGGGATCATTCTCAAGAAGACGAACGCGAAAACCAAGCCAGCGAATATAATCTCAATTATGTCGCCTTGGAAGGCAATATCGGTTGTATGGTAAATGGGGCGGGTCTTGCGATGGGTACCATGGATCTAGTGAAACTTAACGGCGGGCAGCCAGCAAATTTTTTGGATGTTGGCGGAGGTGCGACTAAAGAAGCGGTTAGTGAGGCTTTCAAGATTATTCTTTCCGACAAGGGTGTGCGTGCAGTACTTATAAATATATTTGGGGGTATTGTCCGATGTGACGTCATCGCTCAAGGCATTATCGGAGCAGTAAAGGATGTCGGCGTGGAGGTGCCTGTAATCGTCAGGTTTGAAGGAAATAACGCGGCGCTGGGCGTAAAGACTTTGGTTGACAGTGACGTTGACATTATAGCTGCAACAGGACTGTCCGATGCCGTTCAGCAGGCGGTAAACGCTGCGGGAGGTGAGTAATGAGCATTCTGGTGAATGATCAAACGAAGGTAATTTGTCAGGGGTTCACGGGTTCACAGGGGACTATGCATTCGCAACAATCCATTGATTATGGAACGAAGCTAGTTGGCGGAATTACCCCTGGGAAGGGTGGACAGGAGCATCTAGGGCTGCCGGTTTTTGATACGGTCGGGGAAGCAGTTACTGCTACTGGTGCTGATGCTTCGGTGATTTACGTGCCTGCCCCGTTTGCTAAAGACGGAATCCTTGAGGCAGCGGCAGCTGGCATAAAGTTAATTGTTTGTATAACAGAAGGCGTCCCCACTCAGGATATGTTGGTGGTGAAGGCGAGTTTAGACAGCCGGGGCGTGAGGCTAATTGGACCAAATTGTCCGGGAATAATAACTCCCGATGAGTGCAAGATTGGAATAATGCCTGGTGAGATACATATGCCAGGGAAAGTGGGGATAGTCTCTCGGTCAGGAACATTAACCTACGAAGCGGTTAAGCAGACCACAGACCTTGGTTTTGGTCAGAGTAGCTGCGTCGGAATTGGAGGTGACCCTATCCCTGGAAGTAACTTTATCGACATACTTGGAATGTTCGAAGATGACTCCCAAACTGAAGCGATCGTTATGGTCGGCGAAATCGGAGGCACGGCCGAAGAAGAGGCAGCAGATTTCATAAAATCAAACGTAACAAAGCCTGTGGTCGGATACATTGCCGGTGTCACTGCACCTCCCGGAAAGCGAATGGGACATGCCGGTGCAATAATCGCAGGGGGTAAGGGTACCGCTGATGATAAATTCGCTGCCCTCGAAAATGCGGGCGTAGCAACGGTGAAAAGCTTGGCAAATATTGGAGAAACCCTTAAAGAATTAACTGGATGGTAGTTATGTTAGTTTCATTACTTTCCGCAAGCCTCACATAGATGAGACGAGAAGGGAAACCGGCAACACAAGTTTATAATTTTTTTAACTACATAAACAAATAGGATTTTTTTGCCGCTGGGGTTGAAAATTCCCAACTTGCCCCCAATCAATAACCAGCAGACGTATAGGAATTTAAAACTCATGAGCACTGAAAAAAAAGAGACAATGGGATTTCAATCTGAAGCGAAACAACTGCTTCATTTGATGATTCACTCCTTATACAGCAACAAAGAAATATTCTTGAGGGAGTTAGTCTCAAACGCTAACGATGCGATCGATAAACTCAGGTTTGAGGCTTTATCAGACGGAAAGATCACGCCTGCGGATACTGAATTTGGTATTCGGATCGACATTGATGAGGAATCTAAATCCGTGACGGTGAGCGATAACGGGATAGGTATGTCCAAAGAGGAAGCTATCTCAAATTTAGGAACCATTGCAAGATCAGGCACCTCCCAATTTCTGGATTCATTAACTGGAGACCAGAAAAAAGATTCCCAACTAATCGGTCAATTTGGAGTTGGCTTCTATTCCTCTTTTATAATCGCGGACGAGGTGGTTGTGGAATCTAGGTCTGCCAAGTTATCTCCCGCCGAGGGAGTTAGATGGAGTTCTAAAGGTGAGGCTGAGTTTGATGTCGAGACTATCAAACGAGAAGAGATAGGCACTTCGGTTACATTAAAACTGAAATCCTCAGAAGCTGAATTCGCTGATGGTTGGAGATTAAGGAGCATAGTTAAGAAATACGCCGATCACGTGGCTGTGCCGATAACAATGAAACAGGTCACCACCGAGGAAGGTAAAGAGCCAGAAGACGAGGTAGTCAACACAGCAAAGGCCTTGTGGACACGATCCCGATCAGAAGTAACGGCGGATGAATATAAAGAGTTTTACAAGGCGATTTCTCACGATTTTCAAGATCCAATATCCTGGAGTCACAATAGAGTGGAGGGAAAACTGGAGTACAGCAGCTTGCTATATATTCCTTCGAAGGCTCCATTCGACCTTTGGCACAGGGACTCTCCTCGTGGCCTGAAGCTTTATGTTCAGAGAGTGTTTATTATGGACGAGGCAGAACAATTCTTGCCTCTGTATCTTCGTTTTCTTAGAGGGGTGGTAGACTCTAATGACCTGCCACTTAATGTTTCCAGAGAGATCCTACAAAAGGACCCATCGATAGACACTATGAAAAACGCCCTTACGAAGCGGGCGCTGGATATGATTGAAAAGCTTTCATCTGATGACGAAAAGTATCAATCTTTTTGGAACGAGTTTGGACAGGTGTTAAAAGAGGGCCCTGCTGAGGACTTTGGAAACAGAGATAAAATAGCAAACCTCCTTAGGTTTGCTTCGACAGAAACAAAAGAAGAGAAACAAAATCAGTCCCTAGCAGGATACGTCTCACGTATGAAGCCTGAGCAGGAGAAGATTTTTTATGTTGCGGCAGAGAATTATCATACGGCTCTTAATAGTCCTCACCTAGAAATTTTTAATCAAGAAGGTATAGAAGTGCTGCTCTTGCACGACCGAATCGACGAGTGGTTAGTTGGCCAGTTGCAAGAATTTGATGGAAAATCTTTTCAGGATGTTGCAAAGGGAGAGCTTAATTTAGGAAATTTAGACAAAGACGAGGATAAGAAAAAGAAAGAAGAGAATGAGAAAAAATTCTCCGATCTTGTCTCAAAGATCAAAGAATTGTTGTCAGACAAAGTAGAGGACGTCAGGCTAACGAATCGACTTACTAACTCCCCAGCATGTTTGGTCGTCTCCGAAGATGATATGGGAATGCAGATGAGGAGGGTTTTGGAATCTGCCGGGCAGGCTGTTCCAGAGTCAAAGAGAGTTTTCGAGGTAAATCCCTCTCATCCTCTCGTTGAGAAGCTAGAGAAAGAAGAGGATTCGGTCCGATTCAATAATCTGGCATTAGTAATTTTTGATCAGGCGAAATTAGCAGAGGGCACCCAGCTAGAGGAGCCAGCAAATTACGTTACTCGCTTGAATGAGTTGCTCCTAGAGTTAGTGGTCTGAGTCAAAGAGGAGAGAAGGCGACATTTGTTACACATTGGCAGCGTCTAGAGTTTACCAACAATTTTAGATTAAATTGCTCAGCGTTGTATCGCGATAAAAACCAATCCTACAACATGCCTATCGGAAGGGAGGACGAAAACTCGCCAGGTTTCTTAGATCTTTAGGCCTATGATCAGAAAAAACGAGAATTAAGTATATAAACTAGAAGTGAATAGGAAAATTCTAGTGAGAGATATAAAAATTAGTGGTACCTTTCCGCAGTGACTTGAGAAATTTAAAGCTGGTCGCTTGATCCTGATTTTCTGGAGCAGTGAATGTCTAAACTAATAAAGGCGCTTATTTTTTTCGTAGCCGCCTTATCTTTTCCCGTCCATGGCGACGTTGGCCAGCTAGATTCGTTTCCAGGCGCGGAGCTAAAGGATAAAAGCACAGAGCCCGCGAGAAGCCATATGCTCGTGCTTGGCGCTCTCGAAAAAGTTGACCGGGAGCTAAGGCCAGAAAACTACAAAATCTTATCAGCAAAAAAGTCTTCGTACACTTACTACCTGCCAGAGGCTAGACAGACAAGCGAAGTTTTTGAATATTACCTCAATCAACTCGAGACTATCGGAGATATTGAGTTTGATTGTAAAGGAAGAGCATGCGGGAGCAGCAGTTATTGGGCTAATAAGATTTTTAACAACGCCGTGTTGTACGGTCCTGAGCAGTTTCAGAACTACGCCGTCTTTCGGACTTCCAGCGGTTGGTGGACTGTCTACATTGGCCAGAGAGCTACCCGAAAAATATATGCTCACCTCAATCATTACCTTGTAGATCAGAAAGCCGATGAAGAGCGGATTTGAGAAAAGTGTCTCAGTGTATCAAGCCAAATACTCTCATGCGTGCTTAATATTTGACAGCCGAGTGCTCAAACAAAAAGCCATCCGGTGACATAATCAATCTGTGAGTAGCCTCAGAAGCGTCCCCATTATATTGCGAGTATCCGGAGTCTCCCTCCCAAAGCGCAGTTCGATTACCCTCAATGTTCTTTACAATTTTAGTTTTGTAAAAACGCGGCTTCCTGCTGGACAACTCGGAAATCGTCTCAGCTACATTTGTAAATTTCGATATCTGATACAGAGACACCCAAGTCGGTGGGGCTAGATCAATGGCGCCTTCTTTGTGTTTTTCAAGCGCAAGTCTCGGATCAATCCATTGATACCTTTGAATTTCTCTACCATCGATACACACTTCTTGATTTGAATTGCAATGGGTAACGAAAAACCAAGTAGAGAAGCGCTTCTTTTGGTTTTCGGGGGGTACCCAATGCGAAAACCAAACAAAATCACCCAAGGGTAAATCGAGGCCTGCTTCCTCTTTAGTCTCCCTCGCAGCGGCGCACCTTGCCGCTTCTTTTTCGTTAGCCGTCTCTAAAGAGTCCTCTGGATCAATTTTCCCTCCTGGAAAAACCCACATTCCTCCGAATTCAATTTTCGATGTTTTTTGCAGCATTAGAACTTCAAGTTGCTCTCTATCTCTCAATAGTAAGACGGTCGCTGCTGCTATGACGGGTGACTCACCTGTGCCTTCGCTTTGATTATCTTCATAAATGTCATTTTTATGTTTCGTCATTCTAGTTCTCGATAATTGCCTTTGGAATCTCGATGCGCTTGGCACCCAAGTATTCCCCCAAAGATTTTGCTTGTTTATCTATTCGATGGTTGCTGGAGACACCCTCTCCAAGAATGTTGTGTATGTAAAAATTCAAAGAGAGGATATTCGGCAACTCAAATCTTTCAACTCTGTATTCTTTCAAATCTGGGAGGAGTTCCTTCAATTTCTCTGTCGTAAGGAAGTCATAAATAAACCGATAGGCTGCTGAGCTTTTTGCCCATACTCCGCAATTAGCGCTTCCCCCTTTATCTCCAGATCTAGTGCCGAACACCTTGCCAAATTCAATGCAGACTAAGGAATCTTGAATGGTGGCTTCTTCGAGACTTGGTGGAGGGCTCTGGTAATATATTTCGGGTAGATTCATGGTTTGGGTGGGCTTGATAATTATCTCTTCTTCATCGATAAACAACTTCTCTTGGATTCTAGTACTACTTATCAGAGTCGGCCAATGCGATATAACGGGACCACCGCTGTATCCAGTATTGCCTCTAGATGTGTTGCCCGGAATAGTAGCGAGCGCGAGCTCCGTGACTTTCGCTTGAAGCATTCTTCCTAACTTAGCTTTTTCATCGCTTACAAATGTGATCCTGAGCGAAGCATGGGCTTCCTCATTTCTATCAGGATTCTCTTTTTCGCTTCTTATTAATTGGACGTCCACTGAATCAAATTGATCTCGACCGCCTAGATTTTGGAACATTTGATCTAGGAAAATATCGGCTTTCTTTTCGATATCTCGTCCGGTAAGCAATATTTCAATAGTTTGTTTGTTTGTGCCTGTTAAGTTCAAG
>MDTD01136279.1_pt1 | contig 14805 bp, 9 predicted proteins | sample 811221 | NCBI WGS metagenome assembly MDTD01 (sample SAMN05326646, study PRJNA326480) | marine metagenome | isolation source: seawater | place: Pacific Ocean: South West | collected 2011
AACTCCTAGTAAATAATATAATGAGTCATCATAATTTAAAGACAGAAGAAACTTTCTCCAACAGCATATTTATAAACAGTTTTATAGGTTCTATAAAACATTTATTTTTAATGCCAAGCGTACCAACGTGAAATCAAAATAGCGATAAGCAGTTTCTAAATACAGCGCCGAATTAATTAATTTACTATTGGATTTTAGCTTTGAACGTAGCTACTTGTTCATAACTTTCAATCTATAAGTATAGATTAAAAACAATTACTCTAAAGACCTTTAATTCGTCTAGAGTCATTTCATTAGTTCGACAAGCTTTGTAAAACTGTTCATCTGAGTGAGCATCGAAATAAAAAATAAATTATCTATAACATTCGATAGCGCTAATTAGGGTACTATTTGTCCCCTCAAAATACCTGTAGCATGATTAAACGTAATAATTTCAACATACGCAGACTGTCTTTCAATCAGTCTTACCACATCCGTAAATTTAGAAGTACCAACGGAAGCTGCATTAGAATTTAAATCATTTATATCCAAGACAGAAAAAACATTAAGAGACGGTACGTTTGCTCCCCGAGATAAATTAAACAAAATATTACCCACTTGATCACTCTCACCTATTTTGATATTTGCACTAGTCGGATTGGATATCAAAGAATTCCCTATTAAATTCGTAGCAATTTCTGTTTGTGAAGCATTGAAGTTTAAGGTAAAGCTTCCGTTGGCAAAACCGGTATTTGTAGCTCTTGGAACTACGTTGTCAGCCAATAACTCTGATTTCATTCTAAAGGGTCCAATTTGACCTCGAATTTCACCTAAAGGATATGTCGGAGTTTTAATATTGAAATAGGTTTCACCTGCAAATAAATAAGAAATAGCCTCCTCAAAATTCTGTACTCCAGCCGGAATATTTTGAACTACCTTTGAAGCATTAATAATTTTATTTAATGGAAAATTAATATCATTTTGAGCTTCATTAATAACAAGAATATTACCCAAATCCTGACCCACAGTTCCTCGAGCTACTATTACTGCATTTACATTTGAAAGTCCCGAAGAAATAATACGAACGTAAATACGGTCTTGCTTACCATTAGTTTGAAAATGTACTTCTCCCGTAGCATTAGAATTAGAAATATTGATTTCATTTCTACCATCTAGTTCAGCTTTAAGATATACGGCCCCTATTTGGCCTCTTATATGTCCGGAAGGGTTTTCAGCTGTATGAATATTTATATAAGTTTTTCCAGAAGTTACTGCATTCATAGCATCAGTAAAGTCGTCGATATTATTAGCAGCACTAACAAATAAGTTTTGTGAAGTAAATGTAACTGTCTTTTGATTAGAAAAACTGCCTAGATCAAATAGTATTGGTCCTGTAGAGCCTGCTTCCCCATATCGAATATACATATTTGATGCAGAGCTCATATTTTGTATGTTTAATGACACTTGCATTTGAGTCCAATCCGCAGAAATTTTCACCTCCGCTGTTGCAATACTAGTCGTATCCACGGGAGTAGGGTTTTGTTGAAATCCTACTAATCTCGCATTTAATTCTACTTCACCAAAAATATACTTTGTAGAAAGCTGTCGCCCTGTTCCATCAACCATATTAAGTTCTAAAGCTGCGCTACTGGAAGATGATAAAGAACTACTCGTTATGCTTGCTGATAGTGGATTTTTATTTGGAATAGCTAAGGTATAATATTTATCGGGTTGACTCTCTTCAGAAGAACCTACAATCTCCAGTTTTGTTAAAAGACCATTACCCAAAAAAAGTGTTTGAGGTGTAATGGATGGAGAGGAATACGTAAAGTTTAAGTTACTTCCTATATTTGCCTCTAAGATAGAATGGCTTTGTAGTCCATCTATTATGGGAAAATGACTAGGGTCCCAATTATTCAAAAGTATTGGCTTGCTAGCTAAGTTTAATATGCGAGTTTCAATAGTTACGTTAGAAGAATTACGAATGCTTACCGTGACCTGCTGATCAATTTCCAAATTCGATATGGTTTCATCGTCCATACTATAAAAAGAATCTTGATCCATAGGTAGATCAATATTTCTTAATGAATTCACTAGAACCAGGCGCTTAGAATTATCTGGTGATTTTTCTAGTTGTATACCACTAAGAGGTAATCCATTACCATGAATCAAAACATTATCAAATTGATTATTATGTTCCCAAACCTCAAAATTAATTCCTGAAAACATTTTGTATACACCATCAGTATCTACATAGACGCGAGTTAGTGGATAAATATTAGAAATATCACTAATTTTGGAATTTGAGGTAAATTTCCACTCATTATTGAACCGTTGTACATAGAAAGGGTCAGGGGGAGAAATTTGACTCCCATCAGAATATACATATTTGAAATCAATCTTGAATATATTATTAACTGGATCTTCGACTTTTAAAATTACAAGATTTTTAATACTTACTAAAGTTTGATTCGATGTCCTTAAAGTAGCTGGATTATTATCTATAAGATACTGGACGAATTGACTTTGAGTACGACCTGAATGGGTGGTAAAGTTCGAATTGATCAGTGAGTTAAGCATACCGCTGGTTACGGAAGTAGCACTCAGACTTGCTCTCAAAGATTCAAGTAAATTGCGGATTTCAGCAAGATTATCTGGTACAAATTTGAGATTCGTTAAATTCGCAGTTGTCAAAACAACCGATCCTATAGAATTAACGTCTGTTTCACCTAACTCTATTCCTGAATAATCTCGAAAGACCACAGATGTAACTTCACCGGAATTACCTTCAATTGAATCAAATTTAACTAAATCAAAAATCCCATCAAAACCAGTTCCATCAGATTTTAGTTCATCGGTGATAGGATTTATATCGTTTAACTGCAAACTCAATAATAAAGGTTCTATTGCAGATTTAAGATTAGATACAGCGTTTTCATATGATGCTTGTGATGGAATTAGTGAAGTATTCTCAAAAACCTGCCTTGCATCATTGTTTAAAGCACTAAGTGAAAGGGCTAAATCTGATATCGGATTTAGATTAACTCTACCTCTGGAGCGAGCTATAGAATATAAGATATGTTTTTCACCTCCCAAAGTTCCTTCGACCTTTAAAACATATGGAGATGTACCTCCGATAGCATCGATTTCATTATCAGAAAAAATATAATAACCTGAATCATCAACTTTGGTTGAGATAGTCATAGCAGAACTAGATGCTTTAAGAAAAACTATTCCATTCAATGGTGAGCCCGCCGCTGCAATACCTTCTAGCGGATTATTTGCAGGATTCAGTGCATCAGACATGGGCTCGTCTAATGAAGTAGTGCTTAAACCGCAACCAATTAAAGCAAAAGCGATAAATATTGGAATGAATTGAGTAAATTTATACAAGTTCGGCTTCCGCATAAGAACATTCCCCTTAACGTTGTCTCTATTAAATTCGGAAAAGGGTTTATTTACCGATACAAAATTTTTCAAAAATACGATCAACAATATCTTCTGTAACAATTTTTCCGGTAATTTGGCCTAAATAATCAAGCGCTTCATAAAGTTCTACCAGGGCAATATCCATAGGGATACCATTTTGAAGAGATCCTCGAAAAGATTGTAAAGACTCGCTAGCTTTATGCATCGCATCTCTTTGTCGCTCACTGGTTAACATTGGTAAATCCGTTTTATTGATGAGATATCTAGATGCATTTTCCACTAACCATGCCTCTAAAGTTTGTAAACCTTCTAACTTAAGTGCGGATACTTGAATCACATTAGATTTTGAAAGGAGACTTGAACTCATAGTAGAAAAATCTAAATCCATTTTATTTAAAACATGAATACAATTGTCCTGAGAATTTCTAAGATTTACACTCTGTGTTCCATCGTATAGATATATTTTTAATGTAGCCGATTTCTCAAACTCTAAAGCTCTTTCTATACCAATTTGTTCTACTTTATTTGAGGTAGAACGAAGTCCAGCCGTATCAATTATTCTAAATTTATAACCATTAATTTGTATATTCTCTTCTATGTGATCTCTGGTGGTTCCTTCTACATCTGTAACAATTGCTCTGTCTTTTTTTAATAAAGCATTGAGCAGAGATGATTTGCCTGAATTAGGAGCACCTAATATGACAACTTGAATGCCATTTTTACTCAACTGAAATCGATCATAGTTTTGATAAATCTCATCTACTATCGATGCAATTTCATTAATACGACTTAATAAAGAATCCTGATTAATAAATTCAATATCTTCTTCAGGATAGTCTAAAGTTGCCTCTAAATGTGCCGCACAATCCACTAATTCATGCCTCAATGTCATAATTTTAGATTTCAATCCACCAGATACATTGTTTATGGCAATACTTGCTTGTTGTAAATTATCAGACTCTATCAACTCATTAACGGCCTCAGCTTGGCTTAAACCAATTCGACCATTTAAAAATGCTTTCCGGGTGAACTCGCCTGGTTGCGCCGGTACCAAACCAAGAGATCTTAAAATTTCACTCAAACGTTGTAAAATTGCGGTGGATCCATGACAATGGATCTCTATCATTTCCTCGCCTGTATAGCTACGTCCAGCTTCAAAATAAACAAGATAAACTTCATCGAGAATTGCTTGTCTCGCCTCATCCCAAATAAATCCATAATTCATTAAATGGGAACTAAAATCAACTCGAGGTTGCTTGCTAGAAGACCGAAACAACTTGTGCGCTACACTAAGACAGCTTTTTCCACTACAGCGCATGATGGCCACTGCCCCTCCGACCTGGCTAGACAAACCGAAAATAGGGGCATCGGCAATATCAGTATTCATTATTCAGCGCTATATTCAATAACTATATGTCTATCGTGATCTTCACCATTTGAACGTGTTGTCACATTATCATATTCGCTTAAAGTGCTATGAATAATGCGACGATCATAAGAATTCATAGGATTTAATGCTACGGGCTGTTTAGTTTCTACAACTTTTTTAGCCATTCTTTTAGCTGTATTTTTCAAATAGGCTTCCCTAGCATTTGAGGTTTTATTTTCATTGCGAGATCGTCTATTTTTACGATCGCTATTTGAAAAATTATCATCCTTATTGAAATCTGCACCTCGAGATTTTCCATGAGAACGGGTTCTTTTATCTCGCCTTCCTCGGGGTGTTTTAGCTGATTCTGATACATCAGCAACATGATCATCACTGTGTTTAATATTCGATGCGTTTGATACACGATCAGATTGTGTAGCTGCATCATTTTCTTTTCTTCTTGGACGACTTTTGCGATCATTATTTGAACTTCTTTTCGGGCGTCGACCACCTTTAGTATTTTCTTGGCGACTATCTGCCACTATTGCATCATGAACAAAAACCGTCTTTAAATAAGATTCTCGATCTTTACGATTAATAATACAATTAATCAAAAACTCCATTTTATGAACACCACGCCCAATTTGCTTGAACATTTTGTTTGATTCTTCTCCACTAAAATTAAATCTTAGTTCTTGCTTGGACTCGTCAAGTTTAATATCAAACTCAACCGTATATCCAAGATGTTTACTCATCTCAGTAACTAAAAATTGACCTTTTTGTAGCTTATCAGTTCTGATAAGAAGTTTAACTTCTGCATCTCTAGAACCAATTCCCAAAAAACCCTTAGTAGGCTCTTGAATAACTTCAAAATCATAGAATTCAAATTTATCTAAGTTTAAGTTATCCAGCAAAGCTTGCTTAGCTTCATCAATACTTTTAGCAGTCATTATTTTGTTCATTATTACCTCTCATTTAATTAGTGGATGGACTCGGTTTTATTAGCCAGAGAAAATTGGTCGATCTAAACCCCTTGACCACGCACCGCTTTTTTTCTTCTCTTCTTTTTCTTTTTAGATCCAGATTTTTTATCAGTATCTGCTTTAATTACTTCAACGGTAGAATTATCGTTAGAAACAACGGGACGCTTAGTAACAAATGCTTGCTCAAAATTAGTAACAATATTTTGTCCCACTATATATAGCATTACTCCCGATGATAAAGTTCGCATCATAAAAAAGAATACTACGGGAAAAACATACATCATCATTTTTTGGGTCTGATCAGTCGATGTGGCCATTTTCTTTTGAGATATTAAAAAACTGATAACAAATAAAATCGGAAGTATTGCATATGGGTCAGGATATGCTAAATCAGGTATAAAGTAGAACGACTCTCCATACATTTCGACACTACCGCCCACTGTATAAAACAACGCAATAAATATTGGAAACTGAACAAGCATTGGCAAACAACCAGCGATGGGATTTACTTGATGAGTCTGATATAACTTCATCATTTCTTGATTAAGAGTTTGTTTATCATTTGCATATTTTTCTTGCAAACGTTTCATTTCCGGTTGCAATTGTTGCATTGCAGCCATAGAGCGAGTTTGTTTTATTGCCAATGGCAATAACATTAACTTCACAACTAAAGTTAAAAGTAAAATCGCCCATCCATAACTACCCGTCAATTGATAAAATTTTGATAGCACGAACGACATCAATTGAGTAATACCACCGAAAACACCCTCATAATTATCAAAAGTGGTGGCAAAAGGAGTTTCAATCATCGTACTTTCGCGTTTTTCGCCAAGATAAAATTTAATTTGTCTTCGTATACCTTCTCCGGGCTTCAATTGATCGATTACCAAAGGAAAAAATAAACTATACTGAGAGACAGCTGGGTCTGGACTTCCCTCTGGTGGTGTTAAAGCAACACTTCTACCGAAAGCTTTCTCAAAGCCCTGCTGTTTAGCAGCAAAAACAAAGTAGGTATTTCTTACAGCAGCATACTCCCAATCGTTTAATTGGAGTTCTCTTAAACTTGAATCTAAGCTATGTCCCTCTAATTCGCCTTTGTTACCGAATAATACTTCTGTCCAATAATCAGTAGGTGCTACAACTCCAAATAATAATCCAAGTGAGGTTTTGACATCTAAATTCGAATAAAGATCTGCAGTCTTTTCAGACGAATTTATTAGTTCCAAAGAAAAATCAATTTGATATGTTTTTTTACGGAATAAATATTTCTTGATAATTTGCAGTCCGAAGCTTTTACTTTCGGGATTATCATCAATTAATTTGAACTCAATAACTGGCTCTGGACCCTCAACCACATTGGTATTAACAAGCTTGAAAATCGATTCTTTTTTGTTCAAAAAACCAAATTTAATCCCTTGATATATATTGAGATCCTCAATACCTTCTAACATTGGTTTAGAGTCTTTAGGTAAAAAATCTTTTTGATAATGATTACCAAGTAATTTGAGATCAACAAGATCTCCTACGGTGTTAAATTTAATGTGAATATTCGGAGAAATTGCACTAAAACCATCTTCTACAGTCTTAATTTTGACCGAAGAAGATACAAATTCACTATTCTGATTATTTGCATCTACAACATAAAGATTTAGAAGTGTGCCAAAAATTACTACGAAATAAAAAAAGTTAGGCCGGGTCATAACCCCCCTTACAAAAAGGCTGGCAACGTAAAATACGCCAGATGATTAAACAATTAGCTTTAATAAATGAATGCTTTTTTAAGATTTGAATACCATAATTTGAACAAGTGGGGGTAAACCGACAAGAATTGCCCACAACAGGCGAAAGCAATGGTTGATAAAGTCTTTCAATTAAAAATATTTCTATTCTGTTTAACAGAGGCACCTTGTAAGATGCGATTGAGTCGGTCACGCTTTTCCTCAAATGTACTTTCTACGAACTGCCTGGTGAAAATTATGGCGAACTTGCCGTAGAAACAATTGCTCTTATGCATTTCCTGTAAAATGCTACGAACTTGACGCTTAGCTTTGTTACGTTTAACCGCGTTTCCTGTTTTTCTGGATAAAATAAGTCCAACAAGAAATTGCTCTCCCTCTTGAATCATCCTAATCTTAACTGGTGAACTTCTGTTAGATAGCCAAATACCCTGACTGAAAATACGCCGAAAATCACGAGCTAATTTAATAGAATGCATACCCTATGAGGGATATCGAATTCGATTTAAGCTTCGCTTACCGAAAGACGCTTACGGCCTTTAGCTCTTCGGGCACGCAAAACATTGCGTCCACCAACACTTTTCATACGTGCTTTAAACCCATGCTTACGAAGTCTTCTACGGTTTGATGGTTGATATGTACGTTTCATAACTAAGCTCCAAAATAATAAACGAGCAAAAAATAGGGGTCAAGTTCCCACCCCATTGTGAAATCGAAAATGATAACTATAGGCTATGTTGCTGTCAATCCTTTTTATTCGTAAGCACAAAATTGATCAATCTTTAAAGAATATTCATATTTCTTTAATGCTACAGCTACTGTTTTTTTAGAAATCAATTCATCTAAGCTTCTAGTAATTTCTATATGCTCACTAAACATAGCATTACAAAACCTTAATAAATTACGTGGAGAATTTAATGATTTTTTAATGACGAATTCATCTACCTTTTCACCAATAGAATCATCGCAAAGGGGGCCCAGCTTACCTAAAAGTTTCCCGTCCTTATTAAACGCCATTATTCTTTTGCGAAGTACCTCATGCAGTTTTTCATCGCTCCATGTGATCACTTGATTTTGAATTTTATCGTTTCTAAACCCAGATTTCTTCAAATTTGGGATGCTTTCAGCCGGAACAAAAAATTTAAATGAATAGAAGTCACGCTGAACTATTTCAAGACAGGAAATTAAAGACCCTACCAATATACCAGCCTGTTCAGGCTCCTTCATTGTACGTGATGTTTCATCCAGTTTATCGATAAAGATGTAGCTAGAAACATAACCAAAAGTTTGTAAAATATCTTGGATTTTGTTCAAAGTAAAATCACTTTTATCAATAACTTCTAATACATCGGTTGTTGGACTCAGATAAAAATTACGATTTTTCTTCTTAGGATATACCCCAAATAATTTCTCTAAAAACGATAATAATTTTGGATAATATAATTGTTTTTCCTCTTCTTTTAAAAAGATCTCACACATGTGAAATAAGGATTCTTTTTGCTCAGAACTAAGGTTAGCCCTCAACGTGGGTGTTTCATCAATTAAAGAGCAAATCGCTTTGACATAATGACGTATTAACTCCAACATATGATCCAATAAAGTAACTTCATGCAATTCTTTTTGCTTAGTAAACGGAAAAAAAGAATAATCAATTGGTAAAATCTTACCAGGATACCTTTCATCAATACGCTCATTAAGCATGCGCTTCAAGGTAGTCTTACCTAAACCTCTCATTCCTAATACCAGAAACGGTTGAGGGTCGTCTGGTAAACCGAATACTGATTCGAAATAAGGTGGCAAAACAACAAATTTACTAAGATTTTTTTCACGATCCGCATCAAAAGTATTGAAGGGATGTCCTGTGAAACCGCGAGATTTTAGAAATTCCCGCATCTCAATCATTTTAATTCTCCCATGTTACAATTTTTTCGCCAGGCCTAATCCATTTGAGTTTTTTTCGAGCAATTTGTTCTTGGCCCATAGGCGTTTTCAAAACCTGTATCTTTTGGAAAAGCTCTCGATTTTTTATCTCAACCGTTTTCAATTCTAGTTGAAGATTTTGTAATAGCGCTTGCTCAAGATGAATTTGCTTCTGCTTTTTTAAGAAAACTTGTGATACAACCATAAATAATACAAAAAAACTCAGAAAAATTAATATATATACAAAATAGCCCCCACTGAGTGGGGAATTCGATTCATTTTGATTTTTGTCCCTTAATTTTAAGGGTATTATATCTGGCGTTTCTTGCATTTATTAGGGTTTTATTTACTCATTCAACATCTTCATCATCTTCATCATCTGCTTTGATTTTAGATACTCCTACAACATAATCATCTTTATCTAGATTAATCATGCGTACACCTTGAGTAGCCCTTCCATACCTAGGAATACTTTTACTCTTAAGTCTAATGATTTTGCCGTTCTTGGTAATTAAAATAACATCATCATCCAATTGGATTTCCATGAAACCAACGACATTACCAATTTTATGAGTTACCTTTATATTTAAGACACCTTTACCCGCACGATTGGTAACTCTATACTCACTTAGATAAGTACGTTTTCCATAACCTTTTTCAGTAACTGCAAGAAGTGTGGTTTTTTCTTTCGAACCCTCTTCTTCAACACTTAAGATTTCCATACCTACTACGTAATCTCCATCTTCCATTTTGATGCCTTTTACGCCTTGGCTTACTCTACCTACGGTTCTAACACAGTCTTCAGGAAATCTTATTGCTTTACCAAAATGTGTGCCCATTACGAGATCCGCTGTATTATCAGATAATTTCACTGATACAACTTCATCTTCTTCTGTTGCAAAACGGATAGCCAAAATCCCATTTTCTCTCGTTGCTGAGCGATACTCACTCAGACGAGATTTTTTGATTAATCCGTTTTTAGTTACCATTGTTATAAATAAGTCTTCGTCGTTTTCATAGGATCCATCTTCTGTAGATCCTATTGGGATCAAAGCAGTAACTCGTTCGTTTTCTTGCAAATTAAGAAAATTAACTAAAGCCTTACCTTTCGATGTTCTGGAACCTTCGGGTAAAGTGTAGGTGTACCGTGCAAAACAACGACCTTGGTTAGTAAAAAAGATAAGATAATCAAACGTTTTAGCAATATAAAAATGCTCCATGAAATCATCATCTTTCATTTTTAGACCCGCAAGCCCTTTACCACCACGTCCTTGATTTGAATAAGTACTTAGTGGAACATGTTTTAGATAACCAGTATGTGTAACAGTAATAAGTTTCTGTTCATCCACTAATAAATCGCGAACATTTATTTCTCCAGTATCTGCAATAATCTCACTACGTCTTTCATCGCCATATTTATCACGAATTTCCTGTAGCTCATCTTTAATAATTTCAAAAACCTTACCTCGATCTGCCAATATGCCTTTTAAGTGTTCTATTACAGCTTCTAATTCTTTTAGTTCATCAATGATTTTTTGAGTTTCCAAGTTGGTTAAAGTGGACAATCTCATAGCTAAAATTGCTCTAGCTTGAATTTCAGTGAATTCAAAGGTTTGTATGAGATTCGCACGAGCCTCATCAGTACTACGAGAAGCTCTAATAATTTTGATAACTTCATCAATGTTATCTAGTGCAATTTTGAGTCCCCGCAAAATATGAGCTCGCTCTTCGGCTTTACGTAATTCATATCTTGTACGGCGAGTTACAACATCAAAACGATGACTAACATATACACCCAATAATCGTTGCAAACCAAGTGTTTCAGGTCTCCCATTTACGAGAGCTACCATGTTAACACCAAAAGAACTTTGCAAAGCAGTATGCTTATATAGGTGATTCAGTATTATGTCTGGCATATCACCTCGGCGTAACTCTATTACGATTCGCATGCCTTTTTTATCAGATTCGTCGCGAATTTCAGTTATTCCCTCTATTTTTTTATCACGTGCTAATGCAGCAATATTTTCTAATAAAGAACTTTTGTTTACTTGAAAAGGTATTTCCGTAACGATGATAGCTTCTTTATCTTTGCTTACTTCTTCTATATGCGTCTTAGCCCTCATTACAACGCGTCCACGACCAGATCGAAATGCATCTACGATACCTTTACGACCGACAATAAAACCGCCTGTAGGAAAATCTGGTCCTTTGATTACCGTCATCAATTCTTCAAGGCTTACATAGGGGTTATCAATATATAAATTCAGAGCATCAAGTACTTCATTAATGTTATGGGGGGGTATTTTGGTCGCCATTCCCACCGCAATTCCATCTGAACCATTCACCAATAGATTCGGAAATTTACTAGGTAAAACAGAAGGTTCCTTAAGAGCACCATCAAAATTTGGCTGAAAATCTACAGTCTCTTTATCAATATCCCCTAGTAACTCTTCAGCCATACGCTTAAGGCGAGCTTCTGTATATCGGTAAGCAGCTGCACGATCACCATCTATAGAACCAAAGTTTCCTTGGCCATCTACAAGCATATAACGTAATGACCAGGGCTGAGCCATTCTTACCATCGTATCGTAAATCGCAGAATCACCATGCGGATGATATTTACCCATTACTTCGCCCACAATTCTAGCTGACTTTTTGAAAGAAGAATTATGTCTTAAATCAAGCTCCATCATGGCATATAATACTCTTCGATGGACTGGTTTTAGCCCATCGCGTGCATCAGGCAATGCTCTTGAAACAATAACACTCATTGCATACGCCAAATAAGAGCTCTCCATTTCTATTTCTATGGGAGTGTGTACAATATTTTGATCTTGTTCTGACATGATATTTCCTCTCAATTAGGCGTCTAAATCAGTGACATTAATAGCGTTTCTTTCAATGAAAGCTCTTCTTGGGGGTACTTGATCACCCATTAATACTGAAAAACATTCATCGGTTTCTACAATGTCCTGTACTTGCATTTGCACAAGTGTTCTAAATTCAGGATCTAAAGTTGTCTCCCATAATTGATCGGGATTCATTTCTCCTAAACCTTTATAACGTTGTATTCCTAAGCCTTTGCGTGCAGTTTTATCTAAAAATTCAAATAGGGCCATTAAGCCTTTTTCGTCGTGTTTAATTTCATCTTCTAAAACTACTTTGATTGAATCTGTATGGGTACAACCTAAAGATTGATAAGTTTTTTGAATTTGTCTTAAAGCTTCTCTTCCCAATACCTCAGGTGTGACCAGGAAATCCACCTGTCTATGATTAATTACACCATTTACACGAACTAAATATGTATCAACTATAGGTTCGATAGTATTTTCATCCGGCACTAATTCCTCTAGTTCTGAATTTTCATCATTTTCATTGGGTGCCACCACTTCTTCATTATCTTCTTCCTCGGAGTTGTTATCCATGTACGTAAAATAATGCGAAAACTCTGCTAACAACATTGCTTCCGATTGTGGGATTAAATGAATATCTAGCTCCGATTCAGGCCATTCGTTTTCTAAACGGCCCTCAAGTGTTTTAGCATATTCTTGCATAGCATGTTCGTTTAAAAACTCATCATCTTCCAATTCTCGAAGCGTACTAAGTATTGGGCTAACTTCTTGTGGAATTGACTGTCTTTCTAATCGATCAACATGTTCGTGAAGACTCGATAACCTGTGATAAAGAGTTTCTGCATCATGTGATAAATCCTTATCAGCAGCCTTAATCGCAAAGGATTTAGGTAGAATTGATGCTAAAAAATCCACCATTTGCTCTTCATCCTTTAAGTATCTTTGTTGCTTACCTTTTTTTACTTTGTAAAGTGGTGGTTGAGCAATATATACATGACCGTTTGTCACTAAATCTGGCATATATCGATAAAAGAAGGTTAATAAAAGAGTACGTATGTGAGAACCATCAACATCGGCATCAGTCATTATTATTATTTTATGATAGCGCAATTTTTCAAGATTAAAGTCATCCCTACCTATTCCAGTACCTAAGGCAGTAATCATTGCTTTTATTTCATCGTGAGATAAAATTTTATCCAATCTTGCTTTTTCAACATTGAGGATTTTACCCTTTAATGGAAGAATTGCTTGGAAATGTCTATCTCGACCCTGTTTAGCACTACCTCCCGCGGAATCACCCTCAACAAGAAATAATTCACAATTAGTGGGATCTTTGTCAGAACAGTCGGCTAGTTTTCCAGGTAATGCACCGCCGTCCATTATACCTTTTCTGCGAGTTAATTCTCTGGCTTTTTTGGCTGCTTCACGAGCGCGCATAGCAGCTATCGCCTTTTCAATAATTTTACTAATCACGTCAGGATTTTCTTCAAAGAAAATGTTTAACTCATCATATACCATCTTATCTACTAGCCCGCGAATAAACACGTTACCCAATTTTGTTTTGGTTTGACCTTCGAATTGTGGATCTCCCATTTTTACCGAAATAACTCCAACTAAACCTTCTCGACAGTCATCTCCACTTAGTGTTACTGATTTTTCTTTTGTCCCTCTGAGAACCTTTGGGTTTTTGGTTATGTAGTTATTTATGGCCCTTGTTAGCGCTGTCTTAAAACCACTTAAATGAGAACCACCCTCATGAGTATTTATATTGTTAACAAAGGTAAATAAAGTTTCTGTGTAGGAATCGTTGTACTCAAGAGCAATTTCAATGGATACATCATTTACCATACGCTCTAGTAATATTGGCTTATTATGTAAAGGCCGTTTGTTTTTGGATAAGTATTGTACGAAAGCTGCTATTCCACCTTCATAATGAAAGTTATGCTTTCGCTCACTCGACTCTTCAAAAATACTAATATTTATCCCTTTATTTAAAAAGGCTAATTCACGCAATCTTGAACTTAAAACATCGAATGAAAATTCCAGTTCGGTAAAAATTTCTGAGTCTGGTTTAAAGTATGTGATGTTACCTGTTTTATCTGCACTTTCACCTTTGATTTCAAGAGGTGTTTTCGTAATACCTTTCTCAAAATCCATAAAGTATATTTTGCCATCACGTAAAACTTTAACACTCAAATAACTGGAAAGTGCATTTACAACTGAGACACCTACCCCATGTAATCCACCTGATACTTTATAAGTATCACTATCAAACTTACCACCAGCGTGCAAAACAGTATGAATGACTTCTACAGCTGGTTTATTTTCTGTTGGATGTGTATCAACTGGACAACCACGTCCGTTATCTTTAACCGTGATAGAGTGGTCTGAATGAATAATTACATCTACATTCGTACAAAAACCGGCTAAAGCCTCATCAATGGAATTATCAACCACTTCATAAACTAAATGATGTAAACCATCGGCACCTGTTGTACCTATATACATTCCGGGTCTTAGTCTTACGGCTTCAAGGC
>MDTD01017502.1_pt1 | contig 14804 bp, 11 predicted proteins | sample 811221 | NCBI WGS metagenome assembly MDTD01 (sample SAMN05326646, study PRJNA326480) | marine metagenome | isolation source: seawater | place: Pacific Ocean: South West | collected 2011
ATTTGAATTAAATGTTTTTAAACCTTTGATTGCCCATAACATTCTTCAATCAATTGATATAATGTCTGACAGTTCTAAAAATTTTGCTAAATATTGCATTAAAGGCATAAAGGCCAATAAACAAAAAATTAAAAAAGATTTGGAAAATTCATTGATGTTAGTGACTTCTTTAGCGCCAAGCATTGGCTATGATAAAGCCGCAAGTATTGCAAAGAAGGCTTTAAAGAACAACACTACTTTGAAAGAAGAGGTGATTAAAAGTGGATTAATGAATGAAAAAGAATATCAGAAAATTGTAGATCCTAAGAAAATGACTCAACCAGCGTAGGACGAAATAATTTTATTTGCAAATATTTTAAATTCTATCCAATTTGAAATCTTAAAACTTCCACTATTAAATTCATAAATTAATTCATCGATCTCTTGAAATTCTCTATCTTTAAAATTATCATTACTTATTTTCAAAATTTTAAATTCATCACTAGTTAAATTAATCATTATTTCAAAATTTATTTTTTTAAAATTATTTCTATTTTTTTTTGGAACAACAAATTTGTTATGCAGCTTATTTATATCGTTAATCACAAAATCTATATCTCCCTTAAAAATAAGATTATTTTGCTCCTCGTATAAAATTCCTTTTTTTACAATTAAATTTGCAATCTTTTTATTTAAAAAGATTGAATTATCAAATTCTAAATTTGTACCTTTAAAATTTGCATAAAGATTTAAATTATTAAAAAGAGGATTATTTTCTAATTTTTTTACATTTAAATTAACCTTTCCATTAAAGTTTTCATTTAAAATAAAATCTTTAGATAAAATTTCTTTTAAAAACAAACTGTTTAGAAATAACTTTTTTAACTTTAGGCTATCAATTTCTGAATTAACATCAAAATTAAATGGATTTAAAGAAATCCTGCCTGAAAAAACAAATTTATCATTTCCAATAAAAGAATTTTTTGAGTGAAAATTAATTATTTCATCACTTAAATCGTAATTGATAATATATCTAGACCTGTTTAAATAAATTTGTAATTTATTTTTTTTTTCATTTATCTTTGATAAATTAAAGATATTTAACTTTATTTTTTTAAATTTTAAGTTTGTTGATTGCTCCAATGCAATTATATCTTGTTTCCACGTTAAATTGAAAGGAATATTAAATATTTTTCCATCAGAAATTAGTACATCCTGCTTAATCTTATCGTTGTACATCATATTAACTTTTTTTAAATTTAAGAAAGATATAGTTCCTCTATTCATGTCTTGATAAAATAAATTTGCTCTTTTGATAATTATAGATTTATCTTTAAAACCATTATTTACGAAAGTACTAATAAAATTCAAATCAAATTTATTTATAAAAAAATTTGGTTCAAAAAGCTCTACTGATTTAATTTTTAATTGTCTTTTTTTAAAAAAGTTTGATTTGTATAAAAAAATCTTTAATTTTTTAATTTGTGCAATTTCTTTTTGAAAATTATTAACATTATTAAATATAACTACATCATTAATTTGAAAATGCGGTTTTGGAAGTATAGAATAATTAATTTCTGGTGTTAATGAAAATTCTAAGTCATATTTTTCACTTAATATTTTTGTAAGATAATTTTGATCTGATTTATTATGTAATATTCCTGGAAAAGAAAGATAAATTAAGTAACAAAAAGACACTAAACTAATAAAAAAAATAAAATAATTTATTCTAAATTTTTTTACATAAAATCTATTGTATATTTCTAAAAATTTTTTTTTTATATTTTGAAATTTGAAGGGATTCTTTATATTTTCTAGATTAATATTAATTTTTTTGAAAAATTTAATTTTTTTCAATAAATTCGAAAAAAAACTTAATTTAAATTTAAAATTTTTCATAATGTGTTAAATGATTTATAATAGTTTAATTTATTAATTAAAATGGCAAATCTTAAATATTTAAACAATTTAAATAAATCTCAAAAGGACGCTGTTTTGTGCATTGCTGGTCCACTTTTAATTGTTGCTGGAGCGGGATCTGGAAAAACTAGAGTACTTACTTCAAGAATAGCACACATTTTAAAAGAGAATAAAGCGTTCCCAAATCAAATACTATCAGTAACTTTCACAAATAAAGCTGCTCGAGAAATGCAAAATAGGGTTAGTAAAATTCTTAATAATGAGGAGGTGGGCTTGCCTTGGCTTGGTACTTTTCATTCAATTTGTGCTAAAATTTTAAGGAGGCATGCCAAAGCAGTAGGTTTAAATCAAAATTTTACAATTATAGATCAAGATGATCAATTAAGATTAATAAAATCAATATGCAGTGGCGAAAACATTGACATTAAAAAAATTTCTCCAAGCTATATTATCTCTTTAATTAATAAATGGAAAAATTTAGGATGGTATCCTAAAGATGTTGTCTTAAAAAAAAGCGAAAGTCTCGAAAAAAATCTATTGAAAATTTATAATATTTATCAATCTAAACTTTCTAACCTTAACGTCTGTGACTTTGGTGATTTAATTTTACACTGTGTGTCTATTTTTGAAACAAACCAGGATATAAATGAAATGTATTCTAAAAATTTTAAGTATATTTTAGTTGATGAATATCAAGATACAAATTTTATTCAAAGCAAATGGCTAAAACTTCTTACGAAAAATCACGAAAACATTTGTTGTGTGGGTGACGATGATCAATCTATTTATAGTTGGAGGGGTGCAGAAATAAAAAATTTTTTAGAGTTTGATAAACTTTATAAAAATACTAAAATTATAAGACTTGAAGAAAACTATAGATCTTCACAAAATATCCTAAATGTTGCCTCTGGACTAATATCAAATAATGAAAATAGATTAGGGAAAAAACTTAATTCTAATCAAATGCAGGGTGAGTTAATCAATTTAAATTGTTATAAAAATGGAAAAGACGAGTCAATAAATATTTCAAAAATACTTGAAAATAACATTTCTAAAAAATATAAATTAAATAATGTAGCAATATTAGTTAGAGCAATTTTTCAAACTAGAGAATTTGAAGAGAGATTTCTTAAAATTGGTTTACCCTACAGGATAATAGGGGGTGTAAAGTTTTATGAACGTGCTGAAATTAAAGATTGTATAGCTTATCTTCGAATAGTTTATCAAAATAAAGACGACCTAGCTTTTGAAAGAATTGTAAATGTACCAAAAAGGTCTATCGGGGATTCTTCTTTTAAAATAATAAATGAATTTGCGAAAAAAAATTATTTATCTCTAGAGAAATCTTCTAGAAAACTTATCGATTTAAATAAAATAAAACCCAAAACAAAAATAGGTTTATCTAATTTCCTAAATTTATTAGAAAAATGGAGAGATGATTATTACATAAAAAAGTTCGGTCATGTAAAATTACTTCAAATAATACTTGATGAGTCCGGCTACTCTTTATTATTAAAAAATAAAAAAGATTTAGAAAATGAAAACAAGTTAGAAAACATAAAAGAATTGCTAAACGCAATGAAAGAATTTGACAACTTAGAAAGTTTCTTAGAGCATGTTTCTCTTGCAACATCAATTGATAATGATTGGGATGGAGAAAAAGTAAATTTAATGACAATGCATGCATCAAAAGGTCTTGAATTCGACACAGTTTTTCTACCAGGCTGGGAAGAAGGTTTATTTCCACATCAAAAATCAATTGATGAAAAGGGTCAACAAGGTCTTGAGGAAGAAAGAAGACTTGCATATGTTGGTATTACGAGAGCGAAGTATGAGGTATATATATCGTTTTCACTTAATAGATTTTATCAAGGAGATTGGATAGATAGTATTTCATCAAGATTTGTAGATGAACTTCCAGAGAAGTATATTAAAAAAGTTAATAATTACGAAAAAGAGGAAGAAGAATTTTTTGATTTTAATCAAGATCTAGAAAATGAAGACAACGTGTATAGAAGTCCGGGCTGGTTGCGATATCAAAAACGACTAAAATGACTTCTATTAAAATAAAAAGATTAAGACAAAAATTTTTTAAATATAAACTTGATGGTTATGCTGTACCAAAAAATGATTCTTACTTTGATGAATATTCATCTCCTGACAGGTTAAAACTTATATCCAACTTTGATGGATCTGCGGGTTTGGCTGTAATACTAAATAACGAAAATTATTTGTTTGTAGATGGAAGATATACAATTCAAGCTAAGTCTCAATCTGGAAAAGACTTCAAAGTAATAGAAATTCATAAAAAACTTCCATGGAGAATTCTGAAACATAATTTAAGAATAGGTTATAATCCATTTTGTTTTACAAGTTTGTCTTTAATAAAATATTTTAAAAATTTTTTTACACTAGTGCCGATATATAATGACCTAATAAAGATAAAAAGAATAAAAAGAAATATAAATAAATTCTATTTACTAAAAGATCATATTGTAGGAGAAAATTCTAAATCTAAAATTAAAAATGTTTTGAAATATCTTCATAATGACAAATCAGACTGTCTTTTTATAACCGCACCTGAGAATGTTGCTTGGTTGTTAAATTTAAGGGGTAAGGATAATCCGTATAGTCCAATTCCTAATTGTAGGCTAATTTTAAAAAAAAACGGTAAAATATTTTTAATTGTAAACAAATCAAAAGTAAAAAACTTATTGAGAAATGATAATTTGCCTAAAATAAATATTGTTAATGAAAATAGTACAATTAATTTTTTAAAAGATCTTAAGTGTAAAAAGATTATTATAGATAAAATGAGTTGCTGTTCAGCTTACGAAAATATATTAAAAAATAAAATTAATATTTCGATCAAAAATGACCCTATCTATTTAATGAAATCTATTAAAAATAAGATTGAAATAAAAAATATCATTAAATCACATATTTTTGATGGGGTGGCTGTAATTAAGTTTCTATGTTGGATTAAAAATTATAAGAAAAGTCTTACTGAGTTGGAAGCAAAAAATAAATTAGAATTTTTTAGAAAGAAAAATAAATATTATATGTTTCCAAGTTTTTACACAATTGCTGCTTCTGGTTCAAATGCTGCGGTTATACATTATAAAGTAACAAAGAAAACTAACAGATACATAAAAAAAAATGATATTTTTTTATGTGACTCTGGTGGTCAATATAAATATGGAACTACAGATATTACAAGAACAATAAGTTTTAAAAAACAATCACAAAAAATTAAAAATTTGTTTACGTATGTTTTAAAAGGTCATGTTGCTGTTGTAAATGCTGATTTGAAAAAATTAAATAGCGGACATTTAATAGATAATCTAGCCAGAAAATTTTTGAAAAAAAAAGGATTAGACTATTCTCATGGAACGGGTCATGGTGTAGGTTTTTTTTTAAATGTACACGAAGGTCCTATTGCTATTTCAAAAGGATACAAAATATTACTTAGACCAGGCCAAGTTTTAAGTAATGAACCCGGATTTTATAAAAAAGGTCAATTTGGTATAAGAATTGAAAATATGATTTACGTTAAACGGGTAAGAAACAGTATCTTTTTTAAAAATTTAACGATGGTTCCTATTGAAAAAGATTTAATTAATTTTAAGCTTCTTAACAAAGATGAAAAAAAATATTTGTTAAATTATAACCTAGAAATATATAAAAATGTTGCAAAATATCTTAGCTATAAGGAAAAATTTTGGTTATTATCTCAATTTTAAAATTTTTTCTAAATCATCTTGATTCAATATCTTAATTTTTAGATCATTAGCTAGTCTTATTTTCTTGGATGTGGGTTTTTCACCAATTATCAAAAAATCAAGTTTTTTTGATACATTGCTTATAATTTTTCCTCCATTATTTTCAACAATTGATTTTGCCTCAGCTCGGCTAATACCGTCCAGTTTACCTGTAAACATTAATATCTTATTGGAAAATATTCCTTCCTTATCTCTAAAAGTATTATTTTCAAAAGTTAAAATCTTACATAAAGACTTTAATACCTTAAGATTAATTTTGTTTTTAAAAAAATTATTTAGCGAGTTGATTTGTGTCTCGCCAATTCCATCTATATTTGATAATTCATTAATTTTATCATCATTGTTTAATGTTATAAAATTTGAATAATCTCCTAAAAATTCTGAAATTAATTTAGCATTTTCTTGACCAATATGCCTTATACCTAGAGAATATATAAATCTCTCTAATTTTAATTTCTTGGATTTATTTATAGAATTTTTCAAGTTTTCTGCTGATTGGTTGCCCCATCCGTCTAATTCAGCTATTTTTTTAAAATCCAAATTAAATATATCATTAGGATATTTTATAAATTTTAAATCCCAAAATTTTTCAATAACTTTTTTTCCTAGTCCTTCTATATTTAATGCATCTTTTGATACAAAATGTTTTAATTTCTCAACAGATATTTTTTCACAATCGAAACCTTCGTTCCCACATCTTCTCACGGCATCAATTTTTTTTGTTATTAAGTTATACTCCTTAATTGTTTTTGATCCACACGAAGGACATTTATTAGGAAATACATATTTTTTTAATTTTGATGATCTTAATGATTTATCTACAGATATAACATGGGGTATTACATCGCCAGCTCTCTCAATTTTTACTGTGTCTCCAATTCTTATATCCTTTCTATTTATCTCGTCCTCATTATGCAAAGTTACATTGGAAACCATCACTCCACCTATATTGACAGGTTTAACTTTTGCAACGGGAGTTAAAGCACCAGTTCTTCCAACTTGAATATCTATACCTATTATTTTTGTAGTTGAGTAATTTGCCGAAAATTTGTGAGCAACAGCCCATCTTGGAGCAGTTGCCATAAAGCCTAATCTTTTTTGAAAATCGAAATCGTTTACTTTATATACGATACCATCAATATCGTACTTTAATTGAAATCTTTTTTTTTCAACGTTTGAATGATATTTAACTAAATTATCTATACCTTTAAGAGTTTTATTTAATTCTGACGTTTTAAATCCCCATTTATTTAAGTCTTTAATAAAATCGCTTTGTTTTTTTGTTTTCATGCCTGAATTAAATCCAAAAGTATAAGCGATAAACTTTAAAGGGATTAACTCAGTTTTTTTTGGATTTTTTTGCCTTAATGAACCAGATGCTGCGTTTCTTGGATTTGCAAAATCTTTTTCAATATTTTTAAAGTCGTTTGTCTCTATAAACACCTCACCTCTTATATCTATTTCTTTAGGAAAATCTCCATGTGTAATGTTTAATGGAATATCTTTGATTGTTTTTAAATTAGCCGTTATGTCTTCCCCCTCTTCTCCATCTCCTCTAGAAAGACCTTTTACAAATCTTCCATTCTTGTAATTAAGTGAAGCAGAGATACCATCAATTTTAGGTTCGGCACTATACTCAAATTCGAAATTTTGATTTAGGGCTAAAAAATTTATATTTTTTTTTTGAAAATTAATTAAATCTTCCTGATTAAATGCGTTTGATAACGATAACATTTTTACTTTATGCTTAAATTTCTTAAATTTTTTTGAGGGCTTATATCCAATATTGATACTTGGGGAATTTGAGTTGGTAAAATTATGTTTTTTTTCTAGTTCTAAAATATCACTTTTTAATTCATCATAATATTTATCGGAAACTAAGGGTTTTTGATTTTGATAATAATGTTTGTTATATCTTTCTAATAAATTAATTTTTTTTTTATACTCTTTTAGGAATGAATCGCTCATTTATCTAATAAAGAAGTTTTTTAAATCTTTTAAATATTCCCTTTTTTTCTTTTTTTATTTCTATTTTAGATTTGTAATTTTTGTTAAAAATTTTATAACTTTTAGAATACCATTCACTTGATTGATAGTTATATCCTAATAATGATGCGTATTTTTGTGATTCATTTATTAATCCAAGCTTATAGTGAAGTTCTACGAGTCTATGGAGAGCTTCATCGATAAATGAAGTTTCATCGTATTTATCTACAACATTTTTAAAACGATTGATTGCTGCAATCCATTTTTTTTTTTTTATATAATGAATTCCTATATACATCTCTTTTGACGCAAGATAGTCTTGGATTAAATCTAATTTGTAAGATGAGTCTAAAGCAAAGTCTGTATCAGGAAATTTTTTTTCAATATATTGAAATTTTTGTTCTGCCATTATTAAAGGCTCTAAGTCTTTTTTTTCATCAACAATTCTCTCGTAATAAACCATGCCTAATAAGTAATGAGCATATGGTGTATTTTTATTGTTAGGATAAACTTTTAAAAATCTATTTAATTCATATTCAGCATCTAAATAGTAATCTTGAGAATAATAAGAGTATGCTGCCATTAGTGCTGCTTTAGGCGCCCATTCGGATTGTGGGTACAGAAGCTCAGCTTCATTAAATTTTTTTGCCGCAAACAATACATCACCATTTTCTAACTCTTCATAACCTTCCTCAAATGCTTCGATCATTTGCGTCTCTATATTTTTTTCTGTCACTATAGAAACTTTTTCATTTTTTGAACAAGAGATTAATAGTAATATTAATATTATTTGCGAAATTTGAATTAAATTTTTCATTTCTAAATTATTAGCAGATAAATTGAAAAGCTTAAATATTTAAGCTATGGATTTTAAAGGTTTCTTTATTAAAAAAGAATGTGGTATATTTTTCTCTTTTAGTTCTATTATTGAAAAATTCTCATTATTGCTTAATAAATCTCTTAAACCTTGATTTGTCACATTATGTCCACCTTGACTTGATATAATTTTACCAACCATTCTATAGCCAGCAAGGTATATGTCCCCTAGACAATCTAAAATCTTATGGTTGACAAATTCATTTGTATTTCTCAATTTTTCATTATTAAGTATCTCGTTACCTTTTAAAACTATAGCGTTATCCAAACTGCCTCCTTGGGCTAATCCCATTTTCTTTAACTTTTCAACATCTTCAAATAAACAAAACGTTCTAGAGTTGTATATGTCTTTTAAATCATCCATATAAATATTCTTTTTATTTCTTTGGTTTAGGATAGAATTTTGTTTATATTTAATTTCAAAATCTATCTCTAAAGTTATTTTATTTGGTTCAAAAGTAATAAATTTTTCTCCGATATTATAAGATATTTTTTTATTGATTTTAATAATTCTGATAGGTTGATCACTTATGTTAAAACCTACTTTATTTATGGACTCTACAAAATTTTTTGCAGATCCATCCATTATCGGCAGTTCCTCAGAATTTAAATCAATTAAAATATTGTCTATGCCTAATCCATATAAGGCAGCCATAAGATGCTCTACAGTTGAAACGCTGACTCCATTTTCGTTTGTCAACTTAGTGCAATAAGATGCGCTAGAAACATTAAATACACTTGGATAAATTATATTATTATTTTTTAAATCAGATCTTTTGAATATAATTCCAGTGTTTGGTGGTGCTGGAAACAAAGTCATTAAAACTTTTTTTCCTGAATGAAGACCGATTCCACTAAACTTTATTTTATCTTTAATAGTTTTTTGGTTTAAAACTGACATTCGGCTTTTATAGATGTTTACTATTATTTAGGAAAAACAAGTAATATTACAAAAGAATACAAATAATTAATCAAAAAAGTGAAATATTTTGTAAAAAATGCCTTGTTTTTTTGGAATATTATTATTTAAATAAACCTCTGATTGATTTATCCCGTCTAAAATTTTGTAAGCGGATAGACACATCGTATCATCTGAGACATTATTTAAAAATTTTTTTGCATAATCATACGATACAATCTTGTCTATATTAATTTTGCATTCACTAAATAAATTTTTTACTTTATTAATCAGGGTTTTATCTAAACATATAAATTCAATTTCTAAAATAATTTTTTTGAATTTGATATTATTTGGAAAAAAATTATATTCTTTATTATCAATAAAATATTTTTTAATAATAATATGTATAATAGATAAGTTTTGTTCATTAATGTAAAAATTTTGAATATTGCTTTGCACAAGATTAGATACAACCTTTTTATCAAGTATTTTTTCATCAAAAATATTTTTAATACTAAATAGAATACTTTGATAGGAGTTGGATTGAATTGATATATTGCCGCTATTTAAAAAAAAACCTAATTTTTTTTCAATATTTCTAATATTAATTTTTAATAAGTTTGATATAATTTTAAAATTTAAATCATTATTTAAACTGTCAGGAATTTCAAAATTTAAAGTTTCTTTATACTGACTATTTCCTTTTTCAAAAAAACATATGTGTATTTTTTTTTCTGAAATCCCAAAGTAAAATTCTCCTTTTTCAGAATTATTCATATTTTATTATTTTATTTTTAATTCGTAAGTCAATTATTTTAGAGTTGGCAAATTTTTTATCATTTAATAAACTACTGCTATGATTGATTATATCTTCATTGATCTTTATCGGAAATTTAATTGTAATACCTTTATTGAAATTAATATCAAATCTTCCACTTTTAAAAAAAATAATTTTATCAATTTCTTTATAATCTAAATTTGATCTAAATAATAAATTTATTACGTAATAAATATTTTCTATGTCACTTGAACCTGAGACAGTTGGTAAATTTTTTTTTCTTATGAAAGTATCTAACTTTTTTCCATTATCACCTAAAATAATTTTATCATTCTGAGTTTCAATTATACATACTGGAATTGCAGGTGTAAAATTTAGTATTAACTTATTTGGAAAATTTTTTTTTATATTTAAATATTTGGTATCGTTTCGATTAATTAAATCAAAGAAATAATCTTTATTTATAAAAAAAATATTTTTTTCGTAAACTTTTTTAAGCTCATTTTTAATTAGCTCATTTTTTTCTTTAGAAAATCCATTAACGTAAACATGTTTAATATTAAATACATCTTTTTTATTAAAATTATAATTGTTGATAGAGGTTAATATTATTACTAACAAACTGTAAAAAAATAATTTAATTTTTTTACCTTCTTTTTGATGCATCTTTTATCATCCAATTAATTAATGAATTAAAATTTATACCTCTGTAAGCAGCTATTTCAGGAACCAATGAAAGACTGGTCATTCCTGGCTGAGTATTCAACTCTAACAAATAAAATTTATTTTTGTAAAATTTAAAATCAGATCTAGTTACACCCCTGCAACTTAATAATTTATGTGCTTTCAGAGCAATCTTATTTATTTTATCATAATTTTTTTTACTCAAATCTACTGGAATTATATGTTCAGTTTTTGCGCTAGAGGAGTATTTTGCTTTATAGTCATAGAATTTTCTTTTTGGCTTAAGCTCTATAGGGCCTAATACTTTGTTACCCATTACTGCCACTTGTATCTCTCTACCTGGAATAAATTTTTCGATAATTATCTCTCCGTAATGTGCCATTTTTTTTAATCTATTTGATAATGATGACTTATTATTACAAATGAATACATCAAGGCTTGATCCTTCGTTAATTGGTTTGATAACAACAGGATATCTTAAATAACTCTTAACTCTATTATAATTTATGTCTTTTATGTCATTTTTTATTTTAATATATTTTGGTGTTAATATTTTATTTTTAATGAATATTTTTTTAGAAATCTCTTTATCCATTGCTAGCATTGAAGATTTTACACCTGAATGGGTATATTTAACTGCTAAAGACTCGAATATTGATTGGATATAACCATCTTCACCAAATCTTCCATGTAGTGCATTGAAAATTACATCTGGCTTGAAACTTTCAAATGTTTTCAAAAAATTGTCACACGGATCAGCAAAGCTAACCTTGTGTGTTTTTTTTATCGATTTAATTACAGCTTTTGCTGATTTAAGGCTAATAGTGCGTTCTTTTGAGAAACCGCCGCCTAAAACTAAAATTTTTTTTTTCATTTAATTAACAATTTCCAATTCAAGTTCTAAGGATATACCAGTTTTTTCTTTAACGTTTTTTTTAACAAAATTAATTAAATTGTGCATATCTTCAAAAGATGCATTTTTACTATTAATAAAAAAATTACTGTGCTTTTCAGATATTTTTGCATCACCAAAAGTGATTTGCTCATCTATATTTTCTTTAATCAGTTCCCATACTTTTTTTTTCGAATGATTTTTTGGATTTTTAAATGTACTTCCGCCAGTCTTAACTCTTAATGGTTGTGAAATTTCTTTTTTTTGTTTTAATTTAAGAATGTTTTCCTCTATTTGTTTTTTGTCTTTTCTAAAAGTTTTGAAAGATGCACTCAAAAAAATAAGATTTTTTGGTAAATCTGTTTGCCTATAACCAAATTTTATATTTTTCGAATTTATTGTATACACTCTTCCATTAAAATCTATTACTTGAACAGAAAGTAAAACATCTTTAAACTCAGTTCCAAAGCAACCAGAGTTCATTCTAATACCACCACCGATTGATCCTGGTATACATGACAAAAACTCTAAACCACTTAGGTGATTGTCACACGCGAAATTTGATACATTTTTGTCTAATATTGAACAACCAGCGATTATGACATTATCTTTAGTTAGGGAAATTTTGTTAAAATTTTTACCCAATTTTATAAAGACACGGTCTTGGATATTTTCTGATATTAACAAATTTGAACCTGCTCCAATAACAAAATAACTATAATTTTCTTTTTTTAAAAGCAATAAGAAATCTCTTAGTTCACTTAAAGTTTCCGGGGCAAAAAAAATTTTTGCGTTTCCTCCAATATTAAGCCAAGTATGATTTTTTAAACTATAATTGAACTTTATTTTGCCTTTTATACTTTTTGAAAAACTTTCTATGTCTTTAAACATTATTTTCTCATTAATCTTGGTAATTCTTTGATCCAACTTGATATAGATCCAGCTCCCATCCCAATTACCATACTTTTATAATTTAAAAATTGTTTTAAAAATTTTGCTAACTCATTTTGATTATTTATAAGAAATAATTGAACTTTTGATTTTATAGCAATCTGTTGAGCAAATTTATTATAATCTAAATTTAATTTTATACTTTCTCCTGCCTTATAAATAGGGCATAATATTACAGAATTTGCTTTTTTGAATGAAGAGCAAAAATCCTTCTTTAGATCATTTAATCTAGAAATTCTATGTGGCTGAAAAATACATATTATTTTTTTTTCTTTAAAACTGTTTCGTGCACCGTCTAACACTTCTCTAATCTCTGTAGGATGATGTGCGTAATCATCATAGATGTCTGCACCCTTATAGGTAAATATTTTGTTAAATCTTCTCTCTACACCTTTGAAATTTTTTAAACTATCTTTCAAAGTGCTCATGGATATTCCTATAAAATATGAGACAGCTATTGCTGCTGTTGCATTTTTTATGTTATGAGATCCAATTAAAGGAACTTCAAATTTTTTAAAAAGAGTTTTTTTTTTATTAGGAAGACTCATTTGAACATCAAAAATAGATTTATTTTTTTGGAAAGAATAATTTTTAATTTTGAAATTCGAGTCATTGCTAAATCCATATGTGAGAATATTTTTAACTTTGCTTATTTTACAAATGTTTCTTATATTTTTATCGTCTATACAAATAAATGTCTTGCCAAAAGACGGTACCTTTAGCATAAATTTTATAAAGTGTCTTTTTAGCTCATTTAAAGATTTGTAATAATCCATATGCTCTCTATCAATGTTTGTTATAACCGCATAAGTTGATGGCACTTTAATAAAGCTTCCATCGGACTCATCAGATTCTAAAATACTCCAGTCACTTTTTCCAAGTTTAGCTGAGTTTTCTAGTGAATTTATTACACCACCATTAATAATAGTTGGATCTAGTTTAGCTTTTGCAAAAATAGAGGCAATTAAGGATGTTGTAGTAGTTTTGCCATGAGAACCTGAAACTACAATATTTTTTTTAAGTGAGGTTATATGTGCCAACATATCTCCCCTTGAGTAAATTGGTAAATTTTTTTTTTTTGCAGCTTTTATCTCTATGTTGTTATTTTTGATTGCTGAGGATACTACTAAAATGGTTGCTTTTTTTATATTTGATGAAGAGTGGCCTAAAAAAAATTTAATACGTCTCTTTTTTAATCTTTCTATATTTTTATTAAGAGACCTATCACTGCCTTGGACTTTGAAACCTAAACCCATCATTATTAAGGCCAAACCACTCATGCCTATTCCGCCCATTCCAACAAAATGAATTATTTCAGATTTGGCTAAATTTATATTCATTTTAATACAAGATTATTTAATTGGTAAGAATTTTGATACCAATTATATCCTTTATGAAAATTGTTCATATTTTTTTTTTTTGAAATAATAATTTTTTATTCTTAATCAAATTTGTAGTAAATTCATATAAAAAATTCTGTTTGATATGAGTTTCCCTGATTAACCAACATAGATTTTTTTTTTCGTAATATTTTGCATTAAAAAATTGGTGGTCATCTTTTGCATAAGGGTACGGTATAGCTAAAAAAGGACTACCTAAGAATACCAGTTCACTAATAGTTGAAGCTCCAGATCGTGTTATCACAAAATCGCATATTTTAATAATTTTGTATAAATCATCGGTATAAGAAAAAACTTGAAAATTAATATCATTAAGAATGTAAAAATTTTTAAGTTTTTTTGAATTTTCTTTGCTTGTTTGATGAAAAATTTTAATTTTGAATCTTTTTGATAACTTAATCAAATCCTCATTAAACAAATTATCAAATTTTTTTGCACCCTGACTTCCACCTATAATTAATATAGAAAAAATTTTTGTTTTTTTTACAACTTTTTTTTTAGATAAAAAGATTTCTTTTTTTATTAGTGGTTTTATTACAAAATTTTTATAGTCCATTTTTTTTGGTAAATTCTTTATTTTTTTACTATATGTAAATATTTTATCGCAATATCTTAATAAAAAAAGATTTGATCTTCCTAAAACTAAATTGGGTTC
>MDTD01198616.1_pt1 | contig 14802 bp, 17 predicted proteins | sample 811221 | NCBI WGS metagenome assembly MDTD01 (sample SAMN05326646, study PRJNA326480) | marine metagenome | isolation source: seawater | place: Pacific Ocean: South West | collected 2011
CAGCCGGTCGTCTTGACGCCAAGACGCAGTCCTTCACCGTGACCACGCGATTCAAGATGGTCTGAGACACGTTGTGCTGCTGCTTCTGTCAGGGTAATTGCCATGGGGGATCCGTCTACGGTTCAGTTGGGGGCAAATTCAATCAGTTAGGGTATTTTATCACGTAGGTGTATTGCTGTTGTTTTGCGCCCTCTTTTGCGGCTGTTTTTGAGAGATGCCCAAAGCGTACTCCAGGGAAGTCAGCACACCTCGAAGAATGTTGACTTCCTGAGTGGATTTGACGCCCTGAAGCAAGAGACGGCGAATTTTACGCAGCAATTTGGTCTTGGGACCAGAAAGGAATGCAGTGTTGCTCAGCACTCTTTCCATATGACTCATCAACTGATCAAACTCGCCCATGGTCATTGGGGCGACCTCTTCTGTACTTTGAACAGCAGACTCCGATGCCGCGAGGTCCGACTGCTTCCGGAATTCGTATGCCATCACAGCAACAGCGGTGGCCACGTTGAGAGAGGGGAAGGCTTCGTTCACATCGATACGAAGGTGGGCATGACACAGATCCAGATGCGCGTTGGACAGACCACAAGCTTCCGGACCAAAGACCAGTGCACATTCTATGCTTTGTTGCTCACTCACTAATCGGGCCGCCGCCTGCTCAGCGTCAAGCAGAGGCCACGCGAGTGAGCGCCTGCGCGCCGTTGCACCGATAACACACCCGCAGTCACTCACGGCTGCTTCCAGGGAGTCAAAAACCATTGCTTGCTCAAGAATATAGTCGGCACCCGCCGCACGGGCGGTGGCTCCTGGATCTGGAAAACTGCGTGGACTCACCAGACACAACTGGGTGAGACCCATATTGGCCATCACTCTGGCCGTCGCGCCAATATTTCCGGGATGGGTCGTCTCTACCATGACAATCCGGACACTCACTTCTCAACTCTCCGATCTACTTTTTATGTCCTGCAAACCTCACGGACTCTCCTTGGGCTACAATCCGCACCCGCACGACGCTTGCTCGATCCTGGCCGGTGCGGTTGATTCAAACGCCCTCACCTAACGGAAAGACCCAAGATCGCCCTGACCTGCTCAGGGGATCACCACACCTTGAACCCGGAGCCTTATCCAATACATGCACCCGATGCTGCATACTGCCGTACGATCCGTCCGAGAAGGTGGGCGCGTCATTTTAATGTACTTCAATCAATTGGATCGCCTCGAGTATTCCTCCAAAGGCCGAAACGACTTTGTCAGTCAGGCGGATATTGAAGCTGAGCGCGCGGTCCTTGATGTCCTCACGCACGCCTATCCGGAGCATGGTGTTCTCGCTGAAGAAAGCGGTCCGCAAGAAGGCTCGGAATACACCTGGATAATTGATCCGCTCGATGGCACCACCAACTTTCTTCATGGTTTTCCCATGTTCGCAGTTTCAGTCGCGGCTATGCGTAACGGGATCCTCGAACATGGAGTGGTCTATGATCCGCTTCGCGATGAGATGTTCACCGCAAGTCGCGGCGAAGGCGCGCAACTGAACGGGAAACGGCTCCGTGTGAGTTCAACCCGACAACTCACGCCGGCATTACTCGGCACGGGCTTCCCCTTCCGGGACCTCAGCATTATGGAACCCTGGATGCGTAGTTTTCAGAGCCTCGTCCCCAAGACCGCTGGGATTCGCCGCGCGGGCGCTGCTGCGTTGGACCTTGCCTACGTTGCAGCCGGCAGACTGGATGGCTTCTGGGAGTTCGGCCTTAAGCCCTGGGATATGGCGGCGGGAGCTCTTTTGATCCGCGAAGCCGGGGGCCTGGTCTCTGATGTTTCGGGAGATCAGGGCTTTATTGAAAGCGGCAACCTTGTTACTGCCAATCCGCACATTTTTGAAGATCTCAGGAAGATTGTGGCCAGAAGCGGGGTGTGATCGTTTACCGCGCTGTCGACATTGCCTACAATCTGGCGTTCTGATCGAGATAGTTTTTTTAGACTCCCGGAGACTATAGATGACCTACGTCGTAAGCGACTCATGTATCCGCTGCAAATACACTGACTGTGTGGAGGTTTGTCCCGTAGACTGCTTCCATGAAGGGCCTAACTTTTTGGTAATTGATCCCGAGGAATGTATCGACTGCAGTCTCTGCGAACCAGAGTGTCCTGTAAATGCTATCTATGCGGAAGAAGACCTGCCCGAGGAACAGCAGGAGTTTCTGGCACTTAACGCCGAACTCTCACAGCAATGGCCGGTCATTACTGAGATGAAACCTGCTCCCGACGATGCAGACGACTGGAAGGAAGTCTCTGGAAAGTTGGAGCATCTGGAGCGCTGATTCCAACACCGCGCCTCCTCGCCCGCCCCAATACTGATTTTGCTAGACCCCCACGCCGAGGAACCGGAACAGCAGTTGAAGCACAAGATTGGTGCCGATCCCGGCGAGGACATCGTCCAGTACGATGCCCCAACCCCCTTTGACTTGGCGATCTGCGGTTGAAATGGGTGGAGGTTTAACGATATCCAGAATCCGAAATACGCAAAAGCCAACGACTAACGCCAGTCCGCTGGGCGGCACCAGGGCAAACGCCACGAGAACACCGGCAATTTCATCGATCACGATACGCGGATCATCAGCAACGCCAAGACTTTCCGCGCTGCGCCCGGCAATCCAAACGGCAGACAGAATGACGACCGCCGTCAGTGCAAGGTAGATCCCACTCCCCCCTTGCCAAAATACCCATACCAGCAAAAGGCCGGGAAGCGTTCCCACCGTACCCGGGGCGAAGGGAATACGACCCAGCCCCAGGCCTTGCCCCAAAAACAGTATGACCTGATCAGCTCGGCGCTTCTCGCTCATGAGATTGAACTCGGCCATGTGTGCTGATAGCCAGGTGATATCGCATCAAGGTCTATCGCAGTCCCTCGAACACGGCAACCGCCATGCTCTGTAATCTGTCCGATCCGAAATAAATCCTGGCCGAGGCGATGCCCCGTCTCGAGTATTTCCTGATGCCGGCTCTGTGGGGCAGTAAAGCAAAGCTCGTAATCTTCGCCGCCCCCTAGCGCAAGCTCCAGCGCCGCTTGACGCCCCAACAGGGCCACCGCGGATTCGAACAACGGCAGACTGTCTGCCTCGATCTCGGCACCAAGGCCCCCGCTCGCATTAAGGATATGATTCAGGTCTGCCAGCAGCCCATCAGAAATATCAACAGCACTATTCGCAATGCGTCCCAAAGCGCTCCCCAACTCAGTCCGTGGCTGCGGCCAACACAAAGCCCGGTAAAGAACTGGATCCGCATACCCTTCGTTTGAGGACAGTGCCGCGGCTGCGCCTCCAATCCTTCCGCTCAGGTAAACGAAGTCGCCGGGCTGCGCCCCGGCACGTCGAAGGACTCCTTCCGCCTCAACTTCACCACCTACTGTCACACAGACTGCCAAGGGCCCAGCGGTGGTGTCCCCTCCGATCAGAGCCACTTCGTGCCGACCAGCCAACTCAAAGAATCCATGGGAAAAACCTTTTAGCCAGTCCTCATTCGCCTCAGAAAGGGTAAGGCTCAAAGTCGCCCAACGCGGTACTGCTCCCATTGCTGCGATGTCGCTCAAGTTCACGGCGAGGGCGCGATGCCCTATTGAGTCGGCGGGTTGCGACTCAAGAAAATGCACGTCCCCCACCAGTGTATCCATGACCACGACAGCCTGTTTGCCAGCTGTCACATTGATGACGGCGCCATCATCACCAATACCGATGGCGACTTGTGAGGCAGATCCTTCCCGACGATGGAAGATCTGATCAATCAGCTCAAACTCGTCCATGGGGCTATTAGAGGCTAGATATCTCTGGGCTCACCAGCCAGACGATCCAGAACCCCGTTCACGAATTTGAAGCTGTCAGTCGCGCCAAAAAGATGTGCTATCTCGATAGCCTCATTGATGGCAACGCCGTTAGGAATATCCGGACGAAACAGGATCTCGTAAGCACCGATCAGTAGGATCGCGCGCTCCACTGGATCCAGCTGGCTTAATGGCCGCTCGATCATCCCATGGAGTCGTTGTTCGAGGGCATCGCGTCTTTCCGGGATTGCCTCGATTAGGTGTCTGAAATAGGAAATATCCGAGTCGCTCAACCCATCATCACTGATGAAGGCAGATTCGATTTCTGCCGTGGGCTGTCCCGTCATCATCCACTGATATAGGGCCTGAGCCGCACAACGCCGGGCAAGATGACGACTAACCGAAGCCAACTCAGTCAGCTCGAGGACCTGGGAGATACTCAAGCACCTCTAAGCCAAAGCCGGAGAGCGCATGAGTGCGAAGCGGAGTCCCCAGGACCCGGACTTTGCCGGCGCCGAGGTCCGACAGAATCTGACTGCCTGCGCCAAGCATACGCAATTCACGCTCTTTCCCATCGGTCGCCGACTCGCCGCGGACCCGACGATCCAACTGAGCTGCATCTTCCGAGTAAGTCAAGAGAACCAGAACACCGCAAGGTGCCTGTGCGATTCTCTCCAGTGCGGAGTCTACGCTCCAGCTTTGAGCTTCACGCGCTTGTGCAAGCATGTCAAAAGGGCCCCGATGGGTGTGAACGCGAACCAAAGCAGGCGCCTGGGGCTCGATCGTCCCGTGCACAAGCGCCATATGAACCTGTCGCAGTTCACCGTCCTCATAGATCACTGCCCGGAAGTCTCCGTGACGGGTACTGACAATATTCTCGGAAATTCGCCAGACAGTTGGTTCGGTACGCATCCGGTAACGGATAAGATCTGCGATAGTGCCCAACTTCAGGTCGTGAGCGCGAGCAAATTCAAGCAGGTCCGGGAGTCGGGCCATCGTGCCGTCCGGATTCAGGATCTCACAGATGACGCTGGCCGGCTCGATCCCGGCCAGACGTGCAAGGTCCACCCCTGCTTCTGTGTGGCCCGCCCGGGTCAGTACTCCGCCGGTCTGCGCCATGATCGGGAACACATGCCCGGGGCTCACAATATCCTCCCCGGTGGCGTTCTCGCTGACCGCAGTACGAATGGTATGGGCCCGGTCGGCGGCAGAGATGCCGGTACTCACCCCATCGGCCGCCTCGATTGATACGGTAAAGTTGGTCGAGTAGCGCGCGTTGTTGTCGTTGACCATTAGGGGTAATTTCAGGTGACGGCAGCGTTCTTCAGTCAACGTCAGGCAGATCAGCCCCCGCCCCTCGGCCGCCATGAAATTAATATCCTCAGCCGTCACAAATCCTGCGCCAATTACGAGATCACCCTCATTCTCGCGATCCTCATCATCAACAAGGATGACCATCTTGCCGTCCCGATAATCCTGAAGCACATCCTCAATCGGGCTAACGCCACGATTGTTATCGGTCTCGCTCATTATTGAACCTTATTTCTGTCGGCCCCGGCTAACCGTCGGGCCCCTATCCCGTTCAAGCCAAACTCGGGCACCGTCCGTTCTTTCCTTAAACGCATTCCTGCATGCGTTTCAGGTAACGGGCCACCATGTCTACCTCGAGGTGGACACTGTCTTTTTTTGTCAGTCGCCCAAGTGTTGTGACGCGGAGAGTATGCGGCACAAGATTTACTTCAAATATCACTTCCGCTTGGGTGTCTCTTACCTCGTTCACAGTCAGGCTGACACCGTCGAGGGTGACAGAGCCCTTTTCCGCGATAAAAGCCGCCACCTCACGCGAACCGGAGAACCGCATTCGGGTTGACCGAGCTGACGCAGTCGACTCTATCAGGGTGGCCAATCCATCCACATGCCCACTGACCAAATGTCCCCCGAACCGATCCTGGGCCCCCATCGCCAACTCAAGATTGACACCGTCACCCACGCTCGAGTTTGCGAGCAATGTCCTGGACAAGGTCTCTTTTGATACATCAAAAAAGACGCAACCCGATGCAATGCTCACGGCGGTCAGGCAAACACCGGCCACAGCAATGCTGTCACCGAGTTTCACAAGCTTCGTATCTAGGGCGCCCGGTCGGATTCCGATGACGAGATCGCCCGAACGAGGCTCTAAAGACTCGATCTCCCCAACATCCTGAACGATCCCAGTAAACATTACCCGCCCTCTCGCGCCGGCCTATAGATTAGCCGCAAGTCCCGCCCAATTGTGGAAGCGTCCTTCAGCTCAAACTTGACGCGGTCGTCTATGGATCGAATTCCTCGCATGACGAACATGCCTCTGCCGCCGGAGCCGAGCATATCAGGCGACTGGTACACCCAGATTTCATCTACCAAGCTGCGGGAAACAAAAGCTCCTGCTACACCGGCTCCCGCTTCGACCAATACCTCATTACACGCGCGCTCCGCGAGAATATCCAGTACCCCAGCAACGTCCACCCGACCATCTTCCCCAGCCAGGCATAACTGTTCGGTTCTCGCATCAAATCCGTAGCCTTCATCATCTTCACGGCTCGTGACAATCAATACGTCTCCAGACTCGGAAAAAAGGCGAGCGCTCGGATCCAATTGACCATTCCCATCCAGAACCACTCGCAGGGGCTGCACGACGTCTTCGTCGACACGAGCATTCAGACGCGGGTTGTCCTCCCTGATGGTCCCGATCCCTGTCACAATCGCACAGCTTCTGGCTCTTAACTGATGCACCTCTGCCCGTGCAGCCTCTCCCGTAATCCATTGGCTGCTTCCGTCGTTAGCAGCAGTTCGGCCGTCCATCGTGGCCGCCACCTTGAGCCTGACGAGAGGACCACCCCCTGCCATTCTCTTGCAGAACCCTGGATTGAGATCCAGTGCCCCGCAATCTTGTTGCGATATCTCTGCCGCAATACCCGCGGTACGAAGCATCTCAATTCCCCGACCGGCAACTTGCGGGTTGGGATCAATCATCGCTGCCACAACTCTGCTGACCCCGGCCTCTACCAGTGCCTGGACGCAGGGCCCCGTGCGCCCGGAGTGCGAGCACGGTTCAAGATTGACAAAGACCTCACTTCCCTTCGCCCGCTCACCGGCGTCAGAAAGCGCGTGGATCTCCGCGTGAGGCTCACCCGCTCGCTCATGCCATCCTTCGCCGACAATCTCGTCGCCCTGGACAACCACGCAGCCCACGCGCGGGTTTGGCTTCGTTGTATACAGACCCCGTTTGGCAAGTTCTACCGCGCGGGTGATAAAACGATGGTCTCGATCCATCTGATCAGGAGTATTCATTTCCGTCGACTTGATTTTGGCTCTGCCAGCAGTGACAACTGGGTAACGTTGCTCGGAGGGCGTCGATCCTTTCGCAGCCGGTCAATCTCTTTGCTGAAAGCCGCCACATCCTCGAAACTCCGGTAGACCGAGGCATAGCGCACATAGGCGATTTCATCAATCTGGGGAAGAAGACTCATCACAATCTCACCGATCGCAGCGGATCGTACCTCTGGCTCGCCGCTTAACTGGATCTGGCGGCTGACGTCGTTGATCAGGGCATCCACCTGATCAAGGCCTACAGGCCGCTTCTCCAGAGCACGAAGCAATCCCCGGCGAAGTTTCTCTTCATCCCAGGTCTCCCGCCTGCCATCACTCTTGACGACTCTCGGCTGTTCACGCTCAAAACGTTCAAATGTCGTAAAGCGATGGCGACAGGCCTGACACTCCCGACGCCGCCGTACGCTCGCACCAGCGTCACCCAATCGCGAGTCAATAACCCGGGTATCGTCGCTGGAGCAGGCGGGGCAACGCATAGCAGGCCTTTCAGGCGCCGCAACAGGCCTAAGGAGCCGGGTCGCCCTCCGCTTCCGCACCTTCCTTGGCCACAGGGAGCATATCCTCGCGGGAGATACCCAGGACCAATACGGCGGGACTGGCGACGGAAAACGAAGAATAAGTTCCGATCAACACACCGATCAGCAGTGCGATGGCGAACCCTTTAATGATCTCACCGCCAGCCAGCAGCAGAGTCAATACCACCAGCAGGGTGGTCACGGAAGTCAGCACGGTACGTGGCAGCGTTTCATTGACTGAACGATTCATTATCTGAAGGACTGAGCCTTTACGCACTTTCCGGAAGTTATCCCTAATGCGGTCGAACACAACAATCGTGTCGTTTAATGAATAACCGATAACCGCCAGGACGGCTGCGAGAACCGGCAATGAAAATTCGATCGCCAGAACAGAAAACACACCCAGTGTGATCAAGACATCATGAACCAGGGCAATAACCGCTCCCACGGCAAAACGCCATTCAAACCTGAACGCGACGTAGATGAGAATGCCGATCAACGCATACAGCATTGCGAGTCCACCCTTCTCTGTCAGTTCGCTGCCTACCTGCGGACCCACAAACTCCACTCGGCGCATCTGAACCTGGCAGTCCTTCACTACTCCTCCGGTAGCGGTGCATTGCTGGAGACCGCCTTGTGCACTCTCTGTCAAGGTCTCTCCAGCCGCGATCCTAAGAGCGCTGACGACATCACTGCTCTGTTCAGATGCCGCTTTATCGGCACTTACCGGAAGCCGGACCAGAATATCCCTTGAAGTGCCGAAGTACTGGACGATGGCATCGTCAATTCCGGCTTCTTTAAGTGTTGATCGAACCGCGACCGGATCGGCAGACTGCAAGTACTCCAGCTCGACTAACGTACCGCCCGTGAAATCGATCCCGAAATTCAGACCGCGAACGCCAAGCGAACCAACACTTACCGCCAAAAGCACAGCAGACAATATCCACGCGCCCCGACGCTTGCCAAGAAAATCGAACTGGGTGACTTTTTTAAAGATCCGCATTGCTTCAGCCGCTAGATTGCCAGGGATTTGACGCGCTTGCCGCCATAGAGGTAATTCACCAAGGCGCGAGTTACCACGATCGCCGTAAACATTGACGTGATAATCCCGATGCTCAGCGTGACAGCAAATCCCTTGATGGGGCCGGTGCCAAAATTAAACAGTACTATGGCGGCAATCAAGGTAGTAATGTTCGCGTCGACAATCGTTGAAAGTGCCCGCTCATACCCGGTATGGATGCTCGCCTGAGGCGTCGATCCATTTTGAATCTCTTCTCTAATACGTTCGAAAATCAGGACGTTCGCGTCCACCGCCATCCCCACCGTTAGCACAATTCCCGCAACGCCTGGTAGCGTGAGGGTGGCCTGCAGCATGGAAAGGACTGCAACGATCAGAACAAGGTTGAGCGCGAGGGCCACATTTGCAAATGCCCCAAAGACCCGGTAATAGATCATCATGAAAATCAGCACCAGAATGAAGCCCACCATCACTGATCTGAATCCCTGATCGATATTGGCCTGACCCAGGCTTGGGCCCACGGTCCTCTCCTCAATAATCTCTACCGGCGCTGCAAGCGAACCTGCCCGCAGCATCAGTGCGAGATCACGGGCCTCATTCACGCTATCAAGCCCTTCGATCTGGAAGCGCTTGCCTAGTTGATCTCGAATGACCGGCGCAGTGATCACTTCCTCAATGCGTTGCTGGGTACGCATGACTCGGCCCTGATCATCTTTCATGGGCAGACCATCCGCATCAGTGCGAATGGTTGACCGATTCTCGATGTACAGCACGGCCATCCGCTTGCCGATGTTCTTGCCGGTGACCTTCTGGTTAATTCTTGCCCCAATCGCGTCCAGAGTAATACTCACGATCGGACCGCCGCTCTGGGTATCGATACTTGCCGCCGCATCGACAATATTCTCTCCAGAGTAGATCACACGCTTCTCGAGCAGAATGGGGCGCTCGTCACGGAATCGGTAGATCTTTGATCCCGGCGGTACCTTGCCACCCAGAGCCGCCTCCAAACTATGCTCTTCATCGACCATCATCATCTCAAGCGTCGCGGTCCGGCCGAGGATGCGTTTGGCGCGCGCGGTATCCTGAACCCCCGGCAACTGCACGACGATCCGGCGATCCCCCTGCCGCTGAACCACAGGCTCCGCCACACCGAGTTCGTCGACCCGGTTACGCAAAGCCGTCACATTCTGTTCAAGGGCAAATTTGAACAGCTGGTCAATTTCCGTTTCCGCCAGGTTGGCGCTGAGAACGTCACCTGAGCCTGTATCGTCCGCGTTCACCACCAGTCCAGGCAGTTCTTTACGGATCGTTTTCAGCGCTTCCTCTGCTGCATCGGCGGAGCGAAGCGTAATCTTGATGCCGCCAGCGCCGTCGCGGGCAATACCACGATATCGGATCTTGGCCTCTCGCAGTGTCGATCGAAGATCTGCCACATAACGATCCTCCGCGCGCCTCTGCGCAGTCGCCATATCCACCTCGAGCAGGAAATGCACTCCTCCCCGAAGATCCAGACCAAGATACATCGGGAGAGCCCCAGCGTTTGAGAGCCATTGGGGCGCTGCGGGCAGAAGCGTCAGCGCGATGGTAAACCCAGTTGGCAGGCGCGCCTCCAGCATATCTCTCGCCTGAAGTTGCGCATCCGTTGTACTGAACCGAATTCGGATACCCGAGTCGTCTAGTGATACAGAGTCATAAGGGAGACCGGCCTCATCCAATACCGCCTGAACCTCTTGGAACTGGTCTGCCCCAAGACTGCCGCCCCGCGCCCCGCGCAATTGAATGCCGGGATCATCGCCGAAAATGTTGGGCAGCGCATAAAACGCACCGGGCACGATAATGACCGCGATGATCAGCCACTTCCACCACGGCGTGTGATTACGCATCGGCTTAATAGGTACCTTTTGGCATTACTTGAGAGACTGCTTGTCTCTGAACCTTGACAGTGAGCCCACTGGAGATTTCCAAGGAAATAAAGTTGTCATCGACATCAGTTACTTTTCCCAGAAGACCGCCATTGGTAACCACCTCTTCCCCCTTGGAGAGGGCCGCGACCATTTCTTTATGCTGTTTGGCACGCTTTTGCTGAGGACGGATCAGCAGAAAATAAAACAATACGAAAATAACAACCAGCGGCAGGAGGCTGAATAGGCTACCGCCCGCTTCTCCCCCAGCCTGTGCGAAGGCGTCGGAAATTAGGAAATCCATTCTGCTACCTCACGAATCGGGACATGGAAAGGCGCGCGATTATACGACATCATCGGTTTCACCGCCGAAAATCGCCATAAATTCTTGCGCAAAGGCGGAGAAACGCTGACTGGCGATCGCCTCGCGAATATCGGCCATCAACGTCTGAAAAAAGACGAGGTTATGCAGGGTGCAGAGCCTCGGTCCGAGCAACTCGCCGGTCACATGCAGATGACGCAGATAGGCGCGGCTGAATTGCGTGCAGGCCGGGCATGGGCAGTCAGGATCGATCGGTTGGGTGTCTCTTCGATTGACCGCATTCTTCAACCGAACGATACCCCGACGGGTATACAGCCACCCGTTGCGCGCATTTCGGGTAGGCAGCACGCAATCAAACATATCGATACCCGCCGCAACACCCGCTATCAAATCCTCGGGTTTCCCTACACCCATCAGGTATCTCGGTCGGTCAGCTGGCATTGCGGTCGTCACAGTATCCAGGATCCGCAGCATGTCTTCCTTGGGTTCTCCAACCGATAAGCCCCCAAGGGCATAGCCATCGAACCCAATTGACTGCAGACGATCGAGGGCCTCAAGCCTAAGCGTTTCATGCATCCCGCCTTGGGCAATCCCGAAAAGGGCTTGTCCGGCCGCCAAGGGATAACGACGGCATCGCTCCGCCCAGCGCAGTGAGAGGTCCATGGACTGACGCGCCTCGTCCATGGTTGCGGGATAAGTCGTGCACTCATCAAAGCACATGACAATGTCTGATCCCAAAGCCTTTTGCACCTCCATTGAGGTTTCCGGGTCAAGAAACACCCTGGAGCCATCTACCGGCGAACGAAAAGTTACCCCCTCTTCCAGAATGTCCTTTTTGTTGGCAAGACTCCAGACCTGGAATCCACCGGAGTCCGTCAGGATCGGGCCACTCCAACCCATAAAGTCATGAAGACTTCCATGCAGGTTAATTATTTCGGTGCCCGGTCTCAGCATAAGGTGAAAGGTGTTCCCTAAAATGATCTGGGCACCCGTCCCCGCCACCTCCTGTGGACTGACCGAGCGAACCGAACCCACCGTACCAACCGGCATGAAGGCCGGGGTATCGATCACACCTCGGGAGGTCTCTATTTGTGCTCGGCGCGCATTTCCGTCGGTATGGAATAATTTGTATTTCACTGTACGCGCCTTGATTCGAGCAGCATGGCATCCCCATAGCTGAAAAATCGGTAGCGACGGTCCACGGCATGTTTGTAGGCTTCGCGAATCCGGTCGACACCCGCAAAAGCACTCACCAGCACGAGCAGCGTCGAACGGGGCAGATGAAAATTTGTGATCAACATGTCCACGACCCTAAACCGAAATCCCGGGCGAATAAAGAGCTTCGTTGGCCCCCGCATGGGCGCCAAAGCTCCCCTCTGAGCGGCTGACTCCAGCGCACGCACGACCGTCGTACCGACGGCAATCACACGCCCTCCACGATCCCGCGTCTGGCAAACGGCCTCTACTAACTCGTCGCTGACCACGATCTCTTCTACATGCATCTCATGTTGATCCAGGATCTCGGATTTCATAGGCGAAAAGGTTCCTGCCCCGACGTGCAAAGTAAGTTTCGCCAACTGTATGCCTTTTGCAGCAAGCTTCTCAAAGAGTCGTTCATCAAAGTGCAGGCCGGCCGTAGGCGCAGCAACAGCGCCCGGGTTTCTTGCATAAACGGTCTGATAGCGGTCGCGGTCGGTGTCCTTTACCGGGCGCTCGATGTAGGGAGGTAACGGCGCCTCACCTTCCCGATACAGCAATTCCTCGAACCGCTCCCCACCGCTGCATGCCACAACAAAAAACATCCCGTCTCTGCCCAGCACTCGAAGCGGCGCGCCTCCCTTGGTGATAAGTTCTGTCCCCGGACCCGGCGGCTTGCTTGCCCGAAGCTGAACCAGCGCGGTGCCCTCATCCAGCAAGCGTTCCAGCAGCAGTTCCACTTTCCCGCCGGTACGGGATTTCTGACCATACAAGCGGGCTGGCAGCACCTTGGTCTCATTTACGACCAATAAATCCCCATGGCGAAGCCGTTGCTCAAGATCAGAAAAAACGGTGTCGATCAGGGTGTGGTGGGCCGCCGGAACAACCAATAACCGACTGTCCGTACGTTTGGCCAGGGGAGCCTGGGCAATTAAATCCTCCGGCAAGTCGTAATCAAAGTCGATGCTGTACTTCATGAGTTGAAAAGAGATCGAGACCCATCGGGACTTCCCAGTCAAGCCCCGGATTCTATCGGGTCAGAGTTACAGGCGGGATCACTGCAGAAGGTGCTTCTCGGCCCCAAACCGGGTATTGACAGGGTTTAGCGCTTCTTCCATAATGTTTGTATTGCAAACTGGTTTGTGCCGAGGAACCTAATGTCGCCAGAAGAACTGAATGTCCGCAAAGCCATTGCTGACGTTGAACTCATCCGTCGAGTTCTCGATCAAGCGGAACAAAACGAGACGCCAGCACAAACCACGGGGCTGTTTGGCGTTACCCTCACGGCCAATCTGATCCTTCAGGGGCTTGCGCTCGGTGTGTCTGCGCTTTTGCTTCTGATTGAACTCCTGAGCCGGGGCACCCTGACTGAGATGCTGATGTTAGGCGCGGCCTTCCCGGATATCCGCCTGGTCGGTATCGGACTCATGGCGGGGATCCTGATTGGTCTCGTTATCCTGCTGTATTTTGTCATTTGGCGTGCCGCCCGCAACAGCGGCGAAGAACTGAACGCCTATATTGTTCGAAACTTTCGTTACGCCCGACTCCTGTCTTACCTGTCAGACCTTTTGCTGAAATTCGCGGCTGTCGCTCTCGTCATGCTGGCCGGGCGACCGGAATGGATTCCTCCCCTGCTGCTCGCTTTTACCGGCGACTATCTGGTGCAGGGTCGACTCTTTACGTTGCCGACCCGACTAGCCGTACTGCTGGGGACCCTATGTATTGCGACCGGGCTTTACCAGTTTCTTGCGCAGATTGAGACCCTGCTCATGGCCCTCGGCATCTTCACCCTGGCCGCACTGATTTCATTGGCCAGGCTGATTCGACTGTCTCGCAGTCAGGTTGACGCGGCGGTTTAGCGCAACCGGTGTCATGGCTTCAAGCGAACTTCTCAATGTTCATCCGGCGTTGTTCGATCGAGTTCGCCTGGCCATCATGGCGCACCTGTCACTTGCGAAGGGCGCGGTTGACTTCAACACCTTGCTCGCAGAGCTTGAACTCACGCGGGGCAACCTATCGACACACATGAAAAAACTTGAGGAGGACGGTCTGGTCAATATCAAAAAGGCTTTCATCGACAGAAAAACCCGAACCACCTATCACTGTACCGGCAAGGGAAAGAAAGCGATTCAGACATATCTTTCCGCAGTGGAGACGGTTCTTAAATCCTCGTTATAAACAAACGCAACCGGAGAACACAAAAATTCAATCAAATATCCACCCGGGGGCGGGTTAGCGGTGCACGGTGGCACCGAGACGGCGGGGGCAACCCCCGGGTGCTCCTCCAGTGCCCCCGCCGAACCACCGATCCGCAGGGGAAGTGTTAAGCGAAAAACTTAAGCGGTGTGCGGCGGCATCGTTACGATGGAAGCCTTCCCTTTTGTCTCCTTCCTTCAACTTCCATTGGCCCGCCGCTTCCTTTTATCGACGAGCCCTTGGGGTCGAGCTACCCCAGGGGCTTGCCTGCTCCTCTAGCTGGGCGGCTGATACACCTCCAAAACGGTTTTTGCTTTCTTCATGCCCTCTACGGCGGTGGGCATATCGAGCAGCTTGGTGGTTTTGCCTCCTTCGATAGCACCGGTTGCAGACCCCGCCAGAGCGACACCCGCCATGGAAGCATCATCGGGCATATCCGCAACGACCACCAGGTCGTCACTCCCAAAAGCCATCCA
>MDTD01079483.1_pt1 | contig 14799 bp, 15 predicted proteins | sample 811221 | NCBI WGS metagenome assembly MDTD01 (sample SAMN05326646, study PRJNA326480) | marine metagenome | isolation source: seawater | place: Pacific Ocean: South West | collected 2011
ACCATTAAATATGGGGGTGTAGCTCAGCTTGGTTAGAGCGCCTGCCTGTCACGCAGGAGGTCGCGGGTTCGAGTCCCGTCACTCCCGCCATTAGTTGATAATCATTTTCATGTAAAAAGATGTAAAACAACATTTATCGACCAACAAAAATGCTTCCTTCTGTCCTGTACACTATTAATAAAAATGCTATAAAGAAACATTATTAATATAAGAATCCTTAAACTACGGTATTAAGGTAGGTATTAATAAAAAACATGATTTATACATTTTTAGCAGAATATCTATCCATATTAATATTTTTATTTATTGCTTTATTTTTAAGCATTGGATTTATTGTTGCTAACTTTTTGGCCTCTCCATCTAATCCAGATCCAGAAAAACTATCCGCATACGAATGCGGATTTGAAGCATTTGATGACTCTAGAATGGAATTTGACGTCCGATTTTATTTAGTTGCAATATTATTTATAATTTTCGATTTAGAAATCGCATTTCTTTTTCCTTGGGCAATTTCCCTGGGAAATTTAGGTGCTTTGGGTTTTTGGTCAATGATGGTTTTTTTAGGAATTCTGACAATTGGGTTTATTTATGAATGGAAAAAAGGAGCTTTAGAATGGGAATAAAGTTTAATTTAACTCAAGAAAAACAAAAACAGATTCCAGAAGAATTTAAAGATTTAGCGAAAGACTTTGCTGAGAAGGGTTTTATAACTACCTCATCAGAAAACCTGGTTAATTGGGCAAGGACTGGTTCTTTACATTGGATGACGTTTGGTCTTGCCTGTTGCGCTGTGGAAATGATGCAAACATCAATGCCTAGATATGACCTCGAAAGATTTGGTGCAGCTCCTAGGGCTTCGCCTAGACAGTCAGATGTAATGATTGTTGCTGGAACTCTAACCAATAAAATGGCTCCAGCTTTAAGAAAAGTTTACGACCAAATGCCTGAACCAAGGTATGTGGTATCAATGGGTAGTTGCGCCAATGGAGGAGGTTATTATCACTATTCTTATTCGGTTGTGAGAGGTTGTGACAAGATTGTTCCTGTAGATATTTATATACCAGGTTGCCCTCCATCCGCGGAAGCTCTTCTTTACGGAATTTTGCAATTACAGAAAAAAATAAGAAGAGAAGGTAATTTACAAAGATAATATGATAGACAACCTAAAAAAAATAGAAAAACTAATAAACTCTGAACTTACTAGCAAAGTTCAAAATTCATCTATTAAGCATGAAGAATTATTAATTGAAATAAATGAACTCGACTTAATTGAAGTTTTACAGTTTTTAAAATCAAACGAAAAATTAAAATTTAGACAATTAATTGACATTGCTGGAGTTGATTATCCAGAGAACGAAAAACGTTTTAAACTTGTTTATCTTCTTCTATCTCACGAAAATAATAATAGAATAAAAATTTCTATTAAATTTCAATCTGATCAAGTTATAAATTCAATAACGAAAATTTTCCCTTCTGCAAATTGGATGGAGAGAGAAGTATTCGATATGTACGGCATAAAGTTTAAAAATCACCCAGATTTAAGAAGAATTCTTACAGATTATGGTTTCAAGGGCCATCCTTTAAGAAAAGATTTTCCTTTAACTGGTTTTAACGAGGTTAGATATAGTGAAAAAGAAAAAAAAGTTGTTCAAGAACCGGTAAAACTTGAGCAAAACTACAGAAATTTTGATTTTGAAAGTCCTTGGGAAGGTACCAGTTACATAAAAGAAATTAAAAATATAGAAAAAAATGGTAAAAAAAACTAAATCACTTAATTTAAATTTTGGACCCCAACACCCAGCAGCTCATGGCGTACTTAGACTTATTCTTGAGTTAGATGGTGAAGTCGTTGAAAAAGCTGATCCACATATAGGATTACTTCATAGAGGTACAGAAAAACTTATAGAACATAAGACTTATACTCAGGCTTTACCATATTTTGATAGATTAGACTACGTGGCTCCAATGAACCAGGAACATGCTTTCGCACTTGCTGCGGAAAAATTACTTAAAATTGAGGTTCCAATTAGAGCAAAATACATCAGAGTAATTTTTTGTGAAATTGGAAGAATATTAAGTCATATTTTAAATGTTACTACCCAGGCTTTAGATGTTGGTGCTTTGACACCTTCTTTGTGGGGATTTGAAGAAAGAGAAACGCTCATGACTTTTTATGAAAGAGCATCTGGTTCACGATTACACGCAAATTACTTCAGAACGGGAGGTGTACATCAAGATATTCCAATAAAATTGGTAGAGGATATTGAAAAATTTTGTAAGTCTTTTCCAAAAATAATAGATGATCTCGAGTCTTTACTAACTGACAACCGTATTTTTAAACAACGTAATGTAGAAATAGGTGTCGTCACAAAACAAGAAGCTTTAGACCATAGTTTCTCTGGTGTAATGCTTAGAGGATCAGGTGTCCCGTGGGATTTAAGAAAATCTCAACCATATGAAATTTATAAAGATTTAGATTTCAAAATTCCTGTAGGAAAAAATGGGGATTGTTATGATCGCTATCTTTGTAGAATTGAAGAAATGAGAGAAAGTGTAAAAATTATTTTGCAATGTATAGAAAAGCTTCCAAAGGGACCAGTCAAATCTATTGATGGAAAGATATCACCTCCAAAAAGAGTTGATTTAAAACAGTCAATGGAAGCATTGATACACCATTTTAAACTTTTTACTGAAGGATACAGAGTTCCAGAGGGTGATGTTTATACATCAGTTGAAGCACCCAAAGGTGAATTTGGGGTGTATTTAATTTCTGATGGAAGCAATAAACCTTATAGATGTAAAATCAGAGCTCCAGGTTTCTCACATCTTCAGGCAATGGATTATTTAATTCGCGGCCATATGCTGGCTGATGTTCCAGCAGTATTAGGATCTTTAGATATTGTATTTGGGGAGGTTGATAGATGAGTTTAAAAAAAGTTCATGATGAACAACCGAAAGAATTTAAATTTTCAAATGAGAATTTGAAAAGAGCTGAAGAAATTTTAAAAAGATATCCAGAAAAAAATAAAAAAAGTGCAGTAATGCCTTTCCTTTACTTGGCACAAAGACAAAATAATAATTGGATCCCATTAGCTGCCATGAAGTACATAGCAAACCTTTTATCAATGCCTTATATCTCCGTTTATGAAGTCGCAACTTTTTATACAATGTACAACTTAGCACCTGTTGGAAAGCACTTTGTACAAGTATGTACTACGACTCCATGTTTAATTCGCGGCGCAGATAAAATAGTGAAACTTTGTAAAGAAAAAATTTCACCTAATGAAAATGAGGTTTCAAAGAAGGGAAATTGTTCTTGGATGGAGGTAGAGTGTTTAGGTGCTTGCGTAAGCGCACCTATGATACAAATCAACGATGATTATTATGAGGATCTTGATGAGAAAAGCACTATTGAAATTTTAGACTCTCTAATAAAAGGCAAACCTTTAAAACCAGGTTCTTTCAGAGGAAGAAAAAATACTGCACCAGAAAACAAACAGCCAATTAAAGAGGAAAATCATGCTTAAACAAGAGAATAAAATATTTAAAAACCTTTATAACAATTATGGTTGGGAAATTGAAAACGCAATAAAGAGAGATGATTGGAAAGAAACTGATAAAATAATTTCAAAAGGAAGAGATTGGATCATCAATGAGGTAAAAATTTCAGAGCTTAGAGGACGTGGAGGTGCGGGTTTTTCAACAGGATTAAAATGGTCCTTCGCCCCTAAGGAATTAGGTTCTAGACCACATTATTTGGTAATTAATGCAGATGAGTCCGAACCGGGTACTTGTAAGGATAGAGATATTTTAAGGTTCGAGCCTCAAAAATTAATTGAAGGATGTTTAATTGCAGGTTTTGCAGTAAATGCACACGTTTGTTATATTTATATTAGGGGCGAATATTTTAATGAAGGTAAAAGACTTCAAAAGGCTATTGACCAAGCATATGAAAAAAATTTTTTAGGAAAAAATGCTTGTGGTTCAGGATGGGATTTCGATATTCATATTCATTATGGAGCAGGTGCATACATCTGTGGTGAAGAAACAGCATTATTAGAAAGTATAGAGGGAAACAAAGGTCAACCTAGATTAAAACCGCCTTTTCCAGCATTAGTAGGTTTGTATGGTTGCCCAACAATTGTAAATAATGTTGAAACTATAGCAGTAGTTCCAACTATTTTAAGAAGAGGTGGCAAGTGGTTTGCATCAATTGGCAAACCAAAAAATACTGGAACAAAAATATTTTGTATTTCAGGAAATGTAAACTCACCATGTAATGTGGAGGAAGAAATGGGAATTCCTTTAAAAGATCTAATTGAAAAACATGCAGGTGGAGTTATTGGAGGCTGGGAAAATCTACAAGCAGTGATACCAGGTGGTTCCTCAATGCCTTTATTATCTAAAAAAATTTGTGATACGATTACGATGGATTTTGACTCTTTGATAGAAAATAAAAGTGGATTAGGCACCGCAGGTATAGTTGTTATTAACAAAGACCAAGATATTATTTCCTGTATGGCAAGAATCGCAAGATTCTATAAACATGAGAGTTGTGGCCAGTGTACACCTTGTCGAGAGGGTGCAGGATGGATGTGGCGTATCTTAGATAGAGTAGAAAAAAGAAAAGCCACGTTTAGTGACATTGATTTGTTATCTGACGTGACAAAACAAATTGAAGGTCACACCATTTGTGCTTTTGGAGAAGGTTCTGCATGGCCAGTTCAAGGTTTACTAAGACACTTTAGAAAAGAAATTGAGAGCCGTTGCAGAGAAGAACCTATAATTAAAAAGAAAATCAATAATCCATATTTAGTAGATCAACATTTATTAGAGAATAAAAATGCCTAAAATTATAATTAACGGTAAAGAAATAGAATTTGAAAAAGGTATGACAGTACTTCAAGCATGTGAACTTGCAAATGTAGAAATTCCAAGATTTTGTTATCACGAAAAGTTATCAATAGCTGGTAATTGCAGAATGTGTTTGGTTGAAATGGACAAATCTGCAAAACCAATAGCATCATGTGCTATGCCAGCATCGGAAGGGATGAAAATTAAAACAAATACCCCTTTTGTTGAAAAAGCTAGAAAGGGTGTAATGGAATTTTTATTAGCAAATCATCCATTGGATTGTCCAGTTTGTGATCAAGGGGGAGAATGTGATTTACAAGATCAATCTATGTATTATGGAGTAGACAAATCAAGGTTTGTAGAAAATAAAAGACAAGTTAAGGAAAAATATATGGGTCCATTGATTAAAACTCAAATGACCAGATGTATTCATTGCACCAGATGTGTAAGATTTGCAACTGAGGTTGCAGGTGTTCCCGAAATCGGAGCAGTTGGAAGAGGGGAAAACATGGAGATAACAACTTATTTGGAGAAATCTATGGAGTCTGAATTATCTGCAAATGTAATTGATTTATGTCCGGTCGGGGCCCTTACATCTAAACCATACGCTTTTGAAGCAAGACCTTGGGAGCTTAAAAAAACAGAGAGCATAGATGTTATGGATGCTGTTGGCTCAAATATAAGAGTAGATACTTATAATTGGGAAGTGAAAAGAATTTTGCCAAGACTTAATAATGATATTAACGAGGAATGGATTTCAGATAAAACAAGATATTCATGTGACGGATTACTAAAGCAGAGATTAGATATTCCGTATATAAAACAAAATAATAAACTTCAAAAATCAAATTGGGAGGAGGCAATTTCCCTTTTAGTAAATAAAATAAGTACAATAAATCCAAATGAAATAGCAGGTCACATTGGAGATATGGTTAATTTAGAAAATGCCTTAAGTTTTAAAAAGTTTTTTTCTGTATTAAATAGTAATAATTTAGAGTTTAGAGAAAAGAATTTCTTCATCGATTCATCTGAAAAAAATAATTATATATTTAACTCAACGATAAAAGGTATCGAAGAGTCCGACCTAATTCTTTTGATCGGAACTAATCCTAGACATGAGGCAACAATGCTTAATGCAAGAATTAGGAAAGTGTTTGCACAAAAACGTATTCCTATTTTTTCGATAGGTGACCCAGGCGATTTAACATATAAATATTCTATAATTGGAGACTCCACTGATGATATTAAAAAGATATTTAAAAAAGAGGGTGAGTTTTCGAAAAAATTACTTTCTTCTAAAAAACCAATAATCATAATTGGCGAGTCTGCCTTAGAGTTGAAAAGTGGGAAGTATATAGTAAAAGAATTCAAAAAATTTTTAAAAGAAAATCAATTTATTAATAAAGATTGGAACGCTTTTAATTTTCTCCCACAAAACGCATCCACTGTAGGCTTAATAGATTTGCAATTATTTTCTAAGAATGAAGAGAAAAACTCATTTTTTGAAAAATTAAAAAATAATCAATTTAAATTATTATATTTATTAGGTTCAGATAATTTAGATATAAAAAAAAACAATGAATTTATTATTTATCAAGGAAGTCATGGAGATAGAGGAGCAGAGATTGCTGATTTAGTACTTCCTAGTGCTGCATTTACTGAACAAAATGGGCTTTATGAAAATCTCGAGGGAAGAGTGCAAGAATGCAAAAAAGCCTCTTATCCAATAGGAGAGTCTTTAGAGGACTGGAAAATTTTTAATTTAATTTTAAAAAAACTTAAAAAAAATAACAATTTATCAAGTTTTGACTCTTTAAGAAAAGAAGTTTTAAATTTAATTCCAAATTATACAAAATTAAATGAATTACCAAGTTACAAAGAGAGCTTAGATAATAATTCTTCCTCTAATTTTTTAAGCGAAAAGATAAACATTAAAGAATTAGATTATTATTATACTAATGCAATTTCAAGAGCTTCAAAAACAATGAGTGAATGCCGACAAATAAAAATGGACTCAAAAAAAACTGGTACAGATAATTTATGATAGAGTATTTACATATCTTAGGACAAGAGGTTTATAAGATTATTTTTTTACTTGTCCCTATTCTCGTATCTGTAGCTATGATTGTTTGGTTAGATAGGAGAGTTTGGGGGTTGGTACAAAAAAGAAGGGGCCCAAATGTTGTTGGACCTTTTGGCCTTTTTCAAACTATTGCTGATGCTTTAAAGTATATTTTTAAAGAAATTATAATACCTGCTAGTGCAAATAAGGTAGTTTTTATTCTTGCACCAATTGTTACAATGACTTTAGCCTTAGTTGCTTGGGCTGTGATTCCATTGAGTGAAGAATTGGTTTTAGCAGACATTAATGTTGGAGTTTTATATTTATTTGCCGTTTCTTCTTTAGGTGTTTATGGAATCATAATGGGAGGATGGGCATCAAATTCAAAATACCCTTTTTTAGGAGCTATAAGATCCGCTGCTCAGATGGTTTCTTACGAAGTATCAATAGGAATTATTATAATTAATGTTCTTCTGTGTGTAGGGTCTTTAAATTTGAATGACATAGTAATTGCTCAAAAAGAATTATGGTATGTCATACCTTTATTTCCAATGTTTGTAATATTTTTTATTTCTGCTCTTGCAGAGACAAATAGACCACCCTTTGATTTGCCTGAAGCAGAGGCAGAGCTTGTTGCTGGATATCAAACTGAATACTCAGGAATGATGTATGCAATGTTTTGGCTAGGAGAATATGCAAATATACTTTTAATGTGTGCGATGGGTTCTATACTTTTTCTTGGTGGATGGTTACCAATAATGGATGTTTACCCATTAAATTTAATACCTGCACCAATTTGGATGATATTAAAAATTTTATTTTTATTTTTATTATTTGCTTTAATTAAAGCCATAGTTCCAAGATATAGGTACGATCAACTTATGAGATTAGGTTGGAAAATATTTTTGCCGTTTTCACTAATTTATCTTGTTTTAACAGCTAGTTTCTTATTTTATTTTGATAAATTACCAAAGGTGAATATTTAATGAATTTAAGCAGGCTTTTTAAAACTATATTTCTTCTAGAATTCGTATCTGGTTTATACATAGCAATTAAGGAATTATTTAGAAAATCAAAGACAATTAATTATCCTTTTGAAAAAGGACCAATTAGTCCAAGAATGAGAGGTGAACACGCTCTCAGAAGATATCCTAATGGAGAAGAGAGATGTATTGCTTGCAAATTATGTGAAGCCGTATGTCCAGCTCAGGCTATTACAATTGAATCTACTGAAAGATCAGACGGAAGTAGAAAAACAACTCGATATGATATTGATATGCTTAAATGTATATATTGTGGATTATGCCAAGAGTCATGTCCAGTTGATGCTATAGTTCAAGGCCCAAATTTTGAATTTGCGACAGAAACTAGAGAGGAACTTTATTATAACAAAGAAAAACTTTTAGAAAATGGTGATAGATGGGAGTCAGTTCTAGCAAAAAATATTAAGTTAGATAAGCCGTACAGATAGATGATAGTTCACTCAATTTTTTTTTACTTCTTTTCAATAATAGCAATTTTTTCATCTTTGATGGTAATAACCTCAAGAAGTACAATTAATTCAGTTTTCTTTTTAATATTAGATTTTATTTCAGTCGGATGTCTATTTATTATGGTTGGCGCTGAATTTTTAGGAATGATACTTCTAATAGTTTATGTGGGAGCAGTCGCTGTTTTATTTTTATTCGTAGTTATGATGCTTAATGTTGCTGAACAAAAGCAATCATGGTTTATAGGAAAAAAATCTACACACATTCCAACAGGTTTAATCGTAAGCGTATTGATTTTACTAGAATTATTAGTTGTAGTTGGAGGATGGAAATATAAAGAGGATGTGATGTCTAGTAGCACATTACTAATATCAGATACTTCAAATACACATCAATTAGGTTTAGTTATGTATACTGACTATATTTTATATTTCCAATTAGCAGGAATAGTGCTTCTTTTGTCAATGATTGGCGCTATCCTTTTAACATTTAGAGAAAGAGTAGGGGTGAAGAAGCAAAGTTATTTAAAACAAATTTCTAGAAATCCATCAACTGCAGTTGAACTATTAGAAGTGAAGTCAAATCAAGGGGTAAAGATAGATGATTGAAATAGGCTTAGGACATTATTTATCATTAGGAGCTATTATTTTTTTCTTAGGAGTAATAGGTATTTTCTTAAACAGAAAAAACGTCATTGTGATATTAATGTCCATAGAACTTATTTTATTAGCAGTAAATATAAATCTGATATCTTTCTCTATTTTTTCTGGAGACATTGTTGGTCAAATTTTTACAATGCTCATTCTGACTGTTGCTGCAGCTGAGGCTGCGATTGGTCTTGCAATTATTGTAGTTTATTACAGAAATAGAGGCTCAATAAGAGTGGAGGATATCCACGGCATGAAAGGTTAAATGGAGTACGCAATTGTTTTTTTACCATTAATCGGTTCTTTAATAGGATATTTAGGTAGATCATTAACAAAATATTTTGCAGAAATATCTACAAGCTTATTTGTTTCTGTTTCTGCTGTTCTATCAATCTATGTTTTTTGGAATGGATTAACGAATGATAATTATGGAAATTATTTAATTTTTGAGTGGATTAGTTCAGGTGGTTTTAAGGCAAACTGGTCAATTAATATCGATCCTTTAAGTTCCGTAATGTTAATAGTTGTAACTTTTGTATCAGCGTTAGTACATATTTACTCTATCGGTTATATGAGCCACGATCCGCATAAGCCAAGGTTTATGTCTTATTTATCACTTTTTACTTTTTCAATGCTAGCTTTAGTTGTTTCAGATAATTTCTTACAACTTTTTTTTGGATGGGAGGGAGTTGGTCTATGCTCTTATTTATTAATTGGTTTTTGGTATAAAAAAGAGTCAGCAAATAATGCGGCAATAAAAGCATTTGTTGTAAATCGAATTGGAGATTTTGGTCTAGCAATAGCAATATTTTTAATCTTCTTTTTCTTTGGTACTATAAATTTTGAAGAAGTCTTTCAATCCATAAGCCAGTATGCTGAAAAGCAGATTAATTTTTTTGGCTTTGAGTCAAACTTAATAACGTTAATTTGTATATTCCTATTTATAGGAGCGATGGGAAAATCTGCTCAGTTTTTACTTCATACTTGGTTACCTGACGCTATGGAAGGTCCTACACCAGTTTCAGCTTTAATTCATGCAGCCACAATGGTTACCGCAGGTGTTTTTCTTGTTGTAAGATGTTCACCTATATTTGAATATTCTCAAGTTGCACTTAATTTAGTAACAATTATTGGAATGACAACAGCTATATTTGCTGCCTCCGTTGCTTTAGTTCAAAATGATATAAAAAAAATAGTTGCTTACTCAACATGTAGTCAATTAGGCTACATGTTTTTTGCAGCAGGTGTCGGAGCTTATCACGTTGCAATGTTCCATCTCTTTACACATGCTTTTTTCAAAGCATTATTATTTTTAGGTGCTGGATCTGTAATACATGCATTTAAAGATGAACAAGATATAAGAAACATGGGAGGGGTAAGAAAAAAACTTCCTTATACATATGTATTTATGTTACTTGGTACACTAGCATTAACAGGATTTCCTTTTCTCTCGGGTTTCTATTCAAAAGACGCAATAATTGAGTTTGCATATCTTAAAAATTCATCTATGGGCAATTATGCAGCTACAATTGGGATTCTTACGGCTTTTTTAACTTCAATTTACTCTTGGAGGTTATTTTTTAAAACTTTTCATGGATCATACAACAATAAAAAGACTCCTATTAATGAAACTCACGACTCTCCTTTAGTTATGTTAATACCTCTAGTATTTTTATCAATTGGAGCAATATTTTCTGGATATTTTTTTAAAGATATATTTATAGGCCATCATAGTAATGATTTTTGGCATAGTTCAATCTTTTTTTTAAATGAAATAAAGCATGATGCTATACCACTTTGGTTTTTATTAACTACTCCAATTTTAGTTTTAGCGTCAATACCTATATCGTTTTACTTCTATGTATCAAATCCAAAGATATTGGAAGATTTTAAAAACACCAATTTGCCACTTTATAATTTTTTACTAAATAAGTGGTATGTCGATGAATTATACGAAAAAGTTTTTGTTAACCCATCAAAAAAAATAGGCTCATTTTTTTGGAAGAAAGGGGATGTTGGCATTATAGATAAATTTGGCCCTGATGGTATTTCAAAATTAGTAAAGATTATTTCAAATAAAACAGGAAGATTACAAACAGGATTTATCTACGATTACGCTTTTATAATGTTACTGGGATTATCAATTCTATTAACCTACCTAATATTAAAATAAAATGAACTTTCCAATATTATCTACTTTAATTTTTTTACCCTTAATTAGTTCATTATTTATTTTCTTAACTAGAGAGAAAGCAAATAACAACAGCTCAATTTATATTTCTCTATTTAGTAGTATTGCTACTTTTTTCCTCTCTCTATTTCTGTGGTACTCTCTTGATTTAAGCACTTCAGAATTTCAGTTTGTTGAAGAAAAGTCTTGGATAAATAATTTTATTAAATTTAAATTAGGTGTAGACGGTATATCAATACTCTTTATTGTTTTAACAACTTTTATTACTCCGATTTGTATTATCTCTTGCATGAACAGTGTAAAAGTTAGAGTAAAAGAATTTTTAATAGCTATTTTAATTTTAGAAACATTTATGATTGGTGTATTTTGCTCGCTTGACCTTGTAATTTTTTATTTATTTTTTGAGGCAGGATTAATACCAATGTTTTTAATTATTGGTGTTTGGGGTGGACCTAGAAGGGTGTACTCTGCATTTAAATTTTTTTTATTTACCCTACTAGGTTCAGTTCTAATGCTCGTAGCTATAATATTTATTTATTGGTTAACAGGTACAACTGATATAACTCAGATATATAAAATAAAAATACCGGAAGAATATCAATACATATTATGGCTAGCCTTCTTAAGTTCATTTGCAGTGAAAATGCCAATGTGGCCTGTGCACACTTGGTTACCAGATGCTCATGTTGAAGCACCGACAGCTGGCTCTGTTATCTTAGCTGCAATTCTATTGAAAATGGCCGGCTATGGATTTTTGAGATTTTCAATACCAATGTTTCCTATAGCCTCAGAATATTTTACACCTTTAATATATACGTTAAGTATAATAGCAATAATTTACACTTCGCTAGTTGCACTAATGCAAGAAGACATGAAGAAATTAATTGCCTATTCTTCTGTAGCCCATATGGGATATGTAACATTAGGCATTTTCACTTTAACTAAACAAGGTATCGAAGGAAGCATTTACCAAATGATTAGTCATGGTTTAATATCTGCAGCATTATTCCTTTGTGTTGGAGTAGTATATGACAGATTACACTCTAGAATGATAAGTACTTACGGTGGTTTAGTAAACTTTATTCCAAAATATTCTTTTTTATTTTTACTTTTCGCTTTAGCAGCTTTAGGTTTACCTGGAACCTCAGGATTTTTAGGTGAATTTCTTGTTTTAACAGGAGCATTTCAAAAAAGTTATCTAGCAGCTATGTTAGCAACATTTGGAGTAGTCTTGGGAGCTGCATATATGCTTTGGTTGACTAAAAGAGTAATATTCGGTGTTACAAACAATTCAGAAATCAAAAATTTAAATGATGTAAACAAATCAGAAATAATAATGCTTGTTACTTTGGCATTTTTTGTTCTTTTTTTTGGATTTTACCCACTTCCTCTAATGGAAACTTTTAATGTATCAGTCAATACCTTAATTAACAATTACGAGACCGCTCTAATTTCGAATTAAATATGATCCATAATTTAAATATAATGTTTCCAGAGATTTTTTTATCCTTATCAATTTTTTCTATTTTAATGATTGGCGTGTTCATAAAAAAGAGTTTTAATATTATATTTAATTTAACATCGTTGATAATAATTTTTACAATCGCTATTATTTTTACAAGTCCTAATAATACGGAGAAGATATTCTTAGATAGTTTTACTAGAGATGCTTTTTCAAATTACTTCAAAATATTAATTCTTTTGTCGTCATTATTTGTCCTTAACTCCTCTAAAAACTTTATTATCGATAATAAATTAGATAAATTTGAGTACCCAATAATAATTTTACTATCTATTTTGGGGATGTTCTTCATGGTAAGTTCTAATGACTTAATTCTTTTCTATTTAGGTTTAGAACTTCAATCTTTATCACTTTATATTCTAGCCTCTATCGATAGAGATAACCTAAGGTCAACTGAGTCTGGAATTAAATATTTTGTTTTAAGCGCATTATCATCTGGTTTATTATTGTACGGCTGTTCTTTGCTCTATGGTTTTACCGGATCAACAAATTTTGAATTAATCGCTAATCAACTAAATAAAGAAAACACTGGTGCTGTTTTTGCAATGGTATTTATACTTGTTGGACTCGCATTCAAGGTTTCTGCTGTGCCTTTTCATATGTGGACACCAGATGTTTATGAAGGAGCTCCGACTTCTATCACAAGTTATTTTGCAGTTGTTCCAAAAGTTGCTGGTTTAGCACTTCTAATAAAATTTATGTTTATTCCGTTTTCTAATATTCTATTAGAGTGGCAAACAATTATAATATTCATATCAATTGCCTCTATGATACTAGGAGCAGTAGCTGCTATGGTTCAGAAAAACTTTAAAAGACTTCTTGCTTACAGTTCGATTGGACATATTGGTTATGCGTTAGCCGGTGTTGCGACAGGAGTTGTCTCTGGATATCAAAGCGCAATAATTTACATATCAATTTACGTAATAATGAATATTGGAGCTTTCTCATGTCTTTATCTATTAAAAAAAGATGGACAATATAAAGAAAATATTTCTGATCTATCAGGAATTTCAAAAAAACATCCCCTATTATCTATTTCGTTATTAATAATTTTATTTTCACTAGCTGGTGTCCCACCATTAGGAGGCTTTTTTGCCAAATTTTATGTATTTGTGGCAGTTGTGGAACAGCAAATGTATACTCTCGCAATTATAGGACTTCTAACTACTGTGATGTCAGCATTTTATTATCTCAAAATTATTAAAACAATTTATTTTGATGATAGCATTGTGACCTACGAGCCATCCAAAAATAAGACAGCTCAGATCTCAATATTTGCTAGCTGTACAATTTTAGTAACTTTTTTTCTATACCCATCAATATTAAACAATATAATTGAGACATTATTTAATAGCTGATGAAAATTAAGCTTAAAAAATTTAAAATAGTTGAAAGCACAAATGATATAGCTTTTAAACTTATTAAAAAAAACTTTTCTGAACCCACATTAATTACAACTGAAAAACAGACAAAAGGAAGAGGTAGAATTGGAAAAAAATGGGTTTCAATAAAGGGAAATCTTTTTATCTCTTTATTTTTTAGGTTAGATCAAAAAAAAATTAATTTTAAACAATTTGCTGTTTTAAATGCCTTTTTATTAAAAAAAGTAATTTCAAAATTAATACGTAAAAAATTAACAATTAAATGGCCTAATGATTTATTGTTTAATAAACAAAAGTTTTGTGGAATTTTGCAAGAAGTTGTTAAGTTCAAACATTTCGATTATTTAATCGTAGGAATAGGCTTAAATACTAACATAGCCCCACAAAACAAAAGCTTTAAATCAACTTGCTTAAAAAATATATTAAACAAAAGTATAAGTAATCAAAAAATTTTGAAAGATATTAAAAGCGCTTATGAAAAGTTTCTGTTAGAAAAAAATAGATTATCTTTCTCTAATTTAAAAAGGAAATATAAGTAGTATGTGCTATATTGTTGGCGATATTGGAAATACATCAACTAGAATTTGTTTACTTAAAAAATCAAAAATTTTAAAGTCAATAATTTTTGATACTGAAAATTTATTAATCAAA
>MDTD01052697.1_pt1 | contig 14798 bp, 11 predicted proteins | sample 811221 | NCBI WGS metagenome assembly MDTD01 (sample SAMN05326646, study PRJNA326480) | marine metagenome | isolation source: seawater | place: Pacific Ocean: South West | collected 2011
AAGGAACTATAGGAACAACTGGTACACAAGGAACTATAGGAACAACTGGTACACAAGGGACACAAGGAACTATAGGAACAAATGGTACACAAGGGACACAAGGAACTATAGGAACAAATGGTACACAAGGGACACAAGGAACAAAAGGAACTGATGGACAAGATGGAGATGAAGGAGATGAAGGATCTCAAGGAACACAAGGGACACGTGGAACCCAAGGAACCCAAGGAACACGTGGAACCCAAGGTACCCAAGGAACAAAAGGAACTGATGGAGAAGATGGAGATGATGGAGACGAAGGATCGCAAGGGACACAAGGAACAAAAGGAACTGATGGTGGATTTACAACAAATTCTAATGCACAAGTTAATAGTTTAGGAGTCGGAACTTCTAATACAGTTCAGGGAACAATTAGGGCAACTGGTGATATAACAGCATTTTATAGTTCAGACAGACGACTTAAAAAAAATATTCAAAAAATAAAAGACCCAATAGATAAACTAGATAAAATAAATGGATATATGTTTGATTGGATTGAAAATGAAAAAATACATCCTAATAAAGGATTAGATACAGGAGTAATAGCTCAAGAAATAGAAGAAATAATTCCAGAAATTACAACAACTCGTAATAATGGTTATAAAGCTGTAAGATATGAAAAAATAATACCATTATTAATTGAATGTGTTAAACAAAACAAAAAAGATATAGATAATTTAAAAAAATTAAATAATTTACAATAATTAAAGTATATACAATAATTAAAGTATATATAATGAGCGGAGATATTCCATCAACAAATATTTCTTTTAGTGATTTAAGTACTAAATGGGGTAATAAAAAATATACAGGAGGAACATACCCTGGTATAGTAAATATATCTTTATCTGAATTTAGAGGAGCTGAATTTGGAGATGATACAAGTGTTCCTTCAAGTGGAGCAATATCAATAAATACTCATTTTAGAAATAAAAGATTTAAGGGAACATATGGTACTAATGATTTTTATTTTGCTAGTACATCAAGTGGAAATGATGTATTATCTGGTGAAATAGATAGATTATATCCAGTAAGTTCAACAAGTAGTACTAGTCATACAAATAATTCAAAAATTGCTAGATTATTTGATTCAAATGTTAGTTATGATTATCCATCAATTTTAATATGTCCAAATACTAGTTATATTCCAGATATATATCCAACAGATAGTGCTACTATATGGATTAAAATTAAAATAACGGGTAGTACAAATACACAAATTGGAATTTTACATAAACAAGGACAAACTTCTTGGAAAAATGTGGCTACAAATTGTTTAAGAACACGACACACAACTTATAATGATAGAATAGCTTTACATACACATGGTTATATAACACACGCAGGACATATAGTAGAAAATGCTAATACTTATGATGAAATAACCGAAACTAAATTAAGCACCAATTTTACTACTAGTTCAAATTATCATAATAGAATTGGTACAACATCTGGTTCTGGTAATGGTTTTTCTACTACTTCAAATACATATTATTATCAAAAAACAAATTTTGGAAAATATAATAGTTATACAGGTGTTAGAGACTCTTATTATATTGGAATGATTTTAAATTATTATTCAACAACAATATCTGGAGATATAGAAGAAGACGAGAATCAAATAACAAATATAACTATAGATGGAAGTAGTTTATCCGGAGTTGAACATAATATATGTGAAGGAATGTATATTACTGGAAGTGGTATACCATCAAATACTATTGTTCAAAGTATATCTGGAAATACTATAGTAATGGGAGATGAAATTACTGGAACTGGAACAAATAATGCATCAGTTACAAATGATGATGTATCAATTGTAATTTTTGGTCAAAAATTACATTTTGAATATTCAAATAGTACAGATATTCCTGGTATAAATATTGGACCATCCCATATTATATTACCTAGATATTATAGAACTTCAGCAAGTGGATCTAATACAGATATTGAATCATGGGCTTTTTATGTTGGTGATTCAACAGGTAATTCTAATACTTGTATTTGGGAAATACAATCTTCTAATGTTGATAGCTCTAGTATTACATCTTCGTTTTTAGAAATATCAAATCGTTTTATTGTAGATACAAGTTCCTCAGATTATACTGGAGCATATGATGTATCACAAATTATAGTACCTCCAATATTTTCTAGTAATTATTATAGAATTTATATTGGAGCAAAAATAACAGCAAGTACTACTTATTTTAATGATATAATTGTTGCTGGTGTTCAAGTATTAGATAGTTCAAATAATATTCAAGTAAGTTGGATATTTAATACTACATCCGGAGATAATTGGCAAACATATGGAAGTCAAACAACAACAAAATCTTCAGAAGGGTTTCCAGTCAGTGTATCAACAGCAAAGGGGTATACATATAATACTATAACTTCAACTACTAGTAAGTCAAAAACAAATTTTTCATATACTTCATCTACTAATAGTAGTAATACTGGAGCGGCGGGTGGAATAAGTGGTTCTACAGGTATTTTTCCAGTTGGAAATGGAACTATTTCACAAGTTGGAGCTTCAAAATATTTATATAGGGAAGCATCTGGTTCAACAAGATATAGTGGAGCAATTATGAGAAGTCCAACTACAACTTTACAAACTGGTTATAAAATAAGAGTAGTCCATTTAGTTGTTGGTCCAAGTGGTTATTCTATAAATTCTCATGATTCATTGTATATGGGAATAGCCATTGATAGTGATAGTGAAGAGGAAAGTGATGAAGGTGGTTTATAATAATTTATTTTTATAATTATTTATTTTTTATAATTGTTTATTTTATATAAATGTTTACTTGTTTAACTTGTAATAATTCTTTAATTAAAGGATATTATCAATGTACTGAAAGTGATTATAGAGTTGTTGATGAAAATTATAATTTAATTTATGTAAAAGGAACTCATGATTTTGATAAAAATTATGAAGAAGTAAATACACAATCAGAATTAGTTTATTGTAATACTTGTAATACTATTATAGATTATCCTACAACTTATGATTCAACAAATAATGTATTTAAAAATGGAGAATTAGTAGTAACAGAATATTATGATTATTTAAATAAAAATATAATACATCAATTTACTAATATTAATTGTAAATATTGTAATAATATTTTAGAAAAAGGATATTTTTCTAATACTGAAACCGAACAAACAGAAGAAAATCTTTTAAGATATTCATATCCTAATGATTTTCCAAATACAATTCATATTTATAATGAATCTACTAATAATAAAATAAAAGATATTGTAACAAATAATTATGAATTACCAACTCCATCTACTGATATTGGAAAAAAACTAATATATTGTCCAAGTTGTAATTTTTTTATTACGAATAAATTACAAGAAATTTATAAATAATATTTATAAATAATATTTATGAATAAATTTAATTTTTAATTTCTCTTTTTAATTTAAAAAATGTATGAAAATTTAGTAAAAACAATTATTAATGATTATGATGGAACTATTAAACCATTAATAATAGATAAAGATATTACAAATGGAACAGGGATTACAAATTCTTCTATTTTTGTAGAAGATGATAAAATACATTTAATAATGAGACATGTTGAATATACATTATATCATTGTGAAAATGAACAAAAATATCAAAGTGCAGAACAAGGTCCTTTATCTTATTATCATAGAGAAGATAAAGAGGAATTAAAAACAAATAATATTTATTGTGAATTAGATCCTAATACATTAGATATTATAAAAGAAATTAAAATAGATACTTCTAAATTAGATGTTTCTCCAATGTGGACATTTATTGGATTAGAAGATGCTAGATTAGTTAAATGGAATAATAAATATTTTTTATGTGGAGTTAGAAGGGATACAACTACAAATGGTCAAGGAAGAATGGAATTATCAGAAATAATTATTGAAGAAGATAAAGTAACAGAAATAAGTAGAAATAGAATAGAAGTTCCAGATATAAATTCATATTGTGAAAAAAATTGGATGCCTATTTTAGATAAACCTTTTCATTTTGTTAAATGGACTAATCCAACTGAAATTGTAGAAGTAAATTTAGAACAAAATAATTGTAAACAAATATTTAAAGGAGATATAACATTTGATTTACCATTTGATATTAGAGGTGGTAGTCCTTTAATTGAATGGGATGATAATTCTTATATATGTATTACACACGAAGTTGATTTTACATTAAAAAATCAAAATGGATTTAAAAATGCTGATTATTATCATAGATTTATAATTTTTGATAAAGATTATACTATTAAATATATATCAAGACATTTTAATTTTATGACTGCTAAAATAGAATTTTGTATTGGATTGGCTAAATATAAAAATGATATTCTAATTAGTTTTGGTTTCCAAGATAATGCGAGTTATATAATAAAAGTAAATAAAGATAGATTAGAAGATTGTATTTATGATAAGTTAAAATTTAGATAAATAAAAATTAATAATTTTAATGAATGGATATTATATTAATTTAAAATATAGAGAAGATAGAAATGACCATTTCATAAATAATATAAAAAAATATGATTTTTTTAAAAATATAGAAAGATTTGAAGGAATACACGATAAAGATTTTGGTGAAATAGGTTGTGTTAAATCACATATTGATGTTCTTAGATTATGTTTACAAAAGGACGATGAATATTATTTAATAATGGAAGATGATTTTTGTATAATTAATGAAGAAAATTTATTAAATTTTTTCACACATTTTAATAAAATAAAAAATAAAGAATGGGATATAATAACATTAACTCCAAGTGGAGATACTATTTATGAAGATTATATAGAAGATTTTTTAAGAATTAAAAATACAATTACAATTACTGGTTATATTATTCGTAAAGATAAAATACAAATAATATTAAATAATTTTTTAGAATCTTTAAATTTATTAGTAATGACTGGTGATAAAGAAAAATATATGTTAGATATACATTGGTTTGGTATACAAGATAAAGTTAAATTTTATTATTATAAAGATATATTTGCTTCACAATTAATAGGTTATTCAGATTTACAACATCTAAATATAGATCAAAATTCCATTTTTATTAATCAAAATAATTACAAAAAAAATTTATTAAATAAATATTTATTAAAATTTATAAATGAACCATATAATGATATAAATAATTTTAATTTAGGTTATGAATATGAAGATATTGGACAAACTGCATCCGCTTTATCTTATTATTTGAGATGTGCTGAATTTACAAAAGATACAAATTTATCTTATGAATGTTTACTTAGAATGTCTAAATGTTTATGTAAACAAGGTAATAGAGATAATAAAGAATTAACATGTATCAAACACGCTCTATCTATTTATCCAAATAGACCTGAAGCAAATTATATATTAAGTTTATATTATAGTTATAGAAAAAAATGGTTAGATTCTTATATATATGCTTGTATTGGATTAGAAAATAAAGATAAAAAATATAAACCACTTATAAAAGAGATTGGTTATTTTAATATTTATCAATTGTTATTTCAAAAAGCATATACAGGATATCATAAAGGTAAAATAATTGAATCTAAAAATATATATTATGATTTACTAAATAATTATAAAATTAATAATTATTACAAAGATTTAATTATTAATAATTTAAAAGTATATCCAGAACCAAATCATAAAGTAATAGAATATACAAAAGATAAATATAATAAACTTAAATATAAATTTATAAACTCAGAAAAAATAGAAAAGAATTATTCCCAAATTTATCAAGATATGTTTGTTTTATCAATGCATAACGGAAAATATAATGGAATATATCTTGAAATTGGTTCTGGGGATCCAATATATGGTAATAATACATATTTATTAGAAACTAATTTTGGTTGGAATGGAATATCAATAGATATTAATAAAAATTTTTGTAATGATTTTAAAAGTAAAAGAAAAAATGAATGTGTAAATATTAATGCCTTAGAATATGATTATAATAATATTTTAAATACATATGGTAATATAATTGATTATTTACAATTAGATTGTGATCCACCAAATATAACTTATAGTATATTATTAAAAATACCATTTGATAAAATAAAATTTGGTGTAATTACATATGAACACGATTATTATAATGATAAAACAAAATCATATAGAAAAAAATCTAGAGATTATTTAAATAGTAAAGGATATAAATTAATTGTAGGTAATATATCACCAGATAAAAATAATAATCCATTTGAGGATTGGTGGATACATCCAGATATAATAGAAGAATCAATATGGAAACAATTTATATATAAAGATATTGAATATATAAATGGAGAAGAATATATGTTTTATTCTTATTTAAATAATGAAGTATTTCTAATAGATGAAAATATTTATAAATTAGAAAATTATCACAATAATGAAACAGTAAGTTTAAAATTATATAAAACTTGTAATGTATGCGATTGTATTAGAAGAGGCTATAGATGGGAAGAACATCAACATAATATAATTGATAAATTTTTATCAAAAAAAAGTATTTGTATAGAAGCAGGTTCTCATATAGGAACTATATCTGTTAAATTATCAAAAGTATGTAAAAAAGTATATTGCTTTGAACCAGTTATTAATACTTATAATTTACTAAGATATAATATGGAAAATAACTGTGATAACAATTATGAATTATTTAATAAAGGTCTTGGTGAATGTTGTAAAAGTGAATATATTAATTGGATATCACAAGAAGGTAGTGGAGGTATAGGTTTAACAAATAATTTATATAGTCATAATAATAATAAAATAGGTGATAAAATAGATATTATTACTATAGATTCTTTAGAATTAGATAAATTAGATTATATTAAGATTGATGTAGAAGGATATGAAAAAAATATTATAAATGGTGGTATAAATACTATTAATAAATATAAACCAATAATAATATTAGAATGTTATAAAACTTTTGAACCATTAGTTCCAGCTACTTTAGAATTTATTAAAAATAAATATAAATCATTATTAGATATTGGTTATAATGTAAAACATATTTGGAAAGCAGATTTTTTATTTACATATTCTCCAAAATTAAATTTAATATTTTTTGGTAATAATTTATTTAATAAACAAAAAGAAAGATTAAAAAATCAAGCTTTACAAACAAATTGGTTTAATAATATATTTATTGAATCGCCAGAAACAATAAAAGATTTTATAGAAGATAATAAAGAAATATTTAAATATGAAAGAGGATATGGATATTGGTTATGGAAACCATATATAATTCTTAGAAAATTACAGGAATTAAATGAAAATGATATATTAGTATATATTGATTGTGGTTCATCAGTTATTAAAAATGAAAAAGAAAAAAATAAATATTTGAAAATTTTAAATAATAAATCTATAATTACATTTGCTAATACTGATCATATTGAAAAAAAATTTCAAAAAAAAAGAGTACTTAAACATTTTAATTTAGAAAATGATAATAATTTTTTAAATTCATATCATATTGAAAGTGGTTGTATTATTATTAAAAATAATAATGATAGTAAATTATTTATAAAAGAATGGCTTGAATTATGTAAATTAAATAATTATGAATTATTAAATGATATAAAAGATAATGAAGACGATGAATTTATAGAACATCGACACGATCAAAGTATATTAAGTATATTATCAAAAAAAACAGATATAGTTTATATTATGAATAATAATGAATTATATAAAAATACAAGTTGTTTTTATTCAAGTAGATTAACAGATAATGGTCCAAGAAAATATGCTAAAAATATAAATTTTTCAATAATATAATAAGTTTAAATTTTAATAATATTATATAAAAAATATTATAAAATGAGTGAAAAGAAAGAAAGACGTCGTAAGAAAGCGGCTCGTGAAGAAGAAAAAGAAGAAGCACCTTTACAACCAACCGATCAAAATATGATTACTTTTAATCCAAGTACTGATATTATTATTAAATTAGGTCAATTAGTAAATATTAAAAATTTATTAGCTCAAATTATTGATACTCACCCTGAATGTGCTTGGAGTTCTGATGAAGTTTTAAGATTAGGAATTTGGATGGAAGAAATAAACAAACATGTTAGAGAAAATGCAATTATTCAAGAAAATAATGAAAATGTTGATTAAATTATATTAAATTAAATTCTTTTGGATTTTTAATTGTTGTTATTTCAAATTCTAAAGTATGGTCCCTTGTATCATCAAAGAAATGATTTTGTGTTGGTTCTTGAATATGAATTGTTAATTTACTTAAACTAATTGGAAAAAAATAATTTTCATAATCACTATCCCACGGTTGAATATATTGTATTAATTCACCAAAACCACCCGTAATAGCTATCCTTTCTATTAATTTTTTACCTATAGCATTTTTTTTACACGCAATATATGGAATTTCATCAACTATTAAATCTATATAATGTGTAGACATATTTGGATGAATAACAGAACGTATTAAATTACTATACTGTTCATCCGATGGAGTAGTTACTTTGTTAAATCCAAGTAAATTATGAGCTGAATTATTTTCAATCTCATCCCATATAAATCTAAATTTATAACCACCAGCCATTGTAAAAGTAAATTTTTTTAAAGTTGGATCATATGAAACTGATATTCTATAAGTTGTTCCTAAATTATTAGTTGAAGTAACGGGGTTACTGGGTGGTTGGAACCAACTATAACTTGCTTGTAAAGTTGGATCAAAAGCATTACTTAATTGATTAGTTGTATAATTTCCTGTCGCTAATACAATTTGGATTTTACCACTAATATCAGAGTTTACTGCAGATTCAGATTCAAGAGCATTATCTCCTAATTGAATTAGAACTATATTATTAGTATTAGTTACTACATTATGAGTATTTGGGAAAATAGCTTTAACTAATCTAAATCCAATTATATTATTAATTTCTGTATAACCAGCTGTTTGATTAGTATTTTCTGTATTTGCTGTATTAAAATAATATACATAATTTGATCTATCTGTAATATTTCTAATATTATGTGTATCAATATATACTCTATGTTTTTCTATATCTTTTCCAAAAATTTTTGGTTTAATTCCTTTTAAATATTTTGTTTGTAATTTATTTAATTGATTTAATTTTTTAACTTCATTTAATAATAATTTATTAGTTTTTCTATCTTTATCTATTAATTTACTTAATTTATTTATAACTCTTTTAAAATCATCTAAATTTTCAGCACTATTAATAGGTGTTGTTATAGATTTATCTTCTCCTGAACTTGAAAATTTATATATGAATAAGATTGATAAAAAAATAAGAGAACCTAAAATTAAATATGTTTTTCTTTCCATTAATTTATATAATATTTTATTTCATAATATCAACTTTATTTATCATTGTTATTTCAAATTCTAAACTATGATGTTTATTATTATTATCAAATAATTTACCATTTTTTTGATATAATTGTATTGTTAATTTATTTAAACTAATTGGAAAAAAGAAATTTTGATCTTCCCTTTCAAATGTAGAATCTTCATATACCAATAATTCATCATTAGAACTTGTTATTGGAATTCTTTCAATTACATTTCTTCTATCTGTATTATGTTTACATGTTATATATGGAATTTCTGGTATTACTATATCAAAATAATGTACGGACATATCTGGTGGTTGGTCTGCTATAATACTATTACCAAATGATGATGATCCTGTAAATCCTAATAAATTTCTAGAACCTTCATTTTCATTATCTTCATAACTGAATTTGAATGTATATGATAAATTCATATTAAAAGTAAATTTTTTATGTCTACCATCAAAAGTTGTTGTTATTTTATATGTAGAATGTAATGAAGATTGATCAGTAAATACAGTACCGTCTGTAGTATACCAATCATAAGTTGCTTGATAACTACTATCAAACGCATTAGTTAATGTTTCAGTAGTATAATATCCTTTTCCTAGTGTAATTTTTATTTTTTTACTCACGTCAGTATGTGATTCGTTAGATAATGCGTTAGCACCTAATTCAATAATAACTACATTATTAGTATCATTAATATTATAAGTTCTATTTGGAATAATAGCTTTAATAAATCTAAATCCAATAACATTTTTGTATCTATCATATCCCCCGGTTTCATTATAATTTTCAGTTGTATGCTCTTTATCTATATCATTTAAATAATATGTATAATTATTTGTAGTTAAAGTTTCATTAGTACTTTTATTCTTAATATTATGAGTATCTACTAAAATTCTTTGTCTTATTATATCTTTTGTAAATAATTCATTTCTTTTAGTTAAATATTCAGTTTGTGAACTATTATTTAAAAAATATTGATTTGTATAATCTAAATTATTAAAATTTATATTTTCTGGTTCTTCATCTGATGTTTCATAATCAGAATCTGTATGACTTATATTATTTTGATATAAATTATCCATATATTTTATAATATAATTTAATTTATAATATTTAAGTATTTATTTTTTTAAGAATACTATCACCAATTCTTTTCATAACATCTACATGTCTATTATATGCTGGAAAAATATTAGGATTATATTCTATTTCATTTACAAAATAATTTCTACAAACATCTTTATCATTTAAACAACAACCAAAATCCATTCTAAATAAAAAAGGAGTACCTGTTTTATCTTTTGGTATAATTTTTAATATTTTTTCTCCCATTTTTCTTAATTCATTAATTAATTTAACATCTATAATTTCATATCCATCTTCTAATTCGTTTAAAATTGGTTTTATCTCATTTTTTGGATATGCAAATTTAACTTTTTCAAATCCCTCTTTTCCTAAACTATCTGGATCTATTATTGTACCAAGAGAATGAGAATATTTACCATTTAACCAATATGTTCTAATTTCATAAAATTTTTCAAATTCAGGAACAAATGGTTGTACTAATAAATATGGAGCCTCTATTCTTACTAATTTTTCTATTTTTTTGATATAAGTTTTAAACATATTTTTATTTTTCAAAACTTTATCTAAATCCCATTTTTTATAACCTATTCCAAATCCACCAGGTTGTGGTTTTGTAATAAATATATTTGAATTCCATTTATTACATTCTTTTTCAATTTTATTTAAAATAGTAGATATATTCATTTTATCTATAATTTTAAAATAAATAGTTTCAACTGTTGGTATATTATGTTTTTTAAGAACAGTTAAATATTTTTTTTTATTTAATACAAATTTTTGTAAATTTAAAGGTTGAATAAATTTAGCAGTTGTATTTTTTATTAGATTACAATATTTATTATAATATTTAGTTGATTTATAATCAGCTGCATAATAGTAAGGACAATAAAATCCAACTACATAATCATATTTATTAAATGTAGATAAATTTACATCTTTTTTTGTTAATATATCAACTTTTATATTATTCTTTTTTATTTTAGATTTTTTAAATAAATAATAAGCTATACCCATATCAGAAGATAAACCATAATAATCTTTATCCCATTTTTCCATACTTAATTCAAAATATTCATCAGGTATATCTTGTAGCCATTTCGGGAAATCATCTACATCAATTGCATCTGTATTAATTCCAACAATTATAGCAACTGTTTTCATATATATATTTTATAGAATAAAAAAATTATATATTTATATAATATATATATATATATAATGCTTGATATTTTATTATATAGATTAGTAATTAAAGATTATATACCCTCTTTATATGAATTATTCCCAGATTTTTATCAAGAATCATTATTTAGCATACCTGAAGAAGAAAATATTAATGTAGATAATTATACAACTATTGATACGATTAATCCAGTTAAAAGAATAGCAGATTCAAAATATGGTAGAATAATAACATTATTTATAATGTTATTAATAACAGCATATTCTGTGCATATTAGTAATAAATGTAATGGTCCTGGTAAATCTATGTATATCTCATTTTCATTATTATTTCCAATAACTCATTTTATAATACTTAAATTACCAAGTATGATATCAGAAAAATTAGGTAATATGATTGGTTGTGATTTTGAACAAATAAAGAAAAAACAACAAAATATTGAAAAAATTAAATCGGCCGCAGCCGCCGTTCAAGGAGGTAAATATAAAAAAAAATATAAATAATTTGATATTTTAATAAAATAAATAAATAAATATAAAAAAATATGAGTACATTAATAATTGTAGAATCTCCAGCTAAAGCAAAAAAAATAAAAACATTTTATAAAAATGATGATAAAATAGTAGTTAAAGCATCTTATGGACACATTTGTGATTTAGATAAAAAAAATTTATCAATAGATGTAAATGATAATTTTAAACCAACTTATATAATATCAAGTGATAAAAATAAAGTAATTAAAGATTTAAAATCTATTAAAAAATGTAATTATTTATTAGCTGCGGATGATGATAGAGAAGGAGATGCTATTGCTTGGCATTGTGGTAGAATATTAAAAATAAATTTTAATGAAGATAATAGAATTAAATTTAATGAAATATCAAAAAAAGCATTAGATAAAGCTATTAAAAATCCAACTAAATTAGATCTAAATTCTGTAAATGCACAACAAGCAAGAAGAATAATTGATAGATTATTTGGATATAAATTATCACCCTTATTATGGAAACATATAACTACTAGTAAAAAGGGTTTATCAGCTGGTAGAGTTCAAAGTTGTTTATTAGATATTTTAAATAAACATCAAGAAAATATATTAAATTATAAATCAAGTTATAAATATGAGTGTAGTGGTATATTTATAAATAATGATATTACTTTAGATTGCAAATTTGTATTTAAATTAGAAGATATTAAAACTGATATAATTAAAACATTATTTGATGATTTACTTAAAAATAAAGTTTTTAATGTTAAAAATACTAAAGAGAAACAAGAAAAAAATTATCCACCACCACCATTTATAACATCTACTTTACAACAAAGTGCACAAAATACATATGGTTTTTCAGTTAAAAAAACAATGATGATAGCTCAAAAATTATATGATAATGGTAAAATTACATATATGAGAACAGATTCTGTTTTTATATCTGATGAATTTAAAACTCAATTAGAAGAACATATAACAGAAAAATTTGGTAGAAATTATTACAAAAAATTTAGTTCAAAGAAAAAAGTTAAAGGTGCCCAAGAAGCTCATGAAGCTATAAGACCAACTAATTTAAGTAATAAATTGAATGATAATTATAATGATGATGATAAAAAATTATACAATTTAATATTAAAACGCACTATTATTTCACATATGAGAGAGGCTATATATAATGTATTAATTATTATATTAACTAATGAAAATATAGATAATTATGGATATTTTACAGGTAAATTAAAATCACTTGAATTTGATGGATATTTGATTTATGATAATAAAGAGCATCAAAAAGATAATATAGAATTATATAAAAATATTAAAGAATATAATTTAACTGAAGCTTTATGTAATAAAGTAGAATCTAATCCACCACAATATTATAATGAATCTTCTATAGTTAAAAAATTAGAATCTTCTGGTATAGGAAGACCATCTACATATTCAAGTATAATTAATACATTATATACAAGAGATTATACAATTATTAAAGATATTGAAGAAGAAAAAAAAGAGCAATCATATATTAAATTAAGTAAAAATAAAATAACTAAAGGTACAAAAGAAATAATAAGACAAAAACAAAGTAAAAGAATAGTTGTAACTGATTTGGGGAAACAAATATTAGAATATTTATTAAAACATTTTGTTCATATTATAAATGTAGAATTTACAAATTCAGTAGAAAAAGATTTAGATAAAATATCATCTGGTGAAATTGTATGGACGGAAGTAGTTAAAAAAGTATATAATTCATTTTCAGATATAGTTGATAAACAATTAAATATAAAAACAAATAATAATTATTCAGGGAATGATAAAGTTGTTTTTAATTATAAAAAAAAAGAAATTATTTTAAAAAATGGTAAATTTGGACCATATTTACAATATGATTCTAAAAATCATAGTGTATCTAATTATTTAAAAATTAATAAATTAGAATTAAAAGATCTAAAAGAAAAAGATTATATAGATATAATTAAATATCCATTAGTAAAAGGTAAATATAAAAGTAAAGAAATTATAATTAATTTAGGACAATATGGTTATTATATTAAATATAATAACAAAAATTACAAGATATCACAAAATAAAAAAGATTGGACGAAAGAATATCTTTTAAATTTAATAAAATAATTTAAAAAATATATTATAATTATATTTAAAAATATGAATTTTATAAATGATATTCCACCTGAAAATTTAAAAGAATTTAAAGGACAGGTTAAAGAATGGTTGGAATTAAATAAAGAAATAGCTGAATATGATAAAAAATCAAGAGAATTAAAGAAAAGAAGAAAAGAATTAGAACCTATAATTACACATTTTATGACAAATTATAAAGTAGAAGAATTAAATACTGAATCTGGAAAAGTAAAATGCTGTGAAAGAAATACAAAAAAGGGTTTAAATAAACATAATATTCGTGATAATCTAAGTACAATATTAAATGATGATTTATTAATAGAAAAAGCTATGGATAAAATACTTGAAAATAGAGATACTATTACAAGTTATAAATTAAGAATAGTTAAAAAATAAAATTATACACTTGGTATATATTGCCATTTTAAATCTTTACATATATTTTCCCATATTTTATCTTGTTGTTGTAATTTTTCTCTACTTTTTAATAATGGAAAATGTATTAA
>MDTD01091616.1_pt1 | contig 14797 bp, 12 predicted proteins | sample 811221 | NCBI WGS metagenome assembly MDTD01 (sample SAMN05326646, study PRJNA326480) | marine metagenome | isolation source: seawater | place: Pacific Ocean: South West | collected 2011
AAATAAAATTGGGACAACAGGAAAAGGAATCGGGCCAACTTATGTTGACAAGTATAATAGAGTTGGCATAAGAGCTTTTGATATAAAAAATGCCGAAGAAATAAGAGAGAAATACTCTTCCTTGTTTGAGCTATCGGGTCTAGACTCTAATTACTCTACAGATTCAGAAAACGCAAAAGATTTTTTTCAATCCTGTGAGAAAATTTCTCATTTCGTAAAAAATATTTTCCCAATTCTTCATAATAACAAAAATAATATTCTTGTTGAAGGCGCTCAAGGTGCCTTACTTGATATTGATCACGGTACTTATCCATTTGTAACGTCTTCAAATCCAACTATTGGCGGTGTAAGTTCTGGGTTAGGATTGCCTACAACTAAATTTCAATCTATTATGGGAGTATTTAAGGCTTACGTTACTCGAGTTGGAAATGGCCCATTCCCCACCGAATTAAAAGATGCTGTTGGTCAAGAAATTCAAAAAATTGGAAAAGAATTTGGCGCTACAACAGGTAGACCAAGAAGATGTGGTTGGTTTGATGCTGTCGCAGCATCATATTCAATTAAATTAAACGGTATAAATGAGATTGTAATAACAAAATTAGATATTTTGAGTACTTTTGATAATATAAAAATTTGTACTGATTATAGCTTTAAAGATTTAAAATCCAAAGATTACAGCGATTTCATGAATGATCTTGACTCATCTATTCCAAAATATGAAACTTTACCTGGTTGGAATTGTGATATTAGCAAAATAAAAAAATTCAAAGATCTTCCAAGCAATGCAAAAAACTATATCAAATATCTTGAGTCATTATTAAATTGTGACATAAAAATTATTTCAGTTGGTCCAAACAGAAATCAGGTCATCAAATTATGAAAATTTTAATACAATTTATTTTTTTACTTCTTTCAACAACTAGCTCTAATCCTTTAGTAGAATTTGATAAATCTTTTTTATTTGAAAATAAGAAAACTTTACCTCAAGAAAAATTTAGTCAGGAAACCACTTCTTGTATTGACTATTTTATTAATTTGAAACAGCAAAATAAAAAACAAGATGACATTTTTTTTAATAACCTAAATGTTGAACAAATAAATAATTGCTGTGTATGTATGAACACGATTTTCAATGATGATAAGTTTAAAAATCATTTAAAGAGTACAAAAAATGATTCTTCTGTAGACTTTCTTAACAAATTATTCAATGATTGGAAGATGACCGCATGCATTAATGAAGCAATAGGCTCAAATAATGATAGAAGTCTTTCCGAAAAAGAACTTTTAAGCTATTTTGTTAACTATTTTCAATCCAACGATTCCGCTGATAAGGATACATCTCCTACAAAGTCTCAAGTTAAGCCATCTAAAAATGTTAAGTCTGTAAAAATAGAAAAAGATACGAAGCTTGATAAGAATTCTTTTGAATATAAAATTAAAGATTATGTTAAAATTGAGGGTTTATTTAATTTCTACTATCTTGAAGAGAAAAACTCTTTATTGATGGAATTAAAGCCCAACCAACTAGAAGAAATTTATTTAGCAAACTACACCCGACAATCAGGCGATGCTAACTGGTTCGATGGAAGTTCTATGATGGGTGAGTTTCCAATGATGTTTAAAAAAGTTGGAGAAAAGATACAAGCGATTGAAGTAAATGTGAAATTTAGATCTAAAAAAAATCTTGCAATTACTAAAGCACTAGAAAATCACATTTCTAATTCAATTATATCAAGTACAAAAATAATTTCTAAACCAAGTATGAAAGAGGGTTCATATCTAATTGATGCATCAAATTTCTTCATTGCAGATATTGGTGGTATATCTCAAATGAAAGGCGTTGGCTTTAAATTTGATAAATCAAATAGTTATTATAACTATATAAAATCGTTTCCAAACAATTCAGAAATAGATGTGAGTATTCATTACAAATCAATAAGTCCAAAGTATAAGTTTACTCTTGCCGACTCAAGAAGTATGATTCATAAATATCACATCAGCATATCATCGTTACCGACTACAAGTTACGAACCAAGAATAGCCGATGATAGGGTTGGACATTTTATGACTATGTATCAGGACTATTCTGATACCTATACTGAATCCCCATACGTTCGTTATATCAATAGATGGAACTTACAAAAGTTAAATCCAAGTTCAAATATGTCTGAGCCAATAGAGCCTATTGTTTTTTGGATAGAAAATACAGTACCTCACGAGTTTAGAGATGCTGTAAAAGAAGGAATAGAGAAATGGAATCTTGCTTTCGAAAAAATTGGCTATAAAAACGCCATCATTGCAAAGCAAATGCCTGACGATGCAAGCTGGGATCCTGCAGATACTAGATATAACACCATACGCTGGATGGTTCAACCAGGAAGCGCTTATGCTGTCGGCCCTTCGAGAGCAAATCCTTTTACAGGTGAATTATATGATGCAGATATAAGGATTGGAAGTGATTTCGTCAGGTTTTATTACAATGATTTTATTGAATTCATTGACCCCATTCAATTAATGGCTTATGAAGATTCTATTGCATCCAATCACAGCCATGATGACTGTCATTACCAAGATTTAATGAAGCATAAAATGAGCTATGCTTGGAATTATTTGACTGCAACTAATCAAATTAAAAACTCAAATAAAGAAATGAAACAATTTGTTCATGAAGGAATTGTAGATTTAATACTTCACGAAGTTGGACATACTCTTGGATTGAGACACAATTTTAAAGCAAGTTCCGTATACTCAATCGAAGAACTCAGTAATCCAGATTTTACAAAGAAATTTGGGATTACTGGCTCAGTTATGGATTATAACGCAACTAATCTATTAGATGGAGGCGTAACTCACTTCCAGACAGTACCAGGACCTTATGACTACTGGGCGATTGAATATGCATACTCTGAACAAAAACCATTCTCAAGAAAAACAGAAGAAGACTTTTTAAGTGATATAACATCAAAATCAACTCAACCTTTACTAGCCTATGGCACTGATGAAGATGCTGGAAGCAGAGGAATTGATCCATATATAAACAGAAGAGACTTAACCGCTGATCCAATTAAACACTACATAAAACGAATTGATATAGGAAATGAATTCATTGATAATCTATTAGAAAACTTTGAAAAAGATGGTGATAGATACCCAAAAATTAGAAGTGTGTTCTTTCAAGGATTTTATGAATATTATGGAGGAGCAAGAAATATTGCAAAATTTATTGGAGGAATTAAGCATAGTAGACATCACATCGGTCAAGAATATAAAGATTATCCACTAGAAATTATTGATGTCTCTATCCAAAAAGAAGCGCTTGATTTTTATTTAAATTATATTTTTGATAAAGATGCTTTCCAATACAAGGCTGATTTATTGAATAAAATGGCTCCCGAAAGACTTGGTGATTTTGAAGGAACAATTTATCAAATGAGTCGCTTAGACTTTCCAATCCACTCAATTGTAAAAAATATACAGAACACATCTTTATTTAATCTTTTTAATTATCGAGTTCACAATCGTATTATTGATAATAAAGCCAAGCTTAATCAAGGAGAGGCTTTTGAGTTAGACTATTTATTTAGTGAAATTACTAAATCAATTTGGTCAGAAATTAAATCTATTGAAAATATCAATTCGTTCAGAAGGCAACTGCAGATGCTTCATATAAACTATTTAATAGAGGCAAGTGAAAATAAAACTGGAGCCTTTCCTAATGATTCGCAATCATTATCAAGAATGCATCTTAATCAAATCTATAACAATATTAATGAGATTATATTTGAAAAATCATTTGATGATTATACTCTTTCACACTTAATGAAGGTCTCTGATTTAATAAAAAAATCTCTCGATTTAGATTAGACTTATTTTGATGAATTTTTATGTTGATCAAGATATTTCAATTGCTAAATCATTAGACTCGTCCTTTTATCTTAATGATAAGTATTATTCTCTATCAATCGAAAAAATTTTTAAGAAATCTTGGCAATTTATTGGTCATAAATCTGAGTTTATCAATAATAGAATAAATCCAATCACAATATTAAAAAATTCAGTTAATGAGCCTGTTGTTTTAACCAAGAAAGATGATGACTATAGTTTTTTATCCAACGTTTGTACTCATCGCGGGCATATAATAAACCAAAAAAAATGTAATAGTAAAACTATGAAATGCTTATACCATGGTAGAGCATTTGATTTAAGCGGAAAAATGCTCAATATGCCTGGGTTTAAAAACGTTAAAAACTTTCCTTCTAAAGAAGACAACTTAATAAAACTGCCATCTTTTGATTGGGCTGACTTTTTATTTACGGGTATCAATCCAAAAATTGATATCAATTCTGTAATTACGGATTTCAAATCTCGGTTGGCAAACTATCCTTTAAGTAAACTTAAATATAATCCTAAGCTATCAAGAACGTATCGCTTAGATGCAAACTGGGCATTGTATTGTGAAAATTATCTAGAAGGTCTTCATGTGCCTTTTGTGCATAAGGGATTAAACGGAGACATCGATATTAAAAGCTATCAAACGGAACTACTTGACAATGGTGTGCTTCAGTATACAAATGATAAATCAGATGACCTCTACGCCTACTACTACTGGATTTTTCCCAATATGATGTTTAATTTTTATGATTGGGGTCTTTCTGTAAATTTAGTTGAACCCATATCTGCTAACCAAACCAGAATAAAATTTCTAAGTTATTCGCTGAAAGATGATATAAAAACCAAGACAAAAGTTGATGAACTACATGAGGTCGAGCTAGAGGACGAAGAGGTTGTTCTAAACGTGCAGAAGGGTATTCAATCTCAGTTCTATAATAATGGAAGATATTCAGCTGATTATGAAAAGGGCACTCATCATTTTCACAGATTAATTTGCAAATATCTTAAATGATAATTCCTGGAGAGATATTTTCTCTTATGGCAGCAATTTTTTGGAGTATTGCTGTAGTTATTTTCAAATCTTTAAGCCATAAAATATCTCCATTTTTAATAAATGCTCTAAAAAATACGATTGCGTTGATATGTTTTTCATTCTTGTTGCTCTATCTCAATATTCCTTTTTGGAACGAAGATTTTACAAGAGTTGAATATATTAAATTTACGATTAGCGGTCTTCTAGGCATGGGAGTTGCCGATGCGGTTTTCATATATGCACTTAGCCTAGTTGGGGCCAGTAGAATAGCAATATTAAATTGTTTAGAACCATTAATAATATACTTTCTAACACTTATATTTTTATCAAGCATGGAGCTGAATAATATAGAAGCAATAGGGTTTCTAATTGTCATAATTTCCATAATGATAATCAGTTACGAAAAAGAGTCCAGCAAGATATCAAATTTAAAAAAGATAAAAGGATTATCTTTTCAATTTATAGCTATTTTATGTAGCTCTATTGCGATGGTAATGATTAAGAATAATCTAAATTCCTATCAATCTGATCCTTTCATAATCATACAAATCGCGGTATTTAGATTATTTGTTGGCTTTATTATATCCTGGTTTATATTACTTTTCATAAAAAATAAGACAACACTTATTAAATCAGTAAAAGATAAAAATATCATTATAAAGATATTAACTAGTTCAATTATTGGTACTTTTATGGCTTTAACATGTTGGATTTTAGGACAGGCTTACATTCAAAAATTAGCCTTGGCAAGCATAATAGGTCAAACTTCTTTAATTTTTATTATGTTTTTGTCGTGGTTTTTCCTCAATGAAAAAATTACCTCAACAAGAATTATTGCAAGTATATTTGCATTATTTGGTGTTTTTTTAAGTAATTATTTTTAAAAAATGAAAGGTATTAAAGCTGCTCTGCTTGGATAGCTTCGAAAATTTTTGTTATACCAATTATGATTTGATATTGCTCTTGGAATTAAATTCGCCATTGTCCAATAAAAAAATATCAATGCAGCTGGAGATAGAGTCATCAAATAAAATCCAAACCATTGTAAAATTTCTCCAAAATAATTAGGACACGAAATAAATTTAAACATCGATCCATAAGGTACTTTATAGCCTTCATTTTGATTCTGAATTTTTATTAGAATATTATCTGAAACTATATTGATATAAACACCAGTTATTAAAATCAACAATCCAATTATAAAATTAATCTTTAAAAAGTAATTTGGTTCAGCTGTAAATATTTGACTAATGAAATATCCATTGATGAAACCGTTAATCATATTAAATGATATAGCGGAAAAAACAACGGCAAGGGGGCACTTTTTCATTTTATCTTTCTTTCTTAATGGAAAAATAAGACTTCTATTAAAATAGTGTAAATTCCAAATTATAAAAAAAAACCAAGCATAGCTACTAGGCTGTTCTAACCCTGATAAAAATGTTATAGTGAATATCAAAGGTGATACTAATTCTTGAATTATCCATCCTAAATTAAACGATATTTGCGGTCCCCAGCTTGAACTTGTAAATTTGCCATAAGGAGCTTTCACTCTTAATAATACGCACGCTGCAAGTAATCCAAGTATGAGCCAAGGAACTAATATGCTCTCGTAAATGTTTAACATAACTATACTAGAATATTTCGATTCTTTCTAATTTTTTTTCAATTAGATTTCCCTCTTTTAAAGAAACCTCATATGTATTTTTGTCTTTGTAAAACGAAACGGCAGAGAAGAATTTTGAATCTTTAAAATGCACAGCGGACCCATCTTCTATAGCTAAGCAAGATGAAATAGTTTTTTCTTTTAAAAATTTTGTAACTGAAGGCTTTCTATTTTTTTCGCCATCATAATGCGGACAGCAGCAACCATCAAGAATACCTATACAATCCATAATTCTTAATCCATGAGCCCATGAATCTGTAACTCCTCTTTCAAACCAGCATATTGCTCCCGCGCTAACACCCGCTAAAATTTTTCCAGCTCTATATGCCTCAGTTAGAAGTTTTACCAAATTCCACTCTCTAAAAACTGCCAACATACTTTTGGTGTTACCTCCGCCAACATAAATTATATCTGACTGATCTAGAATTTGTTTCAGGTCATGTGTTCTCTTGAAAAGACTAATGTCTTGCGGAATACATTCTAATTTTGAAAACGCTTTATAAAAATTTAAAATATAATTTTGGTCTTCCGCGCTTGCTGTTGAAAAAAAAGCAATCTTTGGCTTTTTAACATTTGCCTGTTCTAAAATATATTGCTCTATGTTTGGTTTATTAGGATTACGTCCAAAACCTCCTCCTCCAATTGCTATTATTTGTCCTTGTGTTGTCATTAAAACATCCTATATCATTTATGTATATTTATTTAAATTATTCGCCTAATATTTTGCAAATTAATATTATGTCTTCAAACAAAAAAAAAATAGATTTTATAGTAATTACAGGTTCAACCGCTACTGGCAAAACTAAAGTAGCTGTTGATATTGCAAAAAAATTTGGTGGCGAAATTATATCTGCTGATTCACGACAAATATATAGAGGTATGGATATAGGTACAGGAAAAGATATCAGTGAATATGAAACTGAAGATACTATTATACCTTACCATTTAATAGATATATTAGATCCAGAACAAAACTATAGCGTATATCAATTTCAACGTGATTTTTTAAGCGCTTATGATAAAGTTAAAAAAAAATCAAAAATCCCAATTCTTTGTGGGGGTACTGGACTTTACATAGAATCAATACTTCTTAAATACAAACTACAGAACGCACCACCTCCCAATGTAAGTTTAAGATCTTCACTTGAAAGCCTTCCAAAAGAAAATCTTTTAGATTTATTGAAGAAGGTATCTAAAAAAGATATAAAAGATTATAAAATAGATACCAAAAATAGAATAATAAGAAATATTGAGGTAGAATTGAATAATCCTAAAAATAACTTTGATATATTTGATAATAGAAATCTTAACAAGTTCAAAGTTATAGGAATGAAAATAGATAGAGATAAAAATCGTTTATTAATAAAAAAACGATTAAATGAAAGATTGGATAATGGCTTAATTGAAGAAGTTGAAAAGCTTTTAAAAGAAGGTTTAAGTGTTTCAAGGTTAAATTATTTTGGTTTAGAGTACAAATTTGTAGGCTTATATCTTGAGAAAGAAATAAATAAAGATCAGCTTAGAGAACAGCTATACATAGCAATTTGTCAATTTGCAAAACGTCAAGACAGCTGGTTTAGAAGAATGGCTAAAAAAGGAGTTAAAATTCATTGGATCTCACCGGAAAGAAAGGAAGAAATAAATAAATTAATTGAAGATGCAATTTGAAAAAAAATTAGATAAATATTTTAAAAAAAGATCAGAAACTTTCTGGGATTTTAACGTACTTCCAAAAAATAATTTTTATGACATGTTCATTATCATACCTGCTAAAAATGAATCTGAATTAATACCTAAATTATTAGATAGCATAAAAAATCAAAAAAATTATAACCTGCAAAAATGTTTAACAGTTTTGATTTTTAATAGCTCTAAAAAAGATAACCTTGAGGTAGAAATTGATAATACAAAATCAATAAAATATATAAATGATACAAAATTAAATTTTGAGATTTGTTACGTTGATGCAAGCTCAAAATATAATTATCTTCCAGAAAAAAATGCAGGTGTTGGCTTGTCTCGTAAAATTGGAGCTGACCTAGCACTGTACTACTCTCACCCAAAAAGCATATTTTGTTTTACAGATGCTGATTGCTTGCTTTCACCAAATTATTTAGAAAAAATTAATTTACACTATAATAATAATGATGAAAACTTTGCTATTGTTGAGTTTAAGCACCAAAGATCGGAAGATGTAAATCAAGATAAAGCTATTCGTTCTTATGAACAGTATTTAATAAAAACTGCAAAAGATATGAAAATGGCTGGTTCTCCTTACGGATATGTTTCGCTTGGATCATGTATTACCTGTAATGCTACATCTTATCTCAAAGTTGGGGGGATGAACCGACTCAAAGCCACAGAAGATTTTTATTTTTTACAAGAATTAACAAAACACTATGGAAATGTTCCAGAAATCAAAGAAACATTGGTTTATCCCTCTTCACGAATATCATCAAGAGTACATTTGGGTACTGGCTATCGAATACATCAATTAATTAATGGAAAATCTTCTAAAGATCTTTATTTTTCGGATGATTCTTTTTTAATTTTGGGCGATTTCATTAATATTATAAAAGAAAGTTTTGGTTTGTCACATTTAGAAATTTTAGAAAAAACTGCGAAAGTGGATAAATTAAATGAATTTTTATTACAAAATAATTTTGATAAAATATTAAATAGTCTTGTTGTTAATGTTGATTATAAAAAATATATTTCTCAATTTCATAGGTGGTTTGATGGTTTAAAAACTATTAAATTTCTTAAGTATTTTTCTTCAATTAAAAGATGATAAAAAAAATAAAATATATTGACGGTTTGCGGTTTTACAGGGCTATTGTTGTTGGCATAAACAATCTGATTTCGCGACAGGATTATCTTAACCAAATTAATGTATTCCCAGTTCCTGATGGCGACACAGGTACTAATATGGCATTTACAGTTAGTGAAATTCTTGATGGAACGTCAGGGACAGTGTCTACAAACATCAGCGAAATGACTCAAAATGTTGCTGATTTAGCTTTAGATGGTGCCAGGGGAAACTCTGGTGCTATTTTAGCGCAATTTTTTGTTGGTTTTTCCGAAGGTCTTGGAGACAAAAAGAAAATGTCGGTGAAAAATTTTTCTGATGCTTTTCAAAAAGCTTCAGAAAATGCTTGGGATGCTTTGTCCAATCCTAAGGAAGGAACAATTCTAACAATTTTTAAAGATTTATCGAAATTTTTAATTCAATATACTTCAAAACATGAGAATGATGATTTTTTACCCTTAATGAGAGAGCTACTCAAGAAAGCTGAAGAATCGCTCAAGCAAACACCAAACCAAATGAAGCTATTAAAAAAAGCGGGAGTGGTTGATGCTGGCGCTCAAGGCTTTGTAGATCTTTTAAAAGGAATTAATGAATTTATACAATCAGGTAAAATAAGAGACTTAGGTTTACTAACTACTCCAAAAGAATTTTTAGATATTGACAATAATCATGACTATTCAAATTTAACATACAAGTTTTGCACTGAATGTATTTTAGAAGGTAAGGATATCAATAAAAAAGAACTGAAAAGCAAACTCGTAAAAGTTGGCGACAGTATTGTGATTGCTGGATCTAAAAAGAAAGTAAAAATACATATTCACGTTAATAAACCTCATGAATTTTTCGAAATGTGTAATAAATATGGAATATCTAAGAATCATAAGGCTGATGATATGTTTAAACAGCAAGAACTTGTCCGTGAAGACAAGTCATCAAAAGTTGCAATCGTAACTGATTCAAGTGCGGACTTTGAAGCAGAAAAATATTTTGATGTTTTTGTTGTTCCTGTTCGGTACAGCTTTGGGAGCCAAGGATATATTGATAAGGTATCTCAATCAGTAAATGATTTTTATAGAAAACTTCAAACCAGTCCAATACATCCAAAAACTTCACAACCTACACCGGGTGATTTCAGAAGGCAATATGAGTATCTTAATTCTTATTATAGATCTATTATATCAATTCATATTCCAGAGAAATTAAGTGGAACCTATCAATCTGCCGCGACTGCAGCAAAAAACACTAATGGTGCGAATATTTCAGTTATAGATTCTAAAAATTTATCGATAGGGCTAGGGTTAATTCTTGAAAAAATATCTTCAATGGCTGATAGAGAAGTTAGCCATGAAGAAATTGTAAAAAATATTGATAAATTAAGTAAAGAAACAAAAGTTTTTACTGCTGTCAAAGATTTAAGTTACTCAGTAAGAGGTGGAAGAGTTCCTAAAATCGTTAAAACTGTATCTAATATCTTTAATTTCAAACCAATATTAACTGTATCTGAAGATGGTTCACTAGTCCCATCTATGATATATTTTGGCAAAAAAAATATGACCATTAAATTTTTTAATAAAGTTCTTAAAAAAATCGATAGAAATTACAAATATGACATAGCAATTGGTCATGCAAAATCTGAAGAAGAGGGATCAAAGCTTGTAAGCCTTTTTAAAAAGCATCCAGAAATTATTAATGATATTAAACTTCATAAAATCGGTGGTGCTTTAGGAGTCCATACTGGTCCTGGAGCTCTAAGCATTGCTTTCCAAAAAATAAATGATAAGACCTGAATACCACATTCTACTGATTATAATATCTTACTTAATTGGCTCAATATCAACTAGTATAATTGTATGTAAATATAAAAAAATAGACATTCGAAAAATTGGTAGTGGAAATGCTGGAGCTACAAACACAGTTAGAGCTCTTGGTAAAAAGTTTGGAGCAATTGTATTGTTTCTGGATATATTGAAGGGAGCCTTACCTATTTTGATAGCAAAATTTATAACTCCAGAATTTGTTTTCTTACCTGTTTGTTGCTCTTTTGCAGTTGTTTTAGGGCATATGTTTCCGATTTATTTTTCTTTTCAAGGAGGTAAGGGGGCCGCAACCATCATAGGAACTATTTATGTTATTTTTCCAACTGGAGCAATAATTTGTACGATAACGTGGTTATGTGTTTTATTCTTATCTGGATATGTAGGATTAGCAACAATTATTGCAGCAGTGTCGTTCCCTTTATCAGTTTATTTTTTAGCCGATACAAACCTTATATTTTTTGGATTTAGCTCTATGTTGCTCATTTTAATTGCCCATTACGAAAATATTTTGAGGTTGCTAAAAGGAAAAGAAAATAGATTTGATAAAATTCATATTTTCAACAAAAATTCCATATTTAAAAGACATAAATTTTAGTTTGGAAAATTAAAAAAAAACAGCTGTAACTTTAATAAATGTCATGAACTCTGCAACACTAACAAGCTTATGCCTAATATTTTTTTATCTTGGCTATAAATTTTATAGTAGATACATAAGTTATAAAATTTATGATATAAATAACAATTTGATAACTCCTGCAAATAGCATAAATGATGGAGTTGACTTCGTTCCAACTGATAAGCATGTTTTATTCGGACATCACTTTACATCAATAGCAGGAGCGGCACCAATAATTGGTCCCTGCATAGCAGTATACTGGGGTTGGCTGCCAGCCCTTTCATGGGTAGTTCTTGGCTCAATTTTTATGGGCGCAGTACATGACTTTGGAGCTTTAGTACTTAGTTTAAAAGAAAAAGGTAAGTCTGTAGCTGATATCTCTGCTTCTACAATAAATAATAGAATACGAATTCTATTTCTAATTTTTATTATGTGTTTAACATGGCTCGTTTTAGCTGTTTTCGCTAATGCCATATCAGGTTTATTTACAAGATATTCTACCGCTGTTTTGCCTGTCAATATTGAAATTATTATTGCAATGATTGTTGGCTACTACATATATAAGAAGAAAGTGAAGTCATTTTTTCCATCAATTATTGCACTCTTTTTTTTATATATCTTTGTTTGGATAGGATCAAATAATCCGATTAATCTTGAAAGCTTAGGTATTCCGATAAATAACGTAAAACACACATGGACTATATTACTTTTCGTATATTCAGGAGTTGCCAGTTTAATTCCTGTATGGATATTGCTACAACCAAGAGACTATATTAATAGTCATCAACTTATTGTTGGTCTGAGTTTAATTTTTTTATCTATTTTTCTTATTCAACCAAAAATCATTGCCCCCGCGATTACAAACATTGATAAAGGTCCTCCTATTATACCATTTTTGTTTGTGACAATAGCTTGTGGAGCTATAAGCGGTTTTCATGGACTAGTTTCATCAGGGACAACATCTAAACAAGTAAATAAAATGAAGGATGCCAGAATGATTGGTTATGGTTCTACACTAGGAGAAGGAACTCTTGCACTTGCTGCTACTATAGCAGCAATTGCTGGCTTATCATTTGTTAATGTGCAAAATGATTGGTGTCTACCATGGGCATGTGATTTTAATAGCGCAAAAGCAGGAGCCCTAAATGTTTTCATTGTAGGAAGTAGCGGGCTGCTACAGCAAATAGGACTACCTAGTGGGCTTTCGACTACATTAGTTGTAGTGTTAGTGGTATCCTTTGCGGCAACCACACTTGATTCTGCAACCAGAATACAAAGATATATCATTGGAGAATTCGGCTCAGCTACAAAATTAAAAATTTTTGAGAATAAATATATTGCAACTTTGATATCAATTATCCCTGCATATTTTATTGCTACAAATAATGAGCTTAGAAACGAACTCTGGCAAACATTTGGAGCAAGTAACCAAATGCTTGCAGCTCTAACTTTAATGGTAATTTCAATATATTTCTGGAAAAAAAGAAAAAATATAATTCCACTAATACTTCCTATGCTTCTAATCATGGTAATCGCTTTGTGGAGCCTAATAATTAAGTTTCAGATGTCTCAAACCTTAATGTTGCAAATAATTAATGGGATATTAATTTTTTTAATTTTATGGATGTTTTTTGAAGGTCTTTATTATATTTTTAAAAATTATAACCACTTTAAAAGAAGCTAATTTATCTAAAAATTTTATGCTTTTTTTAAGTTACACTATTGTCATCTGAAAGCATCCACAAGTAGTAAGAAACAATAGTTCTGTAAGGACGCCATTCTAGCGACGTTTTTTTCATAAAAGCTTCCGATGGCAACTCACTAAGATTGTATAATTTTTTAAATCCTTTTTTAATTCCTAAATCATCTAAAGGCAAAATATCTGTTTTAAATAATGCAGACATCATAAATATATCAATTGTCCATTGACCTATACCTTTAATTATAATTAATTCTTTGGATATTTCTTTAATTGAGGCGGTGTTAAATTGTATTGCACTACCTTTATTGATAAAGAAGTCTGATAGGTTTCTTATATACTTTATTTTTTGAGTTGAAAGCCCAATATTTCTTAACTCTGAATTTTTCAATTTTAAATATTGATGAGGATTCAAAACTTTATTTTTAAATAAAGATTGAAATCGTGTATAAATTATATTAGATACTTTGCCGTTAAGTTGTTGATAAATAATTATTTTAGATAGTGCATCAAAATAATTGCAATTAACAGTAATTTCAGGATATGGATATTTATCTATTAAATCTTTTATTTTTAGATTTTTTGATAAGTGTTTAATTGACTTCTTTAGAACATTATCATCCATTATTCATATTTATTAAAGTAGCTCTTTTTTTTTTTCATTAAATTCTTCTTCTGTGATATGACCTTTTTCTTTTAATTCTGCCAATTTTTCTAATTTTGATAAATTTTCTAAATTTATATTGTCTTCTTTGGCGTCTGTTTCAGGATATAAAATATTAGTACCATAAAAATTTTCACCTTTATCACCTTCTTTGAAAAAAAGCCAATAAATAACTGGAATTACTCCTATAATTGTAAAAACCCAAAAATAATTCCATCCTGATTTATTGATATCGTGAAATCGTCTTACCATTACAGATACTCCTGGTAAAAATAATAATAGCGATGCAACGCTATTTAATGGAGAAGGATCATCGAAGTTGGTATATCCTATTAGACCATCCAGCATACTTGTAGAAACGCTAACAAGCACACCAAATAAGTACCAAAAGTTGTGCTGGGACCTAATTGCTCTACCCTTAAAATTTGTATAGTTTGCAAAACCTGATTTTATTGCTTCGTCAAAACCCATATTACTCTCCATTTATTCAGATTAAATTTATTTAAAATAAAAAAAAACCCTCTTTAAGAGGGCTTTTTTTCAAATTAATAACTGTGTGTAGTTATTTTTTACCTCTAGCCATTTTAGCTTTTGATACATCA
>MDTD01022809.1_pt1 | contig 14795 bp, 10 predicted proteins | sample 811221 | NCBI WGS metagenome assembly MDTD01 (sample SAMN05326646, study PRJNA326480) | marine metagenome | isolation source: seawater | place: Pacific Ocean: South West | collected 2011
TCCGTGAGAATAACTGGGACCCTCTGATACTCGAGGATTTGAATGGCGACGGTGCCAAAGACATCGTTTACTCGTCTTTCGATCCGGCATTTGGCCGCGAACTACACATCCACTATCAAAGGGAAGATGGGAGTTTTGCTGCCAATCCTCGCCAAATTGAGATCAAAACTGAGATCATCGCTATCGGTTTTGCAGACCTGCGAGATGACCCTGGCAAGGAACTGGTGTTGTTCGCAGAAAGCGGTGTTTTTAGTCTGTCCACCGCCGTCGAGGGTTATGCCGGAAACCTGAAACTGCTGACCGCATGGGATCTTATCGCAACCATGCCTGATAGGCAGCGAGTCTATTTCAGCAACATCCCAACTGACATCAACGGGGACGGACTCATAGACCTTCTGATGGCCGGAAATGACCAGTATGGTCTCTTACTGGGCACGCAGGATGGAAGTTTCACGTTAAATGCCCGCTTTTCAACCCTCAATCGCGATATTACGCCGATACAACGGGCCGGCAATGCAACTGACGTAGATGGCAGACTAGAAATTAACCCTGAACAAGGGGTCGTGATCGAAGTGACCGTTGATCTGCCCTCTCCTTTCGAAGGCTTTGTCGAACAATGGGCTGACAAGCAGCGTTCTGACAAACCTCTGCTCAGAAGTGAGCAATGGATGCCGACGCCCAGCCTGGCGCATCTGAACAACGATCACCTGCTGGACATTGCCTACATCAATGCCGGCTCAAACGGTCTCGGGCAGATGAATATCCATTTCCAACAGACTTTCGGGTTCAGAGAGCAAGCTGAGTGGCAGAGCGATCTGGATTCAAGCGGCCAGTTGCGGTTGATTGATATAAACGGCGACGGTCTGGCAGACATCCTGCGTCTGTCGGGCGATGGCAATGAATGGACCGCGAGCCTGTTCCTCAATCGGGCAGGCAGCTTTGATTTCACTCGGGCAAATCAGGTCATGCGCTTCTCTGGTTACGACTTAAATCTTGATGTCATCACCCAAGCACAGGGAGAAACCTTTCTGAGCGCCAGCTTTTACACAATCCCGGTCGTCGATGCGATTCGCAGCGCCAGTATCAACCGCACACAACTGCTTTTCGGCTCTCAGGGAAGCGAACCCGGCCAGGTTTTCAATCGACGACCCAGCTCCAGCCTGATTGAGGCTTTTTCGGCTAAAAATGTTCGAGGACTATCAGAGCAGATGTCGTTGAAATATGACGTGGACGGAGACGGCCGAAATGATGCGCTATACATCACGGAGAATGGTACCCTTGCAGCCAAAAAAATCGACACTGATCTGACAATTTCGAATGACGCTTTCTGGGAGTACGTCGCTCCGCGAACCGTATTCGAATTCGAAGTATTGTCGCTCAACGCAGATGAACGACCGGACCTCATATTGCGCCATGGCCGGACAACCACGCTTCTGGTGGCGCGCCCCTGAATGACAATAAAGATGAATCACTGTTCTGAAATCCATGAAGCTCTCTTCTCCGCGTTCAGAAGTCTCATCGCTGCCTGCTGCTTGATGTTAAGCACTAGTGAATTCCTTATCGCCGAAGTTCCCAGTTTCACTCAGCAGGAATTCGCCCTGCCGGCGAGCGCCGAATCGCTCGTGATTGCTGACCTCAATGATGACAACCTCAACGATCTGCTGACCCAAATCGACGGCCGTCTTAGGGTGTATTTCCAGCGTGAAAGCGGATTTGATTTTGAGTCGGGTTTCGGGGAGATCAGTTTTGAATCGCGGGCCGTCGGCTGGGACCTGAACAGAGGTTTCGGCGTTGAGGACCAGGTCAGTGTGATCGCCTTGCTGGACGGCGAGAGGGCGGTGCGCTTCCCCATCAGCGGTGAGAGCATCCTGCCACCGCAGACAATTGCTGCAAAACTCCCCGGCTTCATTAGCCGGGGAATCAATCGTCTGCATTTCGCAAGAGACATCAACTCCGACGGATTAACTGATCTGGTGATTCCGGGAGCCGGCGAAATCCACGTGCTCATCAGTGAGGGCGGTGGAAATTTCGAGGCCCCTCTCAGAATTCTCTCCGAAACCCGTCTTCGCACTCAGCTCAATATCAATCGATTCAATCGCTCTGCCGGGCAGGCGGTTCGTATACCCAACTTGACTCTCAGGGATGTCAACGCAGACAGCAATGAAGACTTAATTGTCAGAACAGAAGCTAAGCTGGAGGTATTTCTCGCTGGTCGCACTCCGGGCCGTTATTTTCCTCTGGCTCCTGACTTTCTCCTTGATATCGCCGCTATTGAAGAAAACCTCGGACAATTTGATATCGACAATCTTGATTTCTCAAACCTGACCGGTGTTCTCGCCCTCACCCACGAAGAAATTCTGGAAGATATAGACGGGGATGGCATTGACGACCTTCTTCTAAGAGAGGGAGGAAGAGTTTCGATATACGCCGGCCAAGCAGACGGCGTGAATACCGATCAGGCCCGGCAGATTCTCCGTTCCGGGGGCAATGTACTGAGCACGTTTCTGTATGACGAGGACGGTGATGGACTGAAAGATCTGTGGCTTTGGCGAGTCGAATCGATTTCAGTGGGCGACATCTTTGTCTGGCTTGCTTTATCTGGATCCATAGCCGTTGAAGCGTTTATCTATTCTAACAATGGCGCGCGGTTTGAAAGGCGCCCAGCCAGAAAGGTGACAGTTGACCTCAAATTCCCCTCTGTGCTGCGTCTAGCGAATGCCTATCAGACTCTGAATAATGAAGCAGAAACACTTCAGGCCGATGGCGTAACGCGCACCGCCACAGCCCGAATTGACAGCCTGGACGAAGACAACGACTTATTAGTTCTGATGAATGATCAGATCAAAATCCTGCTAAACAGCATTGAACCAGCTCGAAAAGACAGTTTCCTGGGAGCGCTCAATTACTCTCGGACCCGCGACAATTACGAAATAGACATCAGAGAAATCATCGATACTGCTTCCAGGGGTTCAAATCTTTACCTAGACCTAATTGAGAGCCGCGAGGCGACCGATGAGATCATGCTTCCAACTGAGGCCATCGGTGGCGATCTAATCGCGGCCCGGCTTAATGATGACAAGCGGGATGACATCATTGTGTTCACACACTTCGATGCTAGTCAGATTCAGGGTTTATTGTTACTCTCGCAGTGAGTGAAAAGCCAGTAACAACGGGACCCTGGTGAGCACCTAATGAAGAAAATCGTCTGGACAGCGTTTGGCGTCTCTCTGGTGCTTATCAACGTCATAGCCGAGATCGGCTTTTACTACTCCGGCGTCCACATCCACATGTTCTTCCGCATCGCCTTGATCGTCGGCGTTACAGTGGGAGTTGCAGTACTCGGCGGCACCTTTAAACTGATCGATGCCCTGGAAACTGAAGAACCCCTCACCGGTACAGTCAAGGATACGCTTGGCGCTGACCGCAAGAAGAATTGAACTGACATTCCCGTGCCTCACTTCCCGAAATACGGAAAATACTTACGGCTTGGTTGTTTCGTTACACTGACATCGCTCCTGCTGTGCGCATGCAATGATGAACTGAGTCGGCCCAGACCCTACGTTCTAACGACCGCAACGACCGGGGGCACTTTCTATCCTGTCGGGGTCGCTATTGCCACTATAGCTCATGCACAGCTTGCGGAGAGTGATGGCATTTCAATGACAGCCATCAGTTCAGCTGGATCACTTGAGAACATCAAGCTTCTTAGAGATAACCAGGCCCAGTTCGCTATCTTGCAGGGCCCATTCGGCGCCTGGTCCTGGGATGGCGAAGGACCGGTCAGCTCGCCGCAAAGGCATTTGCGCAGCGTTAGCGCTCTATGGAAAAACGTTGAGCACTTTGTATTGTTGTCGGATCTGAGCGAAACAGGAACCATGCGGGACCTGAATTTGCTCAGCGGAGAACGTTACGTGCTGGGTGCCCGCAACTCGGGTGCAGAGCAAACGGGTCGTTTTATTCTAGATTCGCTAGATATCGACTATCGAGAGAAGTTTAGCTTGGCCTACATGGGGTATGGGCCAACCACCAACGCCATCCAAGACGGCAATATTGTTGGCATGAATATCCCGGCCGGCGCTCCGGTAAGCTCAATAACCCAAGCTTATGCCGTGATGGGCGAACGCATGACAATCCTGAACTGGAGTCAAGAGTCTCTCGATGCGATAAATGCTCGCTATCCACTCTGGGACTGGTATGAATTTCCACCAGGCACCTATCCAAATCAAACGAAGTTAATACGCACTGTTGCTTCTCCCAATGTGCTGGTGACCCGCGTAGATATCCCCGATGAAGTAATTTACAAAATCACCAAGATGATTTGGGAAAATTTAAGTACCCTGCATGATATTCACCAAGCAACCAAGGATATGCATATAGAGATTGCCACCGACGGACTGGGCGCACCACTGCACATAGGCGCAATCCGCTATTATCGGGAAATCGGACTGGAAATCCCCCCTCGCCTGATTCTCGCGGAAGCCGAGGACCGCGGAGACAACAGAGGAGGCGAAGGCCTATGAATTCAGCCTGGCTTCGTTGGACAGCTTTTTTGTTCGCTCTGTTTCATATCTACTGTAATGTTTTTGCCAGTATTTCTGAACTTTGGCTCTCAGCCATCCATTTCGGAGGCTTCGGTGCAATCAGCATGTTCATGGCCAATGAGGCTCTGGCCGATGGCAAGCAATCCCCTAAATACTGGATAAACTTTGGCCTAGCCATGCTTAGCATTGCCTCCGCCGGATATCTCGTCGTTTTCGAGAATGCACTCTATGCGAGAGAGACCGAATACATCCTGAGTGATTTTGTCTTTTCAATAGTAGCGATCGCGCTCGCCATGGAATTCACGAGGCGAACAACCGGATGGTTTATGCCGACCCTAATCGCGATTAGCTTATCTTATATCCTTTTTCTGGGGCGATATGTTGATGGGGTATTCGCGTTTCCTGGACTTAGCCTCGAAACAGTCATGTATCGCAGTTACTTCACCAGTGAAGGCATGTTTGGCTTGACTGCCAATATCTCCTCGACGTTCGTCTTCATGTTTATCATCTTCGGCGCCTTTCTTTTAAGGTCAGGTGCAGGAGATTTCATTGTTCGCCTTGCGAATTGCTTGACCCGCCGACTAGTCGGCGGTGCAGGGTTGGTGTCAGTGGTTGGTTCTGGACTAATGGGTTCCGTCACGGGATCTGCCGTCGCCAATACAGTCTCAATCGGCGTGATCACGATCCCGATGATGAAAAAATCAGGATTTACACCACGTTTTGCAGCTGGAGTCGAAGCTGCGGCCTCGACCGGCGGCGCGCTCATGCCGCCCGTTATGGGTGCAGGCGCTTTCGTACTCTCAAGTTACACGCAAATATCCTACCTCACGGTGATTGCTGCCTCTGCTCTGCCAGCTCTGCTGTACTTCTTGACCGTGTCTTTTTTTGTCCGTATCGAGGCCAAGCGGCTTGGTTTAACATCTGCCGGAGAGGGAAAAGGGGAATCAGTTCGAAAAGTGCTCAAAGAGGGTTGGCACTTCATCATTCCACTGGGTGTCCTAATCAGCTTTCTTTTCGCCGGCAGGACCCCAACGTCATCAGCTGCTTTCGCCATAATTTCGGTCATCGCAACTTCCTGGTTGTCTCCTAAACCAATGAGACTGCCAGACATTTTTGACGCGGTAGTAGATGGAGTCCGTAATATGGTGACAACCGCCCTTCTGCTGGTTGCTGTGGGTATCGTCATCAATGTTGTGACGACAACGGGTGTCGGTAACGCCTTTTCACTAATGATTGTTGAATGGGCACAAGGCTCACTGTTGATTACCCTAATTCTGGTAGCCCTTGCCTCTCTGGTGCTGGGCATGGGTCTGCCCGTCACCGCGTCATACATTGTGCTTGCGACACTTTCCGCGCCACTTATTTTTGATTTGATCAGCCAATCCCAACTGCTGGCAGCATTGCAAGCAGGCGACCTTCCCAGCAACATCGCGGCAACCATTGGACTGTTTGGCGGGGATCCAGCAATTGCGGTCCAAGAAATGCCGATTGAAATGAAACAGCTTATTCGGCAAGAGATGCTGCCCGCAGAATCACTCACTGGAATGCTGCTAAGCGCCCATCTGATTATTTTCTGGCTCTCCCAGGACAGCAATGTCACCCCTCCGGTCTGCCTCGCCTCGTTCGCGGCAGCTGGCATTGCGGGTACCCGGCCCATTCCGACTGGGCTCACCAGCTGGAAGATCGCGAAGGGCCTTTATTTAGTACCCATTCTGTTCGCCTACTCGCCACTGATATCTGGCACCTGGCCAGAGCGACTTGAAGTCTTTCTCTGGGCGTGCATGGGCTTATACGCGATGGCGGGACTGCTGCAATGGCACTTGGAAGCCCGCATCACTCCGGCAGCAGGGCTGACCTTGCTAATCAGCGCTGTTCTGCTGATGTGGACACCTCTACCGATCTTTTACCACGCGGCAGGTGCGCTTCTTCTGGGAGGCATCGTATATCTCCAAAGAAGGGGCAATGAGTTAGTCACCGCACCGAAGAAATTAACAGCAACATAAGAGAACCCTATGAGCATCTACACAGCCAATGAGATTCACCTCATTAACAGACCATGCGGCCTTCCGAAACAATCAGACGTCGAGATGGTTCAGCGTCAACTGCAACCCCCTGCATCAGGTCAGGTGCTTATCAGAAATCTATACATGTCGGTGGACCCCTACATGCGAGGCCGGATGCGCGAGAATGCGGTTTATGCGGAGGCTTATCAGCTCAATAAGCCAATGTACGGCGGAGCTATTGGCGAAGTAGTCCAATCGAATTCTGAGCGTGTGAAAGTTGGAGACATTGTACTAAATCAGGGCGCCTGGCGGGACAGTCTCGTCGCTGGTGACACTGCCGTTACAGTTCTTCAGCCCTTCGACAATGAACACCTCTCCCTCTACCTAGGCGCACTTGGCATGCCCGGGCTCACCGCGTATGTTGGCCTGCGTAAATTCGGCGAACCCAAAGCTGGAGAAACGGTATTCGTGTCGGCCGCATCCGGCGCAGTCGGTGCAATTGTCTGCCAGATCGCGAAGCAACTGGACTGCCAAGTGATTGGCAGCGCAGGAAGCGAAGAAAAAACAGAATGGCTGAAAGCGCAGTGTGGAGTAGACGCCACGATCAACTACAAGACCTGTGGGGATTTGACCAAAGCCCTTTCCAAGGCCGCTCCGAAAGGAATTGACGTCTATTTTGAGAACGTCGGCGGAGAGCATCTACAAGCAGCCCTAAACGTAATGAATCCATTTGGACGCGTGGCAGCCTGCGGCATGATCTCAGCCTACAATGACACCCGACCGAACCCAGGGCCAAACAATCTAATGCTAATTGTTGGCAAAAAAATTCGCATTACAGGCTTTATTGTTTCTGACCATGCGGATATGCAGGCACAATTCCAGAGCGACATGGTGGGATGGATTGAGCAAGGCAAAATTGAATACAAGGAAACGGTTTACAAAGGCCTCGACAAGGCTTTAGATGCATTTTTAGCACTGTTCAACGGCGAAAATTTCGGCAAAATGATTGTTAAGCTCTGATCTTAAATCGAAGGTGCGCTGAAATTGTAGGCGAAGAGGCATTATAAAATCGAGCGACTGTTTTGTGCTAACAGCTTCGGGGCGCCGTACTGAGCAAACGCCACCTCGCGCGCGTGTGACAATTTGACTCAAAATGCTGCTCAGTCAAAAAGTAGGGACAGTCTCACCCCTGTGCCAGCAAATTACGCAAGTCGATAATCGCCGCGTTGGCTCTGGAGACGTAATTGGCCATGGTCAATGAATGGTTGGCAAAAAGCCCGAAGCCTGATCCGTTCAGGATTATTGGAAAAAAAACCGCACGCTGACTGCCCTCCAGCTCCTTGATGATTTGCTCGAGGCTGGCGACTGCATTTTTATCCGTTAGCACCCGATCAAAGTCAATGGCCACAGCTCGCAAAAAATGAATCAGCGCCCACGTCGCCCCTCGGGCCTCATAAAAAACATTATCGACTTGAAACCATGGCGTTTGCACGCCCACCTCGCCGGCCTCTACATCAGACTGCCGAGCAGACAACCCAACCGCAGTGTCTGGTCTGACTCGCACTCGACCAACACTGGCGCTCAGACGCTGAGACAGACTCCCTAACCGGGATTCCACATTCAGCAGCCAGGCCGCAAGATTATCTGCCCTAGCGAAGAACTGAGCGTCGGCGTTTTCTGGATCGGTGATCCGGAGCAGATAGGAAGTCACGCGATCAATCGCTTCACGATATTCCAACTCGCTCGGCGGGAAAATCCAGCTACCGTTGTTGAAATTAAAGTTCGGTTCGGCAACGATCAGGTCGGCGTCTTCTGTCGACTGAGACTGCGATCGGCTGAAATTTTCCCTGAAGGCTCGTGACAAATCTCTGACCTGTACCAGAGCACCAAATTCCCAGCTAGGTATGTTGTCTAGATAAATACCTGGGGGCATGACGTCGTTGCTGAGGTACCCACCAGGCTTTTTCAACAAAGTCTCCGCGACCCCGATCAATGCGGCGGCGGTTACGCTTCCGGTCACCGCCTCAAAACCTGATTCCACCAGTCTTTGGTTTACGTTTGAAGTGACATCGAATTGCACTGGCTCGCGGCTCCAGTAAAAGCCGATCAAGAACGTCAGGATAACGCCAATGCCCAACGATGTGAGCAGCGCCCGATGCAAGCCGGATGCTCTTGGAGCCTGCAGTAATGCCGCTTGGAATTGGCTCAAGAAGGACTTAATTTTATGCCGCATCACTGTTCGGCCCTAGGAAGTCTAAGGCGCACACCGCTGCGGCCGGCCAACTCAATATTTCCCCTCAACCGATGCCCCGGCACCGCAGCTCGCATGACACCGAATATCCAACGCGCTAGATCGTCGCTCGGCGCGCTTATCAAAAAGAAGGCTCCCTTATCACGAGCCTGACGGGCGATCAAAGCTATCTCCTCCTGAATCTCATCCGACTGCCTCCTCAATTCATCACCGTCTAACAAGAAGAAAAGATCCCCTGAAGCGCGCTCTGCGTTGAGAAAAGCGCTTGTAGCAGCGATCGCCGGATGGGATGCATCAACGAATCGCGCGCGATCGAGGAAAGCGGCCGCGTCATCAAACTGCCCCTGCCTGGATGCATCTTCCGCCAGCTCAACATACCGGAGCACGATATCCTGGAGACCCTTCAACGCGATTTCGTTGTGCGGGTCATAGGCAAGAACGCGCTGAAAGCGCCCGTGGGCACTCTCGTCGACAGGGGTGAGAAGGCGATCAGCATCGAGTGCCTGTAAGCCGGCAAACAGCAAGTCTGCAATGAGGCGAGATTCCCTGTCCAGCGGGGCCACCCCTTCTTGCTCAGCGGGCAACGCTCGAATCTGCAGCGTCTGATGATCACCCTTCGATTCGGGTTCCTCAACAGGCTTCGTGGCACAGGCCACGATACCCAAAGCACAAGCAGCAAGGGTCGATCGAATCAGATAGTCTAAAAAGCCAAAATTCAAGGGGAGCTAACCATCTTTAAATGAGTTCAGAAAATGGCAGGAACTTCAGCATGTCACCTGCTGAAACAACTGTTTGTGGTGGCACGATTGCCAAACCATCAGTTCGGCTTAAGGAGACACCGACACCAGAACTCTGATTATTAAATCTCTCAAGCAAAGTATTGCCTTTCCAATCTTCCTTCAAACTAACCCTAATGTATTCCTGTCGTTCTCCGGACCGGTCGCTTGAAAAACTAGCCGGTAAGTCAACCCAAACCGGGAACGCCCGCGCGGCCCCTTGCATGAAAAGCAGTGCTGGGCGCACCAGTAGTACAAACGTCACAAATGCTGAGACAGGGTTGCCCGGCAAACCAAAAAACTGCTTACCGCAAACCTTGCCGCTGGCGAAAGGTTTGCCAGGTTTAATCGCCAATTTCCAAAGATCGAGCCCACCAAGCGAGTCAACAGCGGCTTTAACATGATCCTCTTCTCCCACGGAAACACCACCTGTACTGACAATTACATCGGCCACTTCTGCTGCATTAGTCAGCACAGAATTTGTGGTCGCATAATCGTCTCCAACTTCCCCCATCTCAACGACTTCTGCGGACAGATTGTTCAAGAGAGCGTGAAGCATAGAGCTATTTGAATTATAGATTTGACCAGGCTTTAAAGGCTTGCCAGGCAGCGCCAACTCATCCCCCGTGACGATAAGGGCAACTCGGAGCCGCCTTCGGACAGCTATTCGCGCCAGACCGGCGGAAGCCAGCACGCCCATGTCTTGAGGTCGGAGTCTGCTGCCTTGCTCGAACAACAGCTGTCCGATTTTGATATCCTCACCCGCGACTCGAACATTTTCGCCTGACTGAACAGGATGTAGGATTCTCGCCCCGTCGTTCGACGACTCGACATTCTCTTGCATGACTACCGCATCAGCACCGAGAGGTAGAGGGGCGCCAGTAAAAATTCTTGCAACAGACCCTTCTTCCAGAGCATCGCCTGCTTCACCGGCCGCGATTCGCTGGCTCACCGAAAAAATCCTCTCCCTATTTAACTCGGCGGAGCGAACCGCATAACCATCCATCGCGCTCACGCCATGAGGCGGCACATTCAAGTCGGCAAACACATCTGTTCCCACGATTCTGCCAACAGCGACACGCAGTGGAACGACCTCAGTCTCTACCATACGAGGAAGCGAGCCTAGGAGTTTTGGTATAGCTTCAGCTATAGGCATAAGCTTAGGTTGTGCTGATTGGGCCTTCATGGGTTACCCTCGGATCGAGTCTTTCGTGATCCTATTGGCATTGGGGTCAGTCTGTGGATTTCGGGCAGCGTGAATTCCTGCTCGACTTGCGTCGCTTCTCTTCGCGCAGCCAGCGTTGAACCCGTAAAGCCTCTTGACGACTTGCTGCAGGTCACGCTGCCAGGATTTCTGCTTTATGCCAAAGGTATCAAAAATTTTCTTGCTCGAGAGAGTCGAATTCGGAATTTCAGGTGCTTTTGACTCACGCTCGATGAATTGCAGTGTATCAAGCAACTGGTAGATCGACTCGTCGTATTGAGCCGCGTATTTCAGCGTCAATTCCGCAAATTTAATTTCTTCTTTGGTCTCTAGCCCACTGTAATGGTATGTGCCCCAGACATTAGCGCCACAATCAACCTGATGTGCAATGGCAACGATTGCTGAAGCGAGATCACCCGTATATGTTGGGCTGAAGCGACGCTTGGTGACTTGAACGACCCCTTGGTTCTTGATTGCAGTGCGAATCCACGACTTGATGAGCCCGCGCTTCCATTTCCCGAACAACCAACCAGGTCGAATTATCAGATGCGAAGGATGCTTGCGAACAGCCTGTTCTCCCCTTAGCGCTGACGCCCCGTAAATACCGCGCGGATTGGTTTCATCATTCTCGTTATAGGCCAAACGTTTATCGCCCTCAAAAACGTAAGCCGTAGACAAATGCATCATCGGAACACTCAAAACTGAACAGACCTCTGCCAGCGAAGCAGGAAGCTCTGCGTTAACTTTCAAACAGCGCTCACTGGCGGATTCGGCCCTCTTCAACGCACTGTGATTACCAGAAATAAAATCAGTGAGGTTTATTAATTGGGTGGGACTATAATCTTTGAGCGTCTTCACGATGGCGTTTCGATTATCTGGATCGAATAGCTTATCGGGGGGCGCCATAAAGTTGATCTTGCGTCTTCGCAAAATTTCGATGAGATCTTTACCGGTTGGACTGTTGGTGCCGGCCAGAAACAGGCGCATCATCTGATCAAGGTTCCACTGTTTTCGATCGCTTACACGAGATAATTCCGGGTAATAAAGGTTCCAGTTCAATCGCCTGCTCGCCGACGCAACGGTGCGCCGATTTCCGTGGCCAGCTCTCACTCAAATCTACCGAGATCGCTTTCTCCGTCAAGATCGGTTCAGTTCCATAAAACCCGACTTGCAAACTCAATCATTACGCAGCCCCAACCACCGGTTGAGATTCAGAAGGGAATATCGTCATCAAAGTTATCAAAATTTTGTGGAGCCGGTGCGGCCTGCTGCTGACTCGGTTGCGCAGCGGGCGAATCGGCAGCCATCTGGGAACCACCGAAATCCTGCGCTGTCCCGCTGCGATTGTCGAGCATTTGCATTTCGTTGGCTACGACTTCCGTACTGTAGCGCTTCACGCCGTCCTGTTCCCAGGATCGGGTTTGTAGGCGCCCTTCGACATAGAGTTTGGTTCCCTTCTTCACATATTGCTCAACTATCTCCGCAAGGCGATTGAAAAAGACTACTCGATGCCATTCTGTCTTTTCCTGCTGTTCGCCGCTACTTTTGTCCTTCCAGGTTTCACTGGTTGCCAGTGAGACATTGGCCACTGCATTGCCGTTAGGCATATACCGGACCTCCGGGTCGTTACCCAAATTCCCTACCAGAATAACTTTATTCACGCCACGACTTGCCACTCTGCTATACCTCTCTGAACTCTGCTTGAATCATAAGTCAAGTTTATACCATCGATCTCGACAAGTGGGAATTTATACAGCAATTCATTTAGGGATGGGACATCCAGACCGATAGGGCTCAATCCCAACAATTGGAATCCATCTCTTCTTTGCCCTCGTAGTTGAAGATTCTAATAACAGCTAGTCTCACTTTGCTCGCGGTAGATAAATGGACAAGATCGTAGTTAAGGGGGCCCGCACCCACAATCTGAAAAACATTGATCTCACCATACCGCGCGATAAGCTTGTCGTAATAACAGGGCTCTCAGGCTCCGGAAAATCTTCGCTGGCCTTCGATACGCTATATGCTGAGGGTCAACGCCGCTATGTCGAGTCGCTTTCGACCTACGCCAGACAGTTCCTGTCAATGATGGAAAAGCCCGACATCGATCATATTGAAGGGCTATCCCCTGCGATTTCGATCGAACAGAAATCCACTTCTCATAACCCGCGATCAACCGTCGGCACGATTACCGAAATCTATGATTATCTTCGCCTAATGTTTGCGCGCGTGGGCGAGCCCCATTGTCCTGAACATGGCATTAAGCTCGAGGCGCAAACGGTCAGCCAGATGGTCGATAAGGTCATGGCATTGCCGGATGGCGACCGAGTAATGGTCTTAGCTCCAATTATTCGTGAGCGCAAGGGCGAACACGTACACGTGTTCAAAGAGCTACGCACCAGTGGTTTCATCCGCGCGCGTGTTGATGGCCTAGTGTGTGAGATTGACTATCCGCCAAAACTGGAGAAAAACAAGAACCACTCTATCGATGTTGTTGTGGACAGACTAAAGATCAAACCCGGACTGGAACAGCGACTAGCAGAGAGTTTCGAGACCGCAATCCAGTTAGCTGAGGGACTGGCCATAGTGGCACACATTGACGAGCGCGATCAGGAGGAGATGGTATTCTCTTCTCTTTTCGCCTGCCCTAAATGTGGCCACAGTATCTCTGAACTCGAGCCCAGACTGTTTTCATTCAACAACCCTGCTGGCGCTTGCGCTACTTGTGACGGTCTGGGCATAAAACAGTTTTTTGATGAACAACGCATCATTGTTGATGACAGTTTGGCACTCGCAGAGGGTGCGATTCGTGGCTGGGACAGACGTAACATCTGGTATTTCCAGATGCTTACCTCGGTAGCTGATCACTATGGCTTTGCGGTGGACACACCGTTCAACAAATTGTCGAAAAAAATTCGGAAGATCATCTTGTACGGTAGCGGTAAAGACGTCATAAAGTTTAGCTACGTCAACGACCGTGGCAACACCTACACACGAAGCTGGCCGTTCGAGGGTATTCTCCCCAACATGGAACGGCGTTTCCGTGAGACGGAGTCATCCATGGTTCGGGAGGAACTAGCCAAGTACATGAGTTCCCAGCCCTGTCCTGAATGTGACGGCACTCGACTGCGCAGAGATGCTCGCCACGTGTTTATCGAGGGCGCAAACCTGCCCAGCATCACAGAGATGACTGTGGCTAGAGCTGCTGGTTACTTTGGCACCCTGAAGTTAGCGGGCAAGCAGGCAAAAATTGCCGAAAAAGTGCTCAAAGAGCTGCAAGACAGGCTGAAATTTCTGGTTGACGTCGGTCTGAACTATCTGACCCTAAGCCGCAGCGCAGACACCCTTTCCGGTGGCGAAGCACAGCGAATCCGTCTCGCCAGCCAGATCGGAGCTGGGCTTGTCGGGGTAATGTACATCCTTGACGAGCCGTCTATCGGTCTGCACCAGCGCGACAATACCCGACTGCTCAACACACTTTTTCACCTCCGCGATCTTGGCAATACGGTCATCGTTGTAGAGCACGATGAAGAAGCCATCACGAGTGCTGATCACGTCATCGATATCGGACCGGGAGCGGGCGTACACGGCGGCGAGGTCGTAGCAGAGGGCCCACTTAACGCGATCAAGAGATCAAACGCATCGTTAACCGGAAAATACTTGTCCGGCAAGGAAACTATTACCATCCCAACTCGACGCAATGAGCGTGACAAGAAAAAACTACTGACCTTATCCGGGGCCACAGGTAATAATCTTCAGAGCGTAGATCTTTGCCTACCGATTGGGCTGTTCACCTGTATTACTGGTGTGTCTGGTTCGGGTAAATCCACCCTGATCAACAGCACCCTTTACCCAATTACTGCTACTAAACTGAACAAAGCTTCTACGCTGAACCCGGCACCGTATGAGGACATTGAAGGCCTGCAACATTTGGACAAAGTCGTGGACATTGATCAAAGCCCGATAGGCCGCACACCACGATCTAACCCGGCTACTTATACTGGCATCTTCACGCCGGTGCGA
>MDTD01202278.1_pt1 | contig 14795 bp, 9 predicted proteins | sample 811221 | NCBI WGS metagenome assembly MDTD01 (sample SAMN05326646, study PRJNA326480) | marine metagenome | isolation source: seawater | place: Pacific Ocean: South West | collected 2011
ATCGTCTTTTTCAAGAGATATCAATGGCATGAATAAGGCCGCGAAAGCGCTGGTCGAAGCCGGCGCGTCCGCGGTCATCCTGACATCCGGTGCGCTCGGCGCCGTGGTGGCCAATGGCGGCGGCGCGAGCCACGTGCCGGTGGTGGCCGCGCGGCCCGTCGACATGACCGGGGCCGGGGATGCGATGATTGCCGGAACCCTGCACCATTACCTGCATAGCGGCGCGCTTCACGAGGCCGTGCGGCGCGGCGCGCTGATTGCGTCGCTCACCACCGAAAGCGCGGCGAGCGTCCATCCGCAAATGTCCCCACACTTTGTCGAGGCCAATCTACATCGCCTCGCACCAATCGAAGGAGAAGCACGTGTCTGACATCGAAATCGTACTCGGCACGGAGGTCAAGGAAGCGCTGGCACAGGGCAAACCCGTCGTGGCGCTGGAATCGACCATCATCACCCATGGCATGCCCTATCCCGCCAACCTTGAGACCGCGCTCGGCGTCGAGGCCGTGGTGCGCGAAAACGGCGCGGTGCCGGCCACCATCGCCGTGATCGACGGCAGGCTGCATGCCGGCCTCGACCGCGACGTGATCGAGCGGCTGGCGAAGGTCGAGGACGGCGTGGTCAAGGCGTCCGGCCGCGATCTCGCGGTCGCGATCGTCAAGGGCCAGACCGCGGGCACCACGGTTTCGGCCACCATGAAGATCGCCGATCTGGCCGGCATCCCGATCTTCGCCACCGGCGGCGTCGGCGGCGTGCATCGCGGCGCGGAGCAGACCTTCGACATTTCGGCCGATCTGACCGAACTCGGCCGCACGCCGGTGACGGTGATCTGCGCCGGCGTGAAATCGATCCTCGATATTGCGAAGACGCTCGAATATCTCGAAACCCAGCGCGTGCCGGTGATCGCCTATCGCAGCGATGACTTTCCCGCCTTCTTCACCCGCTCCAGCGGCTTCAAGGCCGACCATCGGCTGGACAGCGCCGAGGAAATCGCCGCCGCCATGATCGCCCATGACGGGCTTTCCACCGGAACCGGCATGCTGATCGCCAATCCGGTGCCGGAGGCCGATGCGCTGACACCGGAATTCATCGACGGCACCATCGACGACGCGGTGCGCGAGGCCGATGAACGCGGCATCGCCCGCAAGGAACTGACGCCCTTCCTGTTGGCGCGGATCAACGAACTGTCGGAAGGCCGCAGCCTGAAGGCCAACATCGCGCTGGTGAAGAACAACGCCGCGCTCGCCGCGCGGATCGCGGTCGCAAGGGTTGCAGCGCTCGCCTGAAGGCGGATTGCGTTTCGCGCGGGTCTCGTTACTCTCCGGTGCAAAATCGCAGAACCCGAGGAGACCGCGATGACCGAGACCTTTCCCGCGCTGCTGATCCGCGACAAGGACCATCCCGCCGCCGTGCCGACGGAGCTGACCCGCGACGACCTGCCCGATCTGCCTGTGCTGGTGCGGGTCGACTATTCCAGCCTGAACTACAAGGACGGGCTTGCGGTCACGGGTAAGGGGCGCATCGCGCGGCGCTTTCCTATGGTGCCGGGCATCGATATCGCCGGCACGGTGGTCGAATCGGCGACCGATGCTTTTCAGCCCGGCGAACGCGTTGTCGCCACCGGCTCAGGCCTGTCGGAGACCGAGTGGGGGGCTTTCTCGGCCTATCAGCGGCTGAAGCCGGAATGGCTGATGAAGCAGCCGGACGGCTTCGACCAGCGTCAGGCGATGGCGATCGGCACGGCGGGCGTCACGGCGGCGCTCTGCGTCAACCAGCTTCTCGCCTGGGGCAATCTTTCAGAAAATGGCGGCAGCGTGCTGGTCACGGGGGCGGCCGGCGGCGTCGGCTCCTATGCGGTGGCGCTGCTTTCAGCACTCGGCTTTCATGTGACCGCCTCCACAGGCCGGCCGGAAACCCATGATTACCTGCGCCGGCTCGGCGCGAAGGACTTCATCGACCGCAGGACGCTTTCGGAAGCCGGCAGGCCGTTGCAGGAGGAGCGCTGGATGGGCGCCGTCGACAGCGTTGGCTCGACCACGCTCGCCAATGTCCTGGCGCAGACGGTGCGCGACGGCGCGGTTGCCGCCTGCGGCCTTGCCGGCGGCCCCGATCTTCCCGCAACGGTGATGCCGCATATTCTGCGCGCGGTCACGCTGATCGGCGTCGATTCGGTGTTCGCGCCGCCAAAGCGCCGCGAGGCCGCATGGCGGCTGCTGCAGAACAATCTGACGCCGGAGCACATCGACCTCGTCACCGCCGGCGAAATCGATCTTAAGGGCCTGCCCCAGGCCGCGGAGGACATTCTCGCCGGCAAGGTGCGCGGACGGATGATCGTGAAGGTGGCTTAGCGCCGCCGAGCATTGCCGCGGCTCCATTGGTCACGTTTCTGTCAGGCAAAAGGCGCAAGCGTCGGCATGCCTGGCGCTTTCGGCTGGATAAAATGGGGTTCTGCCGACATGCAACTGACCAATAAGGTTGATGTCTATAGCCGGTCAGACCCGGATTTCGGAGGAAAGGGTAGGTCATATTTAGCTATAAAGCTTTGTCGGCGCTGCTGACATCGACGCTGTTGACCCACTTAAAGTGAACTGTGAGGTCGTTGACGAAGTTTGACAGTGTTTCAGCTATAAGCCGTTGTATTTATATATTAAAAATTCTTTCTAAAGGGCTGCGAAAAGCTTCCTGACGCCGTAGAGATCGTGACGATGCATCCCTTGGGAACGGCTTCGGCAAGGTTGCGACGAGAGCAGATTTGCGGAGGCCGCTGTGGTGACGTGATGGCCGGAGGCCATTTTTCTCGGGTGGCCTGAAAGCTCGAAACATCGCTCCGGTGCGCTGCTACCCTCGCACAGCAGTCATGATCTCAACGGTTTCGGTTTTTCAATGGCCAGTTCGACGAGGCGCTTCTCCAGCGCGTTGCATCTTTGCGTGTTCCTCGGCGTTGCGAACGGCCATGAATGGAAGCTTCCGCAACTATGCTTCCGTAACCGATAATTAACCATGTCCAATTAAACATTTTTAGCGCGGTCAATACTCGGAATTTCTATATTGGCCGCTCCCGATCTGGCTGCAGGTCATGCGGATCGGCAGCGTCGGATAGCAATTCGCCGGTTCTCGGGCGTGCCGGTTGGGAAGGAAAGTTGGTTTGAGCGTTCTTTCCGTGTTCGGCAAAAGACGGTGGCGATCATGATGGCGCCGGTTGTGAGCCCAGCGGTAATCGAAAGCGCTATCGGCGCCTTCACCCGTGTCTCCGACCGGCATTTGGAAATGCTGGATCAGGTTCTCGATCTCTTCCGCAGTGTTCCGGATTACGACCTGATCGCCATGGCTCCGGACGCGTCCCGACGCGCCGCCGATACTTTTGTCGGGCGGGGGCGCCGCCTTCGACCCGAACCTGGAAACGCTGCAGCGAGGTTGATGCCCTCCGCCGGAAAGATAATGATATGACTGCGCCAAAATACGTTTCCGTCAGAAAGAAAGCGCTCTGCGTCACGGTTTCGGCTCTCATTGTAGCCAGCTTTCAGACGGCGCATGCAGGAGAGGTGGCCGATGCGCTGACGTCGCTGGCTGAGGATGATATCGTGACGCGTTCTGTTTCGCTTTCCGATATCGGAATCACGGCGCCCCTGGCATTTTCGTCTTCCTTCGTCACGCGCGATATCTATTTCCCCGTGCCCGCGGGCGTTCCGCTCATCGAGCCGAGCCTCGCTTTCGACGCAACCTATCTGCGCGGCGATGGCGGCACGACGACCTACGTCCTGTCGCTCGACGGCTACGCGGTTGCCGCCCGCTCCCCTGAGGCAGAAAGAGGCGAGATCGGTTTTGATATCGGCGTCGACGGCGCGCCGCGCGACAACGGCTTCGTGCGCCTCGGCATTGAGTGGCAAGCCTCGGTCGGAAAGTTCTATTGCTACGACACCGTTCCGAACGGCAATCAGCTGATCGTCCATACCGATACCGCACTTGAATACAGCTACGATGCTGCGGACATCATCACCGTTGCCAGCGCCTTTTCCGCACTGCCCCAGGATGTGACGCTCCTGGTGGCCGGCGGCTGGCTCGATGCGAAAAGCTACGATGCCGCCTGGCGGCTCGGGGTGGCGCTGAAGCGGGCGGGCAAGACGGTTCATCTGCGGGCGCTGCCGGCCGAGGGCGACACCGTCGATGCCTCGGCGATCAAGGTACCTGAAGCGCTGCGGCCGATCCCGGCCTTTGCAGCGCTTGCGAATGGCGGAACGGTCACACTGGAAAACGACGCTCAAGCCGGCGCCTACCTGCTTCTCGGCGCAGCGCAAGCGGATGTCGCGGTTGCCGGCGACAGTCTGACCGCGGCCATCAACGCCGCAATCCGGGCGCTCGCGCAGGAAATCACGGCCGCCGAAGCCGAGGCGCAAGGGGCCCTGCAGGCGCTTGCGGACAAACAGTTCACGCTTGGCAGGCCGGCCGAGGCCAGTTCCTTCAGCGTGCGCCTTCTGGGCGGCAAACCCGTAATCGCGGTGCAGCCGGAAGGCGGAAAGGAGGCCGCCGGGCTGTTCAGCGCGCTATGGCGCCGTTCGGCCATCTCCGGCGATATGATCGTGCATACGGCAAAGCCGCCGGCGCCAGATATCAATGCCGTTCCGCTGTTGCCGCTGGGCGCGCCCGCCGGCACGCTCGATGTGCTGGCGCTTGGCGAATGGTCGACGACATCCGATCTCGGCAGCGACATTCCGCCCGGCAGAGTGCCAACGAGCATTCATGTCAGCGTTGCGGCAGCACCTGGCGCCACGCCCACCCGGCCGGTGGCTTCGCTCTTCCTCAACGACATGCTGCTGGGCGCAAAGCAGCTTGAAGCCAATGGCGCGCCGGAGACGATTTCGGCGGATGTGCCGGCCTATATGCTGTTGCCGAGCAACCGCATCGTGGTGCGCTTCCAGCGTCAGCCGGCCTCCGACGCCTGCCGCGAACAACCGCAGGCTTTCCCCGTTTCGGTTCTTCCAGACAGCTATCTTCAGCTCGGCCCAGCACCGCGGACAGAGGATTTCGCCTCGGTGACCGCCAGCCTCAGCGGCGATAGTCTCGTCGCCGTCAATTCAGGCTGGCTGGAACATCCGCTTGCAACCCTGCCGAATGTGATCGCCCTGGCGTATGCAAGCGGGATTTCGCCCGATCGCGCTGACTTCCGGCCTGCCGATCGTCCCGCCATACCTGAGCCTTCAAGACCCTTCCTGTTTCTCGGCGTCGCCGTTGAGGGGGAGAGCCAGCGCGCCTCGGTCTCCGGCAGCACGGTCTCGATCACCACCACAAGCGGAACGACCTTGTTCGATGCCTCCGGCCTTTCGGGCGTCGCTCTGTTGCAGGCCGAGACCGATGGCCAGCAGCCGGGTCTATCCTATCTGGCCGATGGCGCAGGGCCATTGATCGAAGAGCCGCTCATGCTCCGGCATGGCGATGTCGCGGTGATTGGCAGCGCCGGCGTTCTCGCGCAGGTCAGGACCAGCGGCAAACCGCTGGCGGAAAATGGGGTGCCCGATCGTCTGACGGAAAAGGGGGTTGGCTTTACCCTGCGCCGGCTCGCCGACACCGATTTCTGGTTCCGCCAGGTGCCGGTAACGCTGACTGTCTCCATTCTTGGCGGCTTCGCCCTGCTTATCCTGCTTGCCCGCCTCGCAAAGCGGCGCAAACGCGACGACAAGAGTTGACCGGGGCGGACCATGGAACTCTACTGGCCCTACCTCCTCGCCGACTATTACCGTTTTCTGGAATATCTGACGGCGGCGGTCGCGGTCATCATCCTCGTCTCGAGCATCGATGACCTTTTTATCGACGCGGTGTTCTACGCCCGCTCCATTGTGCGGCGGCTTACCGTAGAGCGCCGCTACAAGCCGCTGACGCCGGACCAGCTTCACGGCCGGCCAGAGCAGCATATCGCCATCATGGTGCCGGCATGGCTGGAAAGCGATGTGATCGCGGCGATGATCGAGGGCATGGTCGGCACGCTCGACTATCGCAACTATACGGTTTTCGTCGGCACTTACCGCAATGACGCGGCGACCATCAACGAGGTCGAACGCATGCGCCGGCGCTATCGCCAGCTGGTGCGCGTCGAGGTGCCGCATGACGGGCCGACCTGCAAGGCCGACTGCCTGAACTGGGTCGTCCAGGCCATCTTCGCCCATGAAGAGCGGCACAATATCAACTTTGCCGGCACAATCCTGCATGACAGCGAGGATGTTCTGCACCCGCTGGAGCTGCGCTTCTTCAACTATCTCCTGCCGCGCATCGATCTGATCCAGATCCCGGTCAATTCACTGGAGCGAAACTGGTACGACCTCGTCGCCGGCGTCTATATGGATGAATTCGCCGAGTGGCACGGCAAGGACATCGTCGTGCGCGAGACGCTTTCCGGCATGGTGCCGTCTGCCGGCGTCGGCACCTGTTTTTCGCGCAAGGCGCTGCTGACGCTTTCGGCCGAAAGCAGCAATCAGGCCTTCAACACCCAGACTCTGACCGAAGATTACGACATCGGCATGCGGCTTGCCGAGCACGGGATGCGCTCCATCCTCGCGCGCTTTCCGGTGGACTACAAGGTCAAGCGCAAAACCTGGTTCGGTTTCGGTCCTGAAAAGGAAAAGACGCTGCGGATGGCGCTTTGCGTGCAGGAATATTTTCCCAACACGTTCCGCACCTCCTACCGCCAGAAGGCCCGCTGGTCGCTTGGCATCTGCTTTCAGGGCTGGGCTTATTTCGGCTGGCATGGTTCCCTGATCGACCGCTACTTCATGCTGCGTGACCGCAAGGGCGTGGTTACCGTCTACGTGACCATGTTCGCCTATGTACTGGCGCTGCAATATATTCTTTTCCAGCTCGGATTCTCGATGGGCCTTCTTCCGGGCGGTTATCCGCCATTGCTGTCCGTCCAGGGCTGGATTGGCGACGTGCTGATCCTGAACGCTGTGGCCCTTCTGCTGCGGGTGATCCAGCGCTTCTATTTCACCGCGCGCACATTCGGCTGGGAGCATGGTCTTCTCGCCATCCCCCGAATGATCATCGGCAATTTCGTGAATTTCATGGCCATGTCGCGGGCATGGAACCAGTATCTCAATCACCTCATCACCGGAAAACGGCTGGTCTGGGACAAGACCATGCATGACTTTCCCACCGGCGACGGACTGGTGGACCGGCAGACGAAACTCGGCGAGCTTCTGCTCTCCTGGCATGCCATCAACGCCACCCAGCTGGAGTCGTCTCTCGATTCACAAAAGGCGCGGCGCGTGCCGCTCGGCCGCATCATGCTGGATGAAGGCTGGCTTGAAGAGGATGTGCTCGCCGAGGCCGTCGCCTATCAGTCGGGTCTCGACCTGATCTCGGTGACGGAGGAAGACCTGATTGCCGCGCGTGACCGGTTCAGGCCGGATTTCTGCTTCGCCTATAGGGTTCTGCCACTCGTTGACAAGGAGGACGCCGATCGGCTGGCGCTGGCCTCGTCTCTTCCGCTGTCGGAGGCGGAGCTTGATGCCGTTACGGCGCGGCTCGGCTACCAGCCGCAGCGTTTCATCGTGCGCGACCGGGAGCTTTCCGGCGGCCTGCGTTTGCTTGCGGCAAGAGGGCGGTCTGCCGAGCCATTCGGACCGGAGGCCTTTGAGGCCCATATTCCTCTACTGGGCGATATCCTGGTCGAGAACGGCGCGATCTCGAATGAAGCGCTGCAGAAGGCGCTTGTCCATTACGAGCCGGAGCGGGACGGCCTGATCGGCGCCTATCTGATAAGCCACGACCTTGTTTTCAGGGACGCCATTGAAAGCGCGCTTGAAGAGCAGCGGGCGCGGATTGCAAGGGCGCGCGGAACTGACGATGAAAGTCAAAATCAGGATGACGCGCCTGAAGAACGGGAGGCCGATGCATGAGGCCGTTCCGCCGCACAACCCTGCTTGCTGCAACTGCGATATTTCTGCAGGCCGTGGCGCCGGCCGCAGCCTATGACATGGCCAGAGATGCCGCCGCGGTCCGCATCGAATATCTGCCGCTCTCCGGTCCGCCGCTTCGCCTGTACCAGAACGCCAAAAAGGCGCTTGCCGCCGGCAATCCGCAAAAGGCGATCACGGATCTCAACGAGGCCATCCGGCAAAGACCCGATTCCGGCGAGCTCAGGACAGCGCTCGTGGAAGCGCTTCAGGCCGCCGGCCGCAACGATGAGGCGCAAAGGATCGCACGCGCGGCCGCAAACGACATGCGCATCGACGCTGCGACCCGCCGCTGGCTTGCGGCCAAATCTGTTTCCGGGAGCATCGCTGAAAAAGACGGGAAGGGCGCGGAGACGAGGAAGGCCTCAAAGCCGCTGATTGCCACAAAGACGAACAGCAACGGCGAAGAGGCTCCGGCCGCACAGGCGAAAGACGAAGGGCTTGACGATGATGCCCTCAGCCGGCTTTCCGCACTTGCCGACAGGATCCGGCGGGAACGCGCCGACGAGGCTGCCGCCGAAGGCGCGGCAAAGCCGACCGTTGCCGCAAGAACCGATAGCGAAACCGCAGAGGTTCCGGCCGGAAAAGCGGAAGACGCCGCGCTTGACGACGACGCCATCCGCCGGCTTTCCGAGCTCGCTGCCCGGATCCGGCAAGAGGGCGCGGAAAAGGCCGACAGCGACGAAAGCGCGGAAGAGCCCCGGAAACCGGAAACCGCGCCCCTGACGACCGATGACCCGGCCTACAAAGCTGCCGACGCGGCTTATAGCGCCTATGAACGCGGCGATTATGAAAAGGCGGTTGCGGATGCCGAGGAGGCGGTGAGGAAAGCTCCGGATAACGGCGACTATCAAAAACTTCTCGACAATGCCCGGGCAGCACTCGTCCAAGCGTCGGGCAAAGATACGGCACGGCAGATCGGTCAGGCAACGCCGAACGACACTGAGCTTGACGATGAAACCCGCCGCCTGCTTTCGGAGCGCGCCGCCGCGATAAGGCAAGAGCAGGCCGGTGAAAGCGAAGCCAAAGATCTCCCCGAAACGGTGCCAGCCACCAATAACCCGGCCTACAAGGCCGCCGACGCCGCCTATCGCGCCTATGAACGCGGCGCCTATCGGCAAGCCGTTGCCGATGCGGAAGAGGCCGTCCGGCTTGCGCCGTCCAATAGCGACTATCAGGCGCTGCTGAAAAACGCCGAAAAGGCGCTTGCGCAAACCAATGCGAAACCGGCTGTTTCCTCGCCCGCGGCAACGGCTGCTCAGGAGGCCTATACGGCGCTGAGGCGCAACGATGACGAGGCTGCCCTGCGTTATGCGCGACAGGCCGCGCGCAATGCGCCCGATAACCAGACCTACCAGGTTCTGCTGATCGATGTTCTCAACCGCAATGATATGCTCGAGGACGCGCTGCGCGTCGCCGACGCGGCAATCGCGCGGTTCGGCCCGGACCGTACCCTGCTCGGTCAGCGCGGCGTCATCCGGCAGCAGCTCGGCGATCAGGCGGGCGCGAGGGCGGATTTCGAACAGGCGCTGGCTATGCCGGGACCGGGCGATGACGCACAGCTCAGGCTCAATCTCGCCGCCGCGGCGATGGCGACGGAAGCGCCCGAGCTTGCCTATCAGGCGCTGCTTCCGCTTGGAGACAGCGATGATGCCGAAGTGTGGCTGGCGCGTACAAAGGCGCTGACGGCCATGGAAGCATATACGGCCGCCGCGACGGCGCTCGCACAGGCCGAGGCAAAGGCCGCCACGGACCGCCAAAAGGCCGATATCACCGTTGCCGGGCTGGACCTTCTCATGGCCCGAGATGGCGGGCGGAGCGCCCGATCCGCCCTGCGCGGCGCGAAAGCGGAAGGCCTGCTCGCGCCGCTCGGCGCGACCGAGACGGCCTATCTTGCCGCCCGTCTCGGTGACCGACCACTTGCCTATGATGCGTTCAGCGAGGCCTACGCCGCGGGCGCGGTCGAAGGCAGGCAGTTGATCGACGCGGCCTATGCCGCCCGGCGCGACTACCACAATGACGATGCCGTCTCCTGGCTGAAGCGCGCGATCGACGAGGCGGATGCTGGTGAACTTGCCCTTTCTCCGGAAGAGCTTTTCGCCCTCAGGCGTCAGGTCTCCGACATTTCTCGGCGCTGGGGCGCCAATATCGGCCTCTATTATGGCAGCAGCGGTATTTCCGACGCCTACATTACGCCCTCGGCCGCGGCCGGCCAAAGCATGCAGCTCGGCTCGGAGTTTTTCTGGCGGCCGCCCGTTATCGGCTATCGCGATGGCCGCACGGTCGACTTTTTCATCCGACAATTTACGACGGTCTACGATTCGCTCGGCGGTGCAGTCGGCGCGCCGACCACGCAAGGGGCGGCCGGCGTGCGCGTCAAGCCGTTTACGAATCTCAACCTGACGCTGGAAGCGGCGCGCTATTTCAAGATCGGACGCTACAGCCGCGACGACTATCTATTACGGGCGGCGATTTCGGACGGCTTCAACACCGACCTGATGCCTGGGTCCAGCGCCTGGTGGACGGGCCGGTACTACGGCGAGGCCGGCCGCTATCTCGAAAGCAACGAAGCATTTGCTCTGGGCAATGCAAGCCTTGGCCGCAGCTTTCGCTTTGGGGATGACGGCAACTTCATCATCACCCCCTTCATCGGCATTTCGGCGGACTACAACAACACCTACGCGACGGAGTTCGCGCTCGGCGCGGGGCCGGGGCTCAACCTGCGCTACTGGTTCCGCGAGACAAAATATGAGGCGCCCATGTCGTATATCGATATCAACGGTCAGTATCGGGCAAGGCTCGGCGGTGACGATAGGGCGCAAGGATGGTTCGCTTCCCTCAATCTGATGATCTGAGCCGCCGCCGCCTTTTCCGGGCGCTTTCGGAGGCGCTGTTGCTGGCCGGGACGTGGGCGGCGGGACAGTTTTTCATCCTGCCGACTAAGGAAGCGCCGGCGGACGGGCCCGTTGCCGGCATCGTCTGGCAGGTCGACGCGGCGACGGCGCGACCCAGGGGAAACTGGCAGCGTCTCGGTGCGGACCATCTCCTCATTCAGTGGATCGTGGTCGACGACATCGGCTTCGCACCGGGTCTTGGCACGAAAAAGCCGCCACGCATGCCGGATTGGCACCGCATCGGCGCCGAGCCCTGGGCCGATCACGTCATACTCGGTCTGGAGGGTGATTTTTCGGAAAAGAAAGCCCGTGCGAATGTCCTTCGGCTTGCCGAAGGGTCGGCCGCGGCCGCGAGGGAGAGGTTGCCCCTCAATATCGAAGGTTACTATTTTCCGGTCGAGGTGGACCCGACCTGGCGGCAGGCGCCGGACGTCATGCCCGAAGCGCTTGCCATGCTGCCGCGTCCCTTGTGGATCAGCGTTTATGACAGCGCCAATATCGGCGGCGGCCCGCTTGCCGACTGGCTTGCGACCTGGCTGCCGGATGATGTCGGCGTGTTCTTTCAGGATGGCGTCGGCGTCGAGGCGCGATCGCCGGAGACCGCGCGCGCCTATGCCGATGCGCTCGCCGCCCGTCTCGGCAAGGCTCGGCTCCGCATCATCACGGAAGCCTTCCGTCCGCGCGAGGGCGGCGGCTTCCGGGCGGCCACCGCGGAGGAACTCGCCTCGCAAATCAACGCGATGCGCGGCTATGACCTCTACCTTTTCGACGGTCCACATTATATCCACGACGCACTCATCGAGAGAGTGGCGGGCATTCTGGCGGATGCTCATCCGGAGCCTCCGATCAGCGCTGAAGCGCGGTAGCGCCTCGGTCTGCCGCAAATGAACTGCCAGCAGCAAATCGGCTGCGCGAAAGACCCCCGCGACCTCTCCGGGCTAGCGGTTTTGCTCAGATCGCTCGTCAGAGAAAGGGGAGGGAATGGGTTTTCAGGTTAGTCAGCAGATGAGTATCCGCTGCATGGTTTGAAGCGTTCCCCAGTAAATTGGCGGTATAACCGTTTGTGGGTTGCGAGCGGGCGTAGCCTTGGATATCAGTTCGGAACTGACCGATATCCAGGCGTATTTCGCGAACACGATGGCGTATGGGCGTGCGCTGATCGATAGAGGCTTCGTGAAATCTGGGACGTTTACGGCGGCGTAGGACAAGAGGCGCTTAAGCTCGATCTGGATGTTTACGCCGCCGTGAAGCCATCCTGAATTTCTTGCAATCCTGCCGGTTCCGGCCATTCTACAGCCGGCGAAGAGCGGATCGAGCCGAATTTAATTATTGTCTTTGCCTAAATATTTTTAGAATTGCGAGGGTCAGTTGAAGAAAATATTGCTGGTATTTGGAACGCGACCGGAAGCCATCAAGATGGCGCCGGTCTACGAGGTTCTCAAACAGAGCCGAGAGCTCGATGTCCGCGTGGCGGTCACCGCGCAGCACCGTGAAATGCTCGACCAGGTGCTTCGCCTGTTCGGTATCGAACCGGATTATGATCTGAACGTCATGAAGCCCGGGCAGGGGCTTACCGAGATCACCGCGGCGGTCCTGGCCGGACTAAAACCGGTGCTCGAAGAATTTTCGCCGGACCTGCTGCTGGTGCACGGCGATACGACGACAACGCTTTCCGCCTCGCTCGCGGCGTATTACCAGCAGATACCGGTCGGTCATGTCGAGGCTGGCCTGCGCACGGGCAATATCTATTCGCCCTGGCCGGAAGAGATCAATCGCAAGGTCACCGGCGCCATCGCGCAGCTCCATTTCGCGCCGACGGAAAAGGCCGCCTTGAACCTGAAGGCCGAGGCCGTGCCCGCCGAGCGGATTTCGATCACCGGCAATACCGTCATCGACGCTCTCCTCGAAGTGGTTGAACGGCTGGAGAACGATCCGCAACAAAGCGCGGCGTTTGACGCGGAATTCGGGATCGATCCCTCCAGGCGCATGATCCTGGTGACGGGTCATCGGCGGGAAAGCTTCGGCGGCGGCTTCGAGCGCATCTGCTCCGCCCTGGCGACCATCGCGAAGCGGGAAGACGTGCAGGTCATCTATCCGGTGCACCTGAACCCGAACGTCAAGGGGCCTGTCAAGACCAGCCTCGGCGCGCTTGAGCGCGTGCGGCTGATCGCGCCGCAGGACTATCTGCCCTTTGTCCATCTGATGCGCCGGGCCGCCATCATCCTGACCGATTCCGGCGGCGTGCAGGAGGAGGCGCCGTCGCTCGGCAAGCCGGTTCTGGTGATGCGCGACACCACCGAACGGCCCGAAGCGGTGGATGCCGGCACGGTGAAGCTGGTCGGCACCGACGCCGACCTGATCGTTCGCGAAACCGATGCGCTGCTTAATAGCGCTGACGCCTACGAGAAAATGGCGCGCGCGCACAATCCCTATGGCGACGGCAAGGCGTCGGCGCGAATCCGCGATGCGATTCTGGATTTCTTCTCTCTCGAAAAGGTTCGAAAGTGATGCGCGGACCATCGCTCACACGCATTGCCGTCATCGGGCTGCAGCCCCGTTTGAGAATCAGGATCGTTCGGCCTGACCCCGGCAGATACGCGCTTCCCACGCTTTCGCCTGAGCCATGCATACATCCTCCCTGTTGACCTGCGGTTTCGCGGACAGAATCTATTGCGGGATGCGGGAGCCTGCGGCTACAAGTCCGATTAAAGCAACTGGTTTTCCTTCCCCGAGACCCACGATATCGTTGCCTTTGGCAGTCGTGATCAGATGCCGCGCTTAGGGCGGTTTCTATTTGGTGACCGGCTGAAAGCCGATATGTTGGATCATCTGCAGAGCGACGGAACGTCTAGCATGGCAGCAGTGGCTCATACTGACGGAAACACCATATGAAGCGATTATTTGATATAGTATGCGCCGGAACCGCACTTCTGTTGTTATCACCTGTGCTCGGCGTCCTCGCCCTGATCATCCGGCTCCAGATGGGGTCACCGGTCGTCTTCCGGCAGATCCGCCCGGGACGGGATGCAGTTCCTTTTCAGATGATCAAGTTTCGCACCATGCTCGACGCGGTGGATTCCGACGGTAATCCGCTGCCTGATGCCGAGCGGATGTGTCGGCTCGGACAGTTTCTGAGATCGACTTCGCTGGACGAATTGCCGGAATTGTGGAATGTCCTGAAAGGAAACATGAGCCTGGTCGGTCCGCGTCCGCTTCTGATGGAATACCTTCCTCTTTATTCGGCAGAGCAACGGCGTCGCCACGAGGTCAGGCCTGGGATAACAGGCTGGGCGCAGGTCAACGGCCGCAACGCCATTTCCTGGGACGAGAAATTTCGCCTGGATGTATGGTATGTGGACAATCGCAGTTTCTGGCTCGACCTGAAAATTATTTGGATGACCATCGGCAAAGTGTTTAAACGTGACGGTATCGCAGCGGAGGGAAGCGCGACGATGGAGAAGTTCACGGGGCCGAAATCTTGACCGAGCTGATTGGCGTCTACGGCGCATCCGGCTGCGGGCGCGGGATCATGCCGCTGCTGCGCGCGCAGTACCCGGGCGCGAATCTGGTCTTCATTGATGACGGGCAGGCGCCGGGCCGCATCAACGGCCACGACATCATTTCCTGGTCCTCTTTCCTGGATCGCGAGAATGCCGAAAAATGCGTGTCGATCGCGATAGCCAACTCTGTCATCCGGCAGAAACTTGCCGACACATGCGCCAGTTCGGGAGTTGACCTCATTGAGGCGAGAGCTCAATCCGTGGTTCAGATGGACGATGTCGTAATCGGCGAAGGTGCTTGCTTGTCCCCCTTTGTAACGCTGACGTCCAACATCCGAATCGGGCGTTGCTTTCACGCCAATCTTTACGCGTATATCGAACATGACTGCGTCATAGGTGACTTCGTCACGTTGGCGCCCGGTGCCAAGGTCAACGGCAATATAACGATTGGCGATCAC
>MDTD01158445.1_pt1 | contig 14791 bp, 24 predicted proteins | sample 811221 | NCBI WGS metagenome assembly MDTD01 (sample SAMN05326646, study PRJNA326480) | marine metagenome | isolation source: seawater | place: Pacific Ocean: South West | collected 2011
AGGAGAAGTTCATGATGGTGCAGCTACAATGGACTGGATGGAACAAGAACAAGAAAGAGGTATAACTATAACTTCTGCAGCAACAACATGTTTTTGGAGAGATCATAGGATTAATATTATAGATACGCCTGGTCACGTAGATTTTACTATAGAAGTTGAAAGATCTTTAAAAGTACTAGATGGAGCAGTAGCTGTGTTCGACGGTGTTGCTGGTGTTGAGCCACAATCTGAAACAGTTTGGAGACAGGCTGACAAATATAAAGTTCCACGAATTTGTTTCGTAAATAAATTAGATAGAACAGGAGCAGACTTTTATCGTTGTGTTGATATGATAAAAGAGAGATTGGGATGCAAACCTTTACCTTTGCAATTACCAATTGGTTCTGAAGCAGATTTAAAAGGTATAGTAGATTTAGTAAAAATGAAGGGTGTAGTTTGGCAAAATGAAGATTTAGGTGCAAAGTTTGAATATGTTGAAATTCCAGAAGATTTAAAAAGCAAAGCTGATGAATACAGAAAAAATTTAGTGGAAACTGCTGTAGAAGAGGATGAAAAGCTTATGGAATCCTATTTAGATGGAAAAGAGCCTTCAGAGTCAGATTTGATCAAATGTATTAGAAAAGGAACTTTAAACTTTAATTTTGTTCCAATTCTAACAGGTTCAGCTTTTAAAAATAAAGGCGTTCAACCATTATTAGATGCCGTTATAGATTATCTACCTAGTCCACAAGATCTTAAATCAATAGAGGGCACTAAAGTTAATTCAGATGAAAAAATAACAATGAAATTTGATGAGAAAGAGAATTTTTCTGCTTTAGCCTTTAAAGTCGCAAATGATCCATTTGTCGGATCTCTTACTTTTATAAGAATTTACTCTGGTACTTTAAACGCTGGAACATCCATTTTAAACTCTTCAAAAGATAAAAATGAGAGAATTGGAAGAATGTTACTTATGCATGCTAATAGCAGAGAAGATATTAAATCTGCATCAGCTGGAGATATTGTAGCTTTAGCTGGCCTAAAACATACCATTACAGGTCATACATTATGTGACTCTAAAAATCCTGTTTTATTAGAACCAATGGAGTTTCCAGATCCTGTCATTGAAATAGCTGTGGAACCTAAAACTAAAGGTGATCAAGAAAAGATGGGAGAAGCTTTAGCGAGATTAGCTAAAGAGGATCCATCATTTAGAGTTTCCTCAGACGAGGAGTCAGGACAAACAATTATCAAAGGGATGGGAGAATTACATTTAGATATTATTGTAGACCGTATGAAAAGGGAATTCAAAGTAGAGGCTAATGTTGGTGCTCCACAAGTGGCATATAGAGAAACTATTCTTGGTTCTGCTGAAATGGAATATATTCACAAGAAACAAAGTGGTGGTGCAGGTCAATTTGCAAAAGTAAGATTAAGTGTTGAACCTTTAGAGGCTGGAAAAGGTAGAGAAGTTGAAAATTTAATTAAAGGTGGAGCTATTCCAAAAGAGTATATTCCAGGTGTTGAAAAAGGCGTTGAAGGGGTTGCAGACAGTGGAATTTTAGCAGGTTTTCCGATTATAGATTATAAGGTAAAAATTTTAGATGGCTTACATCACGATGTTGACTCAAGTGTTTTGGCTTTTGAAATAGCTAGCAGATCTTGTTTTAGAGAAGCATGTCAAAAAGCTACTTTAAAGCTATTAGAACCCATGATGAAAGTTGAGGTAGTAACACCTGAGGAATTTATGGGTGATGTAATAGGTGACTTAAATAGTAGAAGAGGTCAAGTTGGATCTACAGAGCCAAGAGGTAATGCTACCGCAATCAATGCTGTAGTGCCATTAGCTAATATGTTTGGATATATTAATAACTTAAGGTCTTCAACTCAAGGAAGAGCTCAATACACAATGCAATTTAGTCATTATGATAAAGTTCCTCAAAATGTTCAAGATGAAGTAACAAAAAAACTGGCGTAATTTATGGAAAACCAAAATATCAGAATTCATTTGAAAGCTTATGACAACAAGATCTTAGACTTATCAACTGAAGAAATAGTAAACACTGCAAAAAGAACCGGCGCTCAAGTTAAAGGCCCTATACCTTTGCCAACAAGAATTGAGAGATACACAGTTTTAAGGTCTCCTCATATTGACAAAAAAAGTAGAGAACAATTTGAATCAAGAACACATAAGAGATTAATTGATATTATTGAGCCTACGCCCCAAACTGTTGAAGCTTTGATGAAACTCGATTTAGCTTCTGGTGTAGATATTGAAATAAAGATTTAGGATTATGAGTATTGGATTGATAGGAACAAAAATTGGAATGACAAGAGAATTTATGGAAACGGGTCAATCCGTTCCTGTAACTGTGATAAAAATAGAAAAAGGAAGGGTTCTCGATGTTATTAAAAAAGAGAAAAGAGGTTATAACGCCGTAAAAATTGGTTTTTTTAAATTAAAAAACTCAAAATTAACAAAACAAATGAAAGGTTACTTCGCGAAAAAAAATACGGAACCTAAAAGAATTTTAAAAGAATTTAGGATTGAAGATACTGAGATTTACAAAGAAGGGAATGAGTTAGGATTAGAGATATTTAAAGATAAAAAATTTATAGATGTTAGATCAAAAACAATAGGAAAGGGATTTGCAGGTGTGATGAAAAGATGGAACTTCGGTGGTCTAAGAGCATCTCATGGTGTTTCTGTGTCTCATAGATCTCACGGATCAACAGGACAAAGACAAGATCCAGGAAAAGTATTTAAGGGAAAAAAAATGGCTGGTCATATGGGGGATAAAAATAGAACATTACTAAATCTGGAAATAATAAAATCAGATTTGGAAAACAATCTTCTCTATCTTAAAGGATCAATACCTGGCTCAAAAAATTCTACAGTTCTTTTAAGAGAGTCTGTAAAAAATATTACTAGAAAAACAATTAAAGAAAAACACGAAGCTAAAGTAAAAGCTGCAACAGCTAAAAAAGGAAAAAAATAAATGAAAATCCCTCTTATAAATATAGATGGTACTAAAACTAGTTCAATTGAAATCTCTGATAAACTTGTTAATTTAAAAGTAAATCATAAATTGATTAAGTATGTTATTGATTGGCAATTAAATCATTCAAATTCAAGAACGGCTAAAACAAAGCAAAGAAATGAAATTAAGGGTTCTACTAAGAAAATTGTTGCGCAAAAAGGAAGCGGTGGAGCAAGACATGCAAGTAAAAAAGCACCAATTTTTGTTGGTGGCGGTGTTGCTCATGGTCCAAAGGGAGCAAATTATAAAATTAAAAAGATTAATAAAAAAGTTAGAAAACTAGCATTAGCGCAAACTTTATCTAAAAAAAATTTAGATAAAAATTTATATATAATGTCTGATGTGAAAAAAGAAATTAAAAAGACGAAAGAATTTAATAATTTTTTAATTAAAAATAATATAGCAAATGTGCTTCTCATAACTGATAATGATACGTTAAAAAATATAAATAAATCTGCAAGAAATATTAAAAATGTAAAATTAATTAAGGAAGAAGGTACAAATGTTTATGATTTATTTAAATATAAAAATGTAATTATTACATCAACTTCGGCAAAAAAAATTCAAGAAAGAATACTAAATGAAAAAAATTAATTATATAGACTCGATTAGAAACCCTATAATTACTGAGAAAGCTACGATTTTATCAGAGCAGAATAAGACTGTGTTTAAGGTACATGAAAAAGCTAATAAAAAAATTATTAAAAAAAATATTGAAAAACTTTTTAAAGTAAATGTTATCAAAGTGAATATAATTAAACAAAAATCGAAAAGAAAAATGAGACAAGGAAAAAAATCAATTAAAAAAGGATATAAAAAAGCAATAATTACACTTAAAAAAGGTCAAAGCATAGATTTGACAACAGGTATTTAATAAATGACTTTAAAAACATTTAAACCATATACAAAATCATCTAGAGGGACAGTTGTGATAGATAAAAGTTCCCTGTGGAAAGGCTCTCCGTATAAACCATTAACTAAAGGACAAAATTTCACCGGAGGCAGAAACAATAATGGCAGAATAACTTCAAGACACATTGGTGGCGGTTCTAAGCATAAATACAGAATTATTGACTTCTATAGAAAAAAGAAAAATATTCCTGCCATAGTTGAGAGGATTGAATATGATCCTAATAGAACCGCATATATAGCTTTAATTAATTATGAAGATAAGGAAAAAGCCTACATAATTAGTCCTCAGGGGTTGAAAAAAGGGGATAAAATTGAGTCAGGTAAAAATGTTGAATTGAAAATTGGAAATTCCTTGGAATTAAAAGATATTCCACCAGGAACTTCAATTCATAATGTGGAACTTATACCAGGAAATGGGGCAAAATTAGCGAGATCAGCAGGCTCGTCAGTGACATTATCTGGGTATGACGGAGATTTTGCAATTTTAAAACTCTCTTCTGGCGAAACACGAAAAGTAAGCAGTTCATGTTCGGCAACAATCGGAATTGTTTCAAATCCTGATCAAAAAAATATTAAAATTGGTAAAGCTGGAAGAAACAGATGGAGAGGGAAGAGACCTCAAACAAGGGGTGTAGCTATGAACCCAGTTGATCACCCACATGGGGGAGGAGAAGGTAAAACTTCTGGAGGTAGAAGTCCTGTTTCTCCTTGGGGGCAATCAGCCAAAGGACTAAAAACAAGAAAACCAAAGAGGAGTGATAAATTAATAATCACTAGAAGGAAGAAAAGGAATAAATAAATGACAAGATCTGTTTGGAAAGGACCTTTTGTGCATCCAAGTTTATTGAAAAAGATAGACAAATTAAAGGATTCACCAAGTAAAAAACCAATTAAAACATGGTCTAGAAACTCTACAATTATTCCAGATTTTGTGGGTCACAGTTTTATGATTCATAATGGCAAATCCTTTATTCCAATTACAATTTCAGAGGAAATGGTCGGACACAAGTTAGGTGAATTTGCTCCGACTAGAACTTTTAAAGGTCACACACCAGCAGACAAAAAAGCAGCAGCAGCACCAGCTGAAAAAGCGACAGGAGATAAAAAATAATGGAAAAAAATTCTTTAGTAAAAGCTATTAATAAGAATGTAAGAACCAGTCCTAGAAAACTATCTTTAGTTTGTAATTTTATCAAAGGGAAGAAAGCTGATGTAGCATTAAGAGATTTAGAATTTACAAGAAAAAAAATATCAAAAGATGTAAGTAAAACGGTCAAGTCTGCAATATCTAATGCTGAAAACAATTATCAATATGATATTGATAATTTATTTATCAAAGAGGCTTATGTTGGTAAATCTTTAGTTATGAAACGTTATAGGCCAAGAGCAAAAGGAAGGGCCAGTCCTATAAAAAAACCATTCAGCAGAATTACAATTATTTTGGAAGAAAAAAAAGAAGTTAAAAAGGGGAGTAAATAATGGGTCAGAAAATTAATCCTATTGGCTTAAGACTTGGTATTAATAGAGGTTGGGACTCAACCTGGTTTGCAAAAAAGAGAGATTTTGGAAAATATTTAATTGAAGATTTTAAAATAAGAAATTATATAAAAAAAAATATAACTAATTCTGGAGTATCTGAAATTATTATAGAGAGGTCCTCTAAAAAATGCACTGTTTCGATACACACTTCAAGACCAGGTTTTGTAATAGGAAAAAAAGGTGCTGACATTGAAAAAATTAAAAAGAATATAATGAAAATTACAGAAAGTGATGTAAATGTAAATATAAAAGAGATTAAAAAACCTGAATTAAATTCAAATCTTGTAGCTGAAAATATAGCTCAACAGCTAGTTAAAAGAGTTGCTTACAGAAGAGCCATGAAAAGAGCTATGCAGTCTGCTATGAGATTAAATGCAAAAGGAATAAAGGTCATGTTAAGCGGTAGACTTGCAGGAAACGAAATTGCTAGAACTGAATGGTTAAGAGAAGGAAGCATACCTTCTCATACATTAAGAGCAGATATTGATTATGGTTTTGCTGAGGCATTAACTACTTACGGTATAATTGGTGTTAAGGTTTGGATATATAAAGGTGAATTAATGGCAAAAGACGTAGAGAAAGAAAAAAGGGAGAGAGTAAAAAATGCTTCAACCAGTTAGAACAAAATTTAGAAAAGCTTTTAAAGGACGAATTCATGGAACAGCGTCGAGAGCTGTAAAACTAAATTACGGTCAATTTGGCTTGAAAGCAACCCAACCAGATAGAATTATCGGTAAACAAATTGAAGCTGCAAGAGTAGCTTTAACAAGGTACATGAAAAGAACAGGAAAGGTTTGGACGAGAATTTTCCCAAATATTCCAGTTTCAAAAAAACCAACTGAGGTAAGAATGGGTAAAGGGAAGGGTTCTCCAGAATATTACGCATGTAGAGTAAAACCTGGAAGGATTATTTTTGAAATAGATGGTGTGAGTGAAGAAGTAGCAAGAGAAGCTTTATATAAAGCTTCAGCTAAATTACCTATTAAAACAAAGTTTATTAAAAGATAAATATGAATAAGAAAAAAGAAGATAAAAAATTAACAAAAGATCAAGCTGAGAAAAAAATACTCACTTTAAAAAAGGATTTGTTTAATATCAGATTTAAAAAAATTAATAATCAAATTGAAAATCCTGCTCAATACAATCAAATTAAAAAAAGTATCGCAAGATTATACTCAACCATAAAGAACACAAAATGACAAAAAAAATTTTAAAAGGAACAGTTAAAAGCGCTAAAAGTAACAAGACTATAGTTGTTGAGGTAACTAGAAAATTTAAACATCCTTTTTATGAAAAAATTATTAAAAGAACAAAAAAATACCATGCTCATGATGAAAAAAATAAGTTTAAAGAAGGTGAAAAAGTCTCAATAATAGAAAGTAAACCTTTCTCAAAAAAGAAAACTTGGCAGGTAATTGAATAATGATACAAATTCAAACAGAATTAATGGTAGCAGATAACACTGGGGCGAAAAGAGTTGAGTGTATTAAAGTTTTAGGGGGATCTAAGAGAAGATACGCATCTGTGGGCGACATAATTGTTATAAGTGTCAAAGATGCTATTCCAAAAGGTAAAGTAAAAAAAGGAGCAGTTCACAAAGCTGTAGTTGTGAGAACTAGAAAAGAGATTTATAGAGATGATGGATCAAAAGTTCAATTTGACTCAAACGCAGTTGTACTTACAGATGACAAAGGAGAACCGATTGGTACCAGAATCTTTGGCCCAGTTACAAGAGAATTGCGAACTAGAGGCCACACAAAAATTATTTCTTTAGCACCGGAGGTATTATGATGATTTTAAAAAAAGGAACACAAGTTCAAGTAATTTCTGGAAAAGATAAAGGAAAAACAGGAGAGATTTTAGAAATAAATAGAAAACTTAATAAAATAAAAGTTAAATCTATAAATATGATTAAAAGGCATTTAAAACCAACAAAAGAAAATAAAGGCGGTATAATTTCAAAAGAAAGTTTTATACATCAGTCTAATGTTAAGAATGTAGATTTAAAAAAGAAAGAGAAAAAAAAGGAAAGTAAATGACACCAAGATTAAAAAGTTTTTATGAAAAAGATATAATTGCTAAACTTATGGCAAAGCTTTCTCTAAAAAATAAACACGAAGTTCCGAGAGTTGAAAAGATTATTTTAAATATGGGGCTGGGAGAAGATGCATCTGATGGCAAAAAACTTAAAGCTTGCGCAGACGATCTAGCTTTAATAGCAGGACAAAAACCAGTTATAACTAAATTTAAAAAATCAATATCTAATTTTAAAACAAGAAAAGGCTCTAATGCTGGAGTTAAAGTAACTTTAAGATCTCACAAAATGTACGAATTTATGGACAGGCTTGTAAATATAGCTTTGCCAAGAATTAAAGATTTTCGGGGATTATCTCAGAAGAGTATAGATAAATCGAATAATTACTCATTCGGCATAAAAGAACATATAGTTTTTCCTGAGGTAAATTTTGATAAAGTAGATAAAATTCGAGGCTTGGACATAACAATAGTAACTAAAAGTAAAAATAGAGAAGGAACATTAGAACTTCTTAAAGAATTTAATTTTCCACTTATAGATAAAAAAAACTGAGGTAAAAAATGGCAAAAAAAAGTGCAATAGAAAAAAATTTAAAGAGAATTAAGTTGGCAAAAAGGTACGCAAAAAAAAGGGCAGAACTTAAAAAAATAATAAATAATAAGAAATTAGAGTTATCAGAGAGATTTGATGCTCAACTTAAACTAAACAAACTACCAAAAAATTCTTCAAAAATAAGAATTAGAAATAGATGTGAAATTTCAGGTAGACCGCATGGTGTTTATAGAAAACTAAAAATTTCTCGAATTGCCTTAAGAGATATGGCCTCTTCTGGTAAAATTCCTGGAATTACTAAATCTAGCTGGTAAGGAGATATATGACATTTACAGATCCAATAGGTGATATGTTCTCAAGAATAAGAAATGGTCAATTACGTTCTTTAAACTCCATAGTAATACCATCATCAAATTTTAGAAAAAATATCTTAGAAATTTTAAAAACTGAGGGATACATAAAAGATTATTTTATTGAAAAAAATGAAAATAATAAAATTTCACTAAAAATAAATTTAAAATATTATGAGGGAGACCCAGTTATCAAAGAAATAAAAAGAATTTCAAAACCTGGCAGAAGAGTTTATTCAAAAGCTACAAGTATCCCTAAAGTAATGAATGGTTTAGGTTTAGCGATATTATCAACCCCGAAAGGTGTGATGAGTGACACGGAAGCTAGAAAAAATAATGTTGGTGGAGAAATAATTTGTAGGGTTTTTTAATGTCTAAAATTGGAAAAAAAAATATTATTATTCCTAAAGAATCTTCTGTAAAAATAGAAGGCTCAAATTTAACCGTGTCAGGTCCAAAAGGTACGAAAAAATTATCAATAAATGATAAAATATTTTCATCAAAATTAATTGATAATGAATTAAAAATTGAACCAGTTTTGAAAAGCATTGATAAAAAAACATCGATACTTTGGGGCACTTTTAGAAGTTTGGTATATAATGCAGTTACTGGAGTTTCGAAAGGGCATGAGAAAATCTTAGAACTAAGCGGAGTAGGATTTAGAGCAAATATAAAAGGAGAGGTCTTAAATTTACAAATCGGTTTCAGCCATGATGTTAATTTCAAAATACCAAAAGAAATTAAAATTACTGTAGAAAAACAGACTATAATAAAAATTAATGGAGTAGATAAAGAATTAGTCTCAAAAATAGCAGCAGATATCAAAAACTTAAAACCAGTTGAGCCATATAAGGCGAAAGGAATTAAGGAAAGAGGACAGTTCGTTTTAAGAAAAGAAGGTAAAAAGAAATAATGAAAAAAATAAGTAAGAAGATAAAAAGAAAATTAAGAAATAGAAAAAAAATAAAAAAAGTGAATACAAATAGATATAGATTATCTGTATTTAAAACGTTGAATAATTTATCTGCTCAAATTATTGATGATAAAGTTAAAAAGACATTAGTTTCTGCTTCATCTATCGAAAAAGATTTGAAATCAAAAAAAGCTAAAAAAATGGATAAATCAAATCTAATAGGTGAACTTTTAGCAAAGAGAGCCAAAGAAAAAAAAATTATAAAAGTATATTTTGACAGAGGATCATATAAATATCATGGAAGAATTAAAGCTTTTGCTGAAACGTTAAGAAAAAATGGAATGGAATTTTAAATGAGTGAAATAAAAAAAACAGAGTCCGAAATAAAAGAAAAACTAGTAGCTATAAATAGAATAACAAAAGTAGTAAAAGGTGGAAGAAGGTTTGGATTTGCAGCATTAGTAGTTGTTGGAAATCAAAAAGGATCAATAGGTATTGGTCAAGGAAAATCTAAACAAGTTCCAGACGCTATAAAAAAAGCAACTGAAGTTGCAAAAAGAAATTTGATAAAAATACCTCTAAAAGAAGGAAGAACATTGCATCATGATGTAAAAGGAAAAAATGGATCAGGTAAAGTTTTTCTTAGAGCAGCTCCAGCCGGTACAGGAATAATAGCAGGCGGAGCTATAAGATCAGTGTGTGAGGTTCTAGGTATTCAAGATGTCGTTGCAAAATCACTTGGTTCTGCAAATCCACATAATGTTCTTAAAGCATGCGTCAATGGATTAAAATCACAAAATTCTCCTAAAATATTATCTGCTATACGAGGAAAAAAAATTTCTGAAATCATATCTAAACGAGAGGTTAAGTAATGGATTTAAATTCTTTAGTTAAAAATAACAAAAAAAAAATAAGAGTAGGTCGAGGTATCGGATCTGGTAAAGGAAAAACATCCTCAAGAGGTCATAAAGGTCAAAAATCAAGGTCAGGTGTTGCAATTAAAAGCTTTGAAGGTGGCCAAATGCCTTTGTACAGAAGACTTCCTAAAAGAGGATTTAAAACTTTAAAAAAAGAAAACGTAGCAGTGTTAAATTTATCTAAGATTCAAACATTTTTTGATAAAAATAAAATGGACTTAAAAAACGTATTTGATTTAAAAACTTTAAAGGAAAAAAAATTAATTAATAGAAAATTTATCAAACTTAAAATTCTTGGATCAGGTGAAATAAAAAAAAATATAGAAATTTCAGCCCATTTTGCTTCAAAACAAGCATTAGAAAAAATTGAAAAAGCAGGTGGAAAATTAAACATAATAAAAAAATAATTTATCATGTCTAGTGAAACATTAAATAATACTGCAGGTGCATTTAGCCAGGCAAAAGATTTAAAAAATAGAATTTTATTTACAATATTAATTTTAATTATATACAGATTAGGCACATATGTCCCTTTAGCTGGAATTGATCCACTAGCTTTAAAAGAAGTTATGGCATCTAGTCAAAAAGGGCTACTTGGTATGTTTAATATGTTTTCTGGAGGAGCTGTCACTAGAATGGCAATTTTCGCTCTAGGTATAATGCCTTATATTTCATCTTCTATAATAGTGCAGCTTATGACTGGTGTCTCTGATTATTTTAAAAACTTAAAAGAGCAAGGTGAAATTGGTAGAAAAAAAATTACCCAAATAACAAGATACGGGACAGTTTTAATCGCTGTTTTACAAGGTTACGGCGTAGCTGTTGGTTTGGAAAATGCAGGGAATTTAGTTGTTGAACCAGGATTAAAATTTAGAATTATTACAACAATCTCTCTTGTAGCTGGAACAACATTTTTAATGTGGCTTGGTGAACAAATTACAATTCGAGGTGTAGGTAATGGTATTTCATTGATAATTTTTTCTGGAATAGTTGCTGAAATACCAAGAGCTCTTGCTTCAACTTTCGAATTAGGAAGAACTGGCGCTTTATCGGCTTTAATGATTGTTGGAATATTTATTTTAGTTATTTTAACCGTTTTATTTATTGTATTCTTCGAAAGAGCCATGAGAAAAATTTTAATTAATTATCCGAAAAGGCAAGTAGGAAATAAAATGTATGGAGGGGAGTCATCTCATCTACCTTTAAAAATAAATACTGCTGGTGTTATTCCTGCTATATTTGCATCAGCTTTGCTTTTATTGCCAATCACAATTTCTAATTTTGGTTTAAGTGAGTCTGATACCTTTTTAAAAATTTCCTCAATGTTCACTCAAGGACAACCCCTTTATATGCTATTGTATGCATCTGGAATTATTTTTTTCTCATTTTTCTATACCTCAATAGTCTTCAATCCAAAAGAAACAGCTGAGAATTTAAGAAAATACGGTGGATATATACCAGGTATAAGACCTGGAGAGAGAACAGCGGAATATATAGATACAATTTTAATAAGATTGACAACCGTTGGCTCATTATATTTAACATTTGTTTGCTTGATGCCAGAATTTTTAATAGCAAAATACCCAATACCTTTTTATTTAGGCGGTACCTCAATTTTGATAGTAGTTGTAGTTGCCATGGATACCGTCACTCAAGTGCAGACAAGATTGATGAGTTCTCAATACGAATCTTTAATAAAAAAAACAAAATTCGGTAAATAATTAACTAAATGAATATAGTTATTTTTGGACCTCCTGGCGCTGGTAAAGGAACCCAATCAAAATTTATTGTTGAAAAATACAATTTATATCAACTATCAACAGGGGAATTATTAAGAAATGAAATAAAAAATGATTCAAGCTTAGGAAAAAAAATTTCATCGATTATAGATAAAGGAAATCTAGTTTCGGATGAAATAGTTGCTAACTTAATAGAAAAATTTATCTCAAATAACAATTATAAAAATAGATTTGTTTTTGATGGATATCCCAGAAATTTGTCTCAAGCAAAAAAACTTGATGAATTATTACAAAAAAATAGTCAAAAAGTTGATCTTGCTCTTAAATTATCAGTCAGTTTGGATACAATAAAACAAAGAATAATAGAGCGTAAAGCACAAGAAAATAGATCTGATGATAGTGAAAAAATAGCTGTAAAGAGATATCAAAATTATGAAAATAATATCAAACCTGTAATTGATTTCTATAAACATTCAAATTTATTGAGAGTGGTTGATGGCGAAGGATCTATAGGTAAAATTAATGATGAAATTAGCGCATTAATTGAAGCTATCAAGGGTTGACTTTAAACTATTAGACAATATAAATACGCTTGAAATAAAACTCATTAATTTATGGCTCGTATAGCAGGAATAAATATTCCACAAAATAAAATTGTAAGTATTGCTCTTACTTACATCCATGGTATTGGGCCTTATTCCTCGAAAAAAATTTGTAAGAAATTAAATATTTCATCTTCAACAAGAGTAAATGATCTTTCAGAAGAGCAAGTTTTAAAAATAAGAGAGTATATTGATGCCAACCATAAAGTAGAGGGTGATCTGAGGAGAGAGGTATCGGTAAATATTAAAAGATTAGTTGACTTAGCTTGTTATAGAGGAACAAGACATAAAAAAAAATTACCTGTAAGAGGCCAAAGAACTCAATGTAATGCTAGGACTCGTAAAGGAAAAGCCATCGCGATAGCAGGAAAAAAACTAACACCACTTAAGAAATAGACACTGATGAACAAAAAAAAAGAAAAAGTAGAAAAAAAAGAAATCAAAAAAGAGGATGTAAAAAACAATTCAATTGTCAAAAGTAAAAAGAAAATTAAAAAAAATATTACTTCAGGAATTGCTTACGTTTACTCAACATTTAATAATACTATAATTTCTATTGCTGATGAAAATGGTAATGTTGTTTCTTGGTCATCCGCAGGCGCAAAAGGTTTTAAAGGATCAAGAAAGTCAACACCATATGCAGCACAAATTGCAGCCGATGATGCAGGTGCTAAAGCTTATGAGCAAGGTTTAAGGACATTATCAGTTCAAGTAAAAGGTCCTGGTTCTGGAAGAGAGACTGCACTAAGATCTTTACAGTCAAGAGGTTTTAAAATTTTATCAATAAAGGACACAACACCAATGCCACATAATGGTGCAAGACCACCAAAAAGAAGGAGAGTATAAATGCAAGCAACATCTAATATAATAGATAAAAATTGGAAAGCATTAATCAAACCGAATAAATTAGATATTACTAGTAACGATGATAAGAGCGTTGCCAAAGTAGTTGCAGAGCCATTAGAAAAAGGTTTTGGCCAAACTATAGGAAATTCTCTCAGAAGAATACTATTATCATCTATTCAAGGTGCTGCGGTAACAGCAATTCAAATTGATGGAGTTTTACATGAGTTTTCATCTATAAAAGGTGTGAGAGAAGATGTAACAGACATAGTCTTAAATGTTAAAAATTTAGCTATAAAATCATCCTCTTCCAATCCTAAAAAAATTGTACTTGATATAAAAGGACCTAAAGAAGTAAAGGCAAAAGATATTACTTTAGTTCCAGAAGTTGAAATTTTGAATCCAGAGCAAACAATCTGCAATTTAGATGAAAAAACGAATTTTCATATGGAAATGACTGTTGAAACTGGCAAAGGATATGTTCCAGCTTCCATGAACAAACCAGACGAGCCTCCACTTGGTCTTATCCCGATTGATTCATTATACAGCCCAGTAAAAAAAGTAACCTATTCTGTAAGTACAGCTAGAGAAGGTAAAGCTTTAGATTATGATAAACTTACTATGGAAGTAAAAACAAATGGATCGATTTCAGCTGAGGATGCAGTAGCATATTCAGCAAAAATATTTCAGGATCAATTGAACATGTTTGTGAATTTTGATGAGCCTCAGGAAGTTATTGTGCGTGAAAAGCCATCTGAACCAGAATTTAATAAAAATCTTCTTAGAAAAGTTGATGAGTTAGAGTTATCAGTTAGATCTATGAATTGCTTAAAAAACGATAATATTATCTATATAGGTGATTTAGTTCAAAAATCCGAGGGTGAAATGTTAAGAACACCAAATTTTGGTAGAAAATCATTAAATGAAATTAAAGAAGTTTTAAATGGGATGTCTCTATATCTTGGAATGGAAATACCTAATTGGCCTCCAGACAATATCGCTGAGATGTCAAAAAAACTTGAAGAAGCTATCTAAATCTCATGAGACACGGATTTGCAAATAAAAAACTAAATAGAACTTCAGAGCATAGAAAAGCTCTATTAAAAAATATGCTTAATTCCTTAATAAAATATGAACAAATTACTACCACATTACCAAAAGCAAAGTTTTTAAAACCTCAAGCAGATAAAATTATAACATTAGGAAAAAAAGAGACATTACAAACAACAAGGTTATTAATGAAAAAATTACAAAATATTCAATCTACGAATAAAGTTAAAAAAACCTTATCTAAAAGATATGAAAAAAGAAATGGTGGTTATACTAGAATTGTAAAGGCTGGCTTTAGGTATGGAGACAATGCACCTAT
>MDTD01084180.1_pt1 | contig 14790 bp, 14 predicted proteins | sample 811221 | NCBI WGS metagenome assembly MDTD01 (sample SAMN05326646, study PRJNA326480) | marine metagenome | isolation source: seawater | place: Pacific Ocean: South West | collected 2011
ATATAGCCTTTTAAACTTATATTTCTATTATGAAGTAATTTACGTTTTATATTATCCATTATTTTTCTTTTTCTTTCCATAATCTTAATTTAGACAAAAAGTTTTTATCTTTTTGCAATATTCTAATTTTTATTCCAAAAAGTCTAAACTCTTGACCAGGGTTTGGAATTGTTTTTGTTTCAAAAACAACCAAGCCGGCAATTGTATTATAATTTTCATCAGGCAGATTCCAAGCAAGAGATCTGTTTAAGTCCCTAATAGTTACTGAACCGTCAATTATTAAGGAGCCATCAGGTTGTGATTTTACTCCTTCAACATTTAGGTCGGTTTCATCATCAATTTCTCCAACAATTTCCTCTAAAATATCTTCTAATGTTACAATTCCACGAAAATCTCCATATTCATTAACCACAATTGCAAAGTGTTCTTTCCTGCCTCTGAAAATTTCTAGTTGATCTAATATTGGAGTTGTTTCTGGGGCAAAGTAAGGATCAATCAAAATATTTTTTAGATCAATTGATTTCGTATCTTGAAAGTTATTTCTTTGTAAAAATCTAAAAAGCTCTTTTGCATGTAATATTCCAATTATATTGTCTTGAGTTCCAGAAAAGACAGGAATTCTTGTATAGGGACTCTCTCCAACTATTTTGTAAATATTATTTGAAGAAGAGTTTATGTCAATCATTGTTACCACCCCTCTGTGCGTCATGACTTCTTCAATATTTACATCCTCTATATCAATCATACTTGACATTATTTTGCCTCTTTCTATAGCCCTAGTTTCTTTGCCGGCATGTAATCTTATCATCCCTTTTAATTCTTCTGTTTTAGCTTCTTCGCTTGCATGGTCAGGTCCAGTTACTAGTTTTGATAGTTTTTCAGTTAAAAAAGTTAAAGGAGTGAAAAATATGATAATTAGATTAATCAATGGTGAAACAACAAGAGCAATTTCATCAGCATTTTTAAGAGCATAAGTTTTAGGTATCATTTCAGCAAAAATGACGAGAATTATAGTTAATATAATAGTAATAATAATTAAAGGTACGTTTGTAAAAAACTGTATGGCAAAACTAGTCGCGTATACTGAAGCAATAATATTCACAAAATTGTTGCCTATAAGAATTGTTCCTATCATTTTATCTCGATTTTTCAAAATTTTTTCAATTAATCTTGCTTTTTTATTTCCTTTATTTACAAGTTCATTGATTCTAGCTTCTGATACAGCAGTTAAAGCAGTTTCAGAGCTTGAAAAAAATGCAGAACATATTATCAAAAACAAAATAATTAGTAAAAAAATACTTAATTCATTCATTTATTATTTCATTAAAAAACTTTTTTAATGTCCTTTCACTTATATCATCTTTAACTGACGCACTACCTATTCCATCACATAAAATGAATCTAATTTTTCCATCTTTAACTTTTTTGTCTAAGTAAAATTTATTGATAAGACTTTTGGATGTCAATTTTACACCTTTTATATCTTTTAAATTTGTTGGCAAGTTAAATTTTGAAATTAATTCTATACATTCGTTCGCTTCTTTTTTTGAACATGATTTTGTAAAGATACCTAGTTTAAATGCACATACCATCCCAATTGCTACAGCTTCTCCATGTATTAATTTTTTGCTATCGTAATTAATTAAATTCTCAAATGCATGTGCGAAAGTATGGCCAAAATTCAGTATAGCTCTTATACCTTGTTCTTTTTCATCGATCGAAACTATCCTTGCTTTGATTTGACACGATTTAAATATTACATTTTCAATATATGGAGATTTTAGTTTTTTAATATTCTCAGCATTATTTTTTAGATAATTAAAGAATTTTTTGTCATATATAAAGGAATATTTAATTACTTCTGCGAAGCCAGCGGCAAGTTCTCTTTTTGGGAGAGTTTTTAAAAAATTAATATCTATTATTACTCCTTCAGGTTGATAAAAAGTGCCAACAAGATTTTTACCATGTTTTGTATTAATACCAGTTTTGCCCCCTACTGAACTATCCACTTGAGAAAGTAGAGTAGTAGGGATGTGTATGTATTTAACTCCTCTTAATATAATTGAACTTGCAAAACCAACTAAATCACCTGTTACACCACCACCTATTGAAATAATTATAGAATCTCTATTAATTCTACGAGACAAAATAAAATTGATTAAATCTGAGAGTTTTTGAAAATTCTTAAATTTATCTTTTGATTTAGATTTGAAGAAATAAATTTCAGAAGTAAGTATATGTGAAATTTTTTTAAACTTTTGAATGAGATTTTCATTCAGTTTAAATTTATTAAAAAAATCATCATAAATTACATAGACCTTTTTTCCCTTTAAAGTTCCAAAAAAATTATCTTCTAATAATTTAACAAAGTCTTTTCCAATTAAAATAGGGTATTTAAATGATTTATTTTTATCACTTATCAATATTTTTTTTAAAACTGTCACGAAATACCTTTTATTATTTTATCACACAAATCGTCAATTGAAAGACCATCTGTGTCAATTTTTAAGTGTGATTTTTCATAATTTTTAGTTCTTCTATTCAATAACATTTCAATTTTTGCTTCAACGTTACCTTTAATCATAGGTCTATTAAAAGCATTTCCTAATCTTTTAATTAAAATTTTAACGTCAGCACTTAACCAAATTACTTTAGAATTATTAAGAAGAAATTTTCTTGTTTTCTCGTTCTCGAAGGCTCCACCACCAAGGCTGATTATAGCCTTTACATTTTGTCTTAAACACTCATTAATCTTAAAAAAAATAATTTCTTTTTCTATAAGACGAAAATGCTTTTCTCCAAATTTACAAAAAATTTCACTGATTTTTAAATTTTCTTCTTCCTCAATAATCGTGTCGATATCAACAAATTCAATACCTATTTTTTTTGCTAATGCACTACCACAACTTGTTTTACCAGAACCCATCATACCAATTAAAGTAATTAAATTACTGTTATTTCTTATTTCATTGATCATTGATTTTCATTATCACATATCTACAAATGATTAAAATTCTTTTTATATAAACATAAAAAAATGTAGTTAAAGACAAAAACTTGCCACAATCTTTTCTTACTAAAAAAAAATGAAACTCATACTTTCAATGATTCTTTTGCTTATATTAGGTATTTTTACTTACATTTACACATGGGATATACCTGTTCCTGAAAAAGAAGTAAAAAAAGAAATAAACATATTAAATTTTAAGAACTAAGATTATGAAATTGTTTATCTTATTATACTTTATTTTGTTTTCAAACTACGCTGTATCTCAAAAAATCAAACCTTCTGATGATAAATTTATAAATTTGACTTCTAACAAAAATGAAGATCAAAAAACATCAAATAGTAAGGAAAAAGAAAAAATTACTAAAAAATCAAGGGACGATGAAATTAAGAAAATAAAACCAGTGACGATTGGTAAACTTGGGATGCCCTCTTTAGGATCTATTGGAGTTGAAACAAGTTTAAATAAAAAAATTGGACTTAACCTGTGGAGTGAGTTTACAGCAAATGATGCTATTAAATATTTAAATTCACTGCCGGACAGCAGTTCAAGTAGATCTTTCCAAAAGTTATTAAATGAGGTTTATGCTAGCACATCAGAGCCTCCAAAAGGAAGCCCTGAAGAAATTTCTAAATTTTTAAATACTAAATTAGCCAAGCTCGCTTCAAATGGTCAAATAGACTATTTAATCAAAATTATTGATCAATTACCTAACAGTCGAAAATGGGAAAGATGGAAGAAATGGTATGTTTTACATCATTTTCTGATTAAAGATGACGAAAATGCATGTCAAAAAATATCAAATTCAACTAATAATTATGATAGTATATTTTGGAAAAAAGCCAATTTACTTTGTCTTATTCTTCAAAGGAATTTATCTGAAGCAAATTTCATCTATGATGTTATGATTTCTCAAAACTTATTAGATAATACATTCGAAATATTGATTGATAAAATATTAAATGAAAAACAACTAGATAAAATTGAGTTAAAAGAAAAGACAATAACACCTCTTAATTTAATTTTATTAGATATCGTCAAGTATCCAATAAGTTTTGATATGATAAAAGATTTTGGATTTGAATATAAGTCACAACTGCTAGATTTGATTTATTTGAAGCCTGAAGCAAGAGCTATGCTTGTTGATCAAATGACAATTGTAAAACATGTAAAAACAGATTTATTAATCAAGATATACCAAGACATTGAATTTAATAATTTAAATCAAGATGAAAACCTAAAAAATTTGACTGTTAATCCTAATGGACTAAATAGAGCCAACATTTTGATAAACTCTATGAAAATTAAAGATAGTTCAGAAAAAGCTGAATTTATTTTTAAGAACCTATTAATTGAAAGTAAACATGACAATTCAGAAATAGCTTCTGCTATATATATTCCAACTTTAAATTCATTAAAAACTAAATCATTATCTCAATCTCAAGTGAAGATCATAAATTACCTGTATAATCTAAATAATCCAGAAGAATTTATAAATGATCCGTATTCTAAAATTTTGTTAAATCCAGAAAATGAAGTGTGGGATATAGGATTCATTTCACAACATAATGCTTGGAATATTCATAATTATTTGAAATACTTAGGTATGAAAACGCCTGATTTATCTTGGGAAAATAATTTTGATTTTAGTTCGAATAAAATAAAAATGTTAAATAAAAAATTTTCTTTAAACGTATCTAATAAAGAATTTATTTTAAGTAAGGCAATCGAAAATAATATTAGTGAAAAAAACTATTTAAAAGCTATCATATTAATAGGTAAATTGATTGACAAGAAGGAATTGAAATATTTAAATTTAACAACATTAAAAGATATCGATAAATATCTTAAGAAGTTAGATTTTTTAACCTTGCGTAATGAATTCAGAAAAGAGATTTTATACAAAAAATTTTTCTATTTTAAAAATCTTTACAATGAATTTTAATAAAAATAATACAAGCCAAATAATTAATAACTTTATATCTACTAGGGTTTTAGATAAAGGGATAGCAAGTAATACAATTAGAGCTTATAAAAAAGATTTAGAATTATTTACGTTATGGTGTTTAAATAATGATATTGAGTATACTAAACTCCAAAAAAAAGAAATAAATTTATATATATTGTCTTTGAAACATAAAAGTTTTTGTAGTTCTACTATAAACAGAAAACTTTCAGTTATTAAAAGTTATTACGATTATTTAAATCAAATAGGCATTATAGGCTTAAACCCATTAATAACGCTAGTTACTCAAAAAATTGATAAATGTTTACCCAAACTTTTATCAGAAAAAGAAATATTTAATCTTATAAATAGATCTAAGGAAATTTATTTTGAAAATCCAAAAAAAAACGTAGCTTATTTTAGAATTCAAGTTATTTTAGAGGTTTTGTATTCTACTGGTCTTCGCATTAGCGAATTGTTAAATCTTAAAATTAGTCAAGTAGCAAATATAAAAGATAAGTTATATATAAATGGTAAGGGTGATAAACAAAGATTAGTAATTTTTAACAAAAGTGCTTTAGATTTGTTAAAAAAATGGATCAATTTAATGAACAAAAATAATAAAAATAAAAACTCTTATCTTTTTGAAAATATTAATAATGATAATGTTGTCACTAGGCAACAGATATATAAAGATCTCAAAAAGTTGGCATTTATAACAAATACTGACTTAGAAAAGCTTTCACCTCATTCTATAAGACATTCCTTTGCTACTCACATGTTAAACAGAGGTGCTGATTTAAGGAGTATACAAAAACTTTTAGGGCACTCTGATATATCAACTACAGAAATTTATACACATGTTAGACAAAATAGACTAAAAGGTTTAATAAATAATATACATCCATTGAATAGCATATTAAAGAAGTAGAGGGCGGGAAAGATGCTGAAACATTTTTTAACATTTGAAAAAAATATAGCTGACTTAGAAGGTAAAATAGAAGACCTAAAGCATATCTCTTCAAACTCTGAACTAAATATTGCTGAAGAAATTGGAAGATTACAAAATAAAGTTGTTGATGAATTAACAGATACCTATTCTAATTTAGATCCTTGGCAAAAAGTTCAAGTAGCAAGACATCCAGACAGGCCTCAGTTTCAAGATGTTATAGAGTATTTAATTGACGATTATGTCAGTTTAGGAGGAGATAGATTATATGGTAATGACAATGCTCTTTCAGGTGGATTAGGTTATTTTAGAGGAAAGAAAGTATTACTACTTGGGATTGATAAAGGTAAGAACACTAATGATAGAATATTAAGAAACTTTGGCATGGCTAGGCCTGAGGGATACAGAAAAGCTATTAGATTAATGGAATTAGCGGATAAATTTAATTTACCTGTACTTACTTTTATAGATACTGCTGGCGCATATCCTGGCAAGGGAGCGGAAGAAAGAGGTCAAGCTCAAGCTATCGCATCATGTATAGATGCATGCTTAAAGTTAAAAACACCAATGATTTCGTCAATTCTAGGTGAGGGAGGATCTGGAGGAGCTATTGCATTGACATCTGGAAATGCAATTTTAATGTTTGAACATTCAATTTTTTCTGTAATTTCACCAGAGGGTTGTGCTTCAATTTTGTGGAGAGATGCTAGTAAAGCTAATGAAGCTGCAAAATCTTTAAAATTAACTGCTATAGATATGAAAAAACTAAATATTATTGATGAGATAATTCAAGAGCCTTTAGGAGGCGCTCATCGTGATTATGAAAAATCACTTAAACTTTTAGGAGATTCAATCGAGTTAAGGCTTAATGAATTAATGAAACTTAAACCACATGAATTAAAAGAGAAAAAACAAAATAAATATTTAAAAATTACATAACGAATATTAATTCTTTTTATCTATTTTATATTTCTTATTAACATATAACGAAGGTATTTTTGACCTAGCTTTATTAATCTCATTTTTATTAATGTTACTTACAATTATTTTTTTGCTTGTTTTTGCATCCGCCAAAATCTTTCCCCATGGAGAAACTATTAAAGAATGCCCATAAGATTTTCTTTTATTAAAATAAACACCATACTGAGCAGGGGCTACTATATAGCAACCTGTTTCAATGGCACGCGCTTTTAATAGATTATGCCAATGGTCTTTCCCAGTAATATGCGTAAAAACTGAAGGCACTGTAATTATGTCTGCTCCATTCAAAGCAAGATCTCTAAATAAATATGGAAATCTTAAATCATAACAGATAGTCATACCTATGTTGTAATATTCACCATTAATTTTCAATTTGGTGATTTTTGCAGATACACCACTTTCATAAATTTTAGATTCTTCATAAAAATGTTTTTTTGATATTTTTACATCATACATATGAATTTTATCATATTTACATTGTATTTCTCCTTGAGAGTTAATTAAAAAAGATCTATTGAATAGTTTATTTACAGAAACTTTCTTCTCAAGTATTTGCAAAGATCCAATCAAAATATTTATATTTAAAGTTCTTGCGGTTTCTTTCATTATTTTAAGTGTTATACTGTTTTTTTCAAAACTTGCATTATTCATTGTTTCTGATTTCAATTTATTTAGGAAAGTTGCACATTCAGGTAGTGTAATAAGATCTACTTTCTTTTTAGCTGCAAAGTGAATTAATGGTAAAATTTTATTGAGTGTCTTTTGTTCAGATTCATAAGATTTATATTGAATACAAGCTATTTTCATAAAATTGTGTAACAAATTATTTAATATTTTGATAATATTCATATTAAATATAAATGAAAATTATTTAAATGAATTCCTTTGCAAAGTAATATATTTTTAATTAAGACTAGAAAAAATAGTGAGTTTTTACTTTACATTGTGATATTAACGTTAAATGCATGGCAAGATAATTTATAATAACAAATCTTGAAGGCTAGATATTAAGCTTTTGTTTGCGGGGGGCATGTTATAATTATTCAAATTGTTTACTTTAACCCATTTAAGTTCAGTATGAAAATTGCAAATAGGCTTTAAATCCCATTTTCTAGTAACAAATAATAAAATGATAAGGTTAATATTTTGTCCATTATATGTTGAAAAAGCAAGAGGGGCAATGCAATTGATATTAAGGTCAATATTAATTTCTTCTTTAGTTTCCCTAATAATCGCTTGTTCAATGCTCTCGTTATTCTTTACTTTTCCTCCAGGAAATTCCCACAAATTTTCTAAAGGTTTACCAATAGGTCTTTTGCCAATAAGTATTTTATCTTCATCATCTATAAGAGCTATTGTTGAAATAAGTTGATTTTTAGCTTCTATAATCTGCATTAATTCGAATATATTGTTCAGTTAAGTCACACGTATAGACAGTCCATTTATGGCTTCCCAAGCCTAAGTCAATTGAAATATTTATCTCTTTGTTTTTTAAATATTCACTTAATTTTTTTTCTGAATATTTAAAATATTTCATTCCATTGTTTGTAACCAAAAAATTGCCGAATTTAATTTTAATTTTTTTTTGATCTATTGTCTCATATGACTTACCTATTGCCATTACTATTCTACCCCAATTAGCATCTTCGCCAGCGATAGCGGTTTTAACTAAAGGTGAATTAGCGACTGAAAAAGCTATCTTTTTTGCTGAATTTATAGTCTTAGCATTTACAACTGTAATTTCTATAATTTTCTTTGCACCTTCTCCATCAATAACAATTTTCTTTGCTAAATCTAACATCATATCAGAGATGCAACTTTTAAAATCTTTAAGATATCTATCATAAAAGTTCTCTATTTTTTTATTTTTTAATTTGTTAGTAGATACCAAAAGACATGTATCACTAGTTGATGTATCACTATCAACAGTTATGGAGTTAAAACTTTTATCATTTTCTTTAGTTAAAATTTTTTGAAGTACTTCTGAACTTATATTTAAATCAGTAAATATGTAAGCTAACATTGTTCCCATATTCGGGGCGATCATTCCAGATCCTTTAGCAATTCCAACGATATTAACATCAAAATTTTTATACTTTACTTTTGAAGCAGCGTATTTAGGGTAAGTGTCAGTTGTCATTATTGAATTTGCTGCTTCTTTTATGGAGTCAACAAAAGCTGGTTTTTTATTTTTAATACAAGATATTATTTTTAATGGGTTTAACTCTTCACCAATAACTCCAGTTGAAGAAGTAAAAACTTCATTTTCAGAGCATTTATAAATAGTGGAAAGAAAATTAGTAATTTTATTGACTGTATTTGTACCTTTTTTACCAGTAAAAGCGTTAGCATTACCAGAGTTTACAACTAAGCATCTAATGAAATTCTTTTTTTGATTTATTTTATTTTTACAATCTATAACTGAAGCACTAGGTGTTTTAGATTTTGTAAATACACCAGAAACTGAAGAAAATTTTGGTAACTTTACTAAGAGCAAATCAAGACTATTTTTTTTTATACCCGCTCTAAATATTTTAATATCGAGTCCATCAACTTGAATTTTTTTAATTGGATCTTTATTTTTTGTCATTTTATGGATAAAGATTTATTAATGTATAGAATTTCATTTTAAAAATACCATTTAAATGTAATAAGTAAATAGAATTATAATAAAGGATAATTATGTTTTCAAAAATTGGGAAAGTAATTTTTGGATCTTCAAATGACAGGCAACTTAACAAATTAAGACCTACCATCAATAAAATTAATGACCTTGAAGACGAAATTTCTAAGCTTGATAAAGATAAATTAGTAGAAAAAACTAAAGTTTTTAAAAACAGAATTAGTAATGGTGAAGAATTAGATTCAATTCTTCCTGAGGCATTTGCAGTTGTAAGAGAAGCCTCAAAGAGAACACTCAAACAAAGACATTTTGATGTTCAAATGGTAGGTGGTATTGCTCTTCATCAAGGAAAGATTGCCGAAATGAAGACGGGAGAGGGCAAAACACTAGTTTCAACACTTCCAACTTATTTAAACTCTTTGTCGAAAAAAGGAGTTCATATTGTAACAGTAAATGATTATTTAGCAAAAAGAGATTCTGAATGGATGGGTGAAATTTATAAATATTTAGAAGTCTCTGTTGGTTGCATAACCAATGAAAAAGAAGATGCAGAAAGAAAATTTGCATATGATTGTGATATTACATATGGAACAAATAATGAATTTGGCTTTGATTATTTAAGAGATAATATGAAATTTGGAATTAATGAAATGGTTCAAAGACCGTTTAACTATGCTATTATAGATGAAGTGGATTCAATCCTTATTGATGAAGCAAGAACTCCATTAATTATTTCAGGACAAGCTGAGGATTCATCAGTTTTGTACAATAAAATCGATAAGATTATACCTCTCTTAACAAAAGAGGATTATGAATTAGACGAGAAACAAAGAACATGTAATCTAACTGAAAACGGTATTTTGAGAATTGAAAAGTTGTTAATTGAAAACAAATTAATTGAAGATGGATCACTTTATGATGTAAATAATGTAAATTTACTACATCACATTAATCAAGCTCTAAAAGCACACACTTTATTCCAAAAGAATACTCATTATATGATAAAGAACAATTCAATCGTAATAATTGACGAATTCACTGGAAGAGCTATGGAAGGTAGAAGATTTGGAGATGGTCAACACCAAGCAATTGAGGCGAAAGAAAATGTAATAGTTCAGCCAGAAAATCAAACCTTAGCAAGTATTACATTTCAAAATTATTTTAGAATGTACCCTAAATTATCTGGCATGACAGGCACAGCTCTAACAGAAGAGGGAGAGTTTTCTGAGATTTATGCGCTTGATGTTATTGAGATACCAACAAATGAAAAAGTAGCGCGTATTGACGAAGATGACGAAATTTACAAAACTAATGAAGAAAGGGACCAAGCTGTAATAAAATTAATTCATAATTCCTCGAAAAATAATCAACCGGTTTTAGTTGGAACAGTCTCTATAAATAAATCCGAACAAATCTCAAAACTTTTAAGAGAAAAAGGTGTTAAACATGAAGTTTTGAATGCAAAGTTTCATGAGCAAGAAGCTAAAATCATTGGTTATGCTGGAATGCCAGGTGCAGTAACTATTGCTACAAACATGGCAGGAAGAGGAACCGATATTCAATTAGGGGGCAATTTTGAAATTAGAAAACAATTAGAAATTGATAATGGGGTATCAGATAATGATAAAAAAGTTATTGATTTGCAAAAAGATATATCAATAAAGAAAGATCTTGCACTCAAGGCCGGTGGTTTGTTTGTAGTTGGTACTGAAAGGCATGAAAGCAGAAGAATTGATAATCAATTAAGAGGAAGAACTGGACGGCAAGGAGATATAGGAAAGTCTAAATTTTTGTTATCGCTCCAAGATGATTTAATGAGAATTTTTGGATCCGAAAAATTGGAGAATATGTTAAATAAGCTTGGTCTTGAAAAAGGTGAAGCAATAATTCATCCTTGGATAAACAAAGCTGTAGAGAAAGCACAAGGAAAGGTTGAAGCTCATAATTTTGAAATTAGAAAACAACTACTTAAATATGATGACGTTATGAATGACCAACGCAAGGTCATATTTGAGCAAAGAAAAGAAATAATGAGTTCAGATGATATTAATCTAATGATTAAAGATATGAGATCAGAAGTTATTCAAAAGATTGTTACCGATTGCATTCCTAAGAATAGTTATTACTCAGATTGGAATCATGAAAAATTAAAAAATGAAGTTGAAACTAATTTAAATATTATTATACCTGCAAAAGATTGGGTTAATGAAGATGGTATAGTAGAAAATGAAATAATTGAAAGAATTGAAAAGGAGTCTTCTCATTATATGGCTCTTAAAGTATCAAAAATCGGAAATGACATTTTTAGAGAGGCGGAAAAAAGCATTCTATTACAAGTTTTAGATCAATGTTGGAAAGATCATTTATTATATTTAGATCAACTTAGACAATCTATTGGTCTTAGAGCATATGGACAAAAAGATCCATTAAATGAATATAAAAAAGAAGCATTCCAACTTTTTGAAATAATGTTATCTAAAATAAGCGTTATGATAACATCGATTTTAGCTAAAGTTGAAATTGGAGAAGAAAACTTACCTGATAAACAAGTTTTAAATAAAACAAAAGAAAATTTTGGAAAGATCTCAAGAAATCAAAAATGTCCTTGTGGATCAGGTAAAAAATTTAAACATTGTTGTGGAAAGTTATAACTATATATTTCAATGATAAAATATAGTCTTAAATGTAATGAAGTTAATTGTAGAGATAAGGAACCTTTTGATGGCTGGTTTCAAAATAGTAACTCTTATAATAAACAAATAAATGCAGGTTTTGTGTCTTGTCCTTATTGCGGCAGTTTAAACATAGAAAAAAGTCTTATGTCGCCTTCTTTAAAAAGTATAAAAGAAAATAAGTCAAAAAATAGTTTAAATAATATTGAACAAAAGCAATTCTCTCAAAAAACAAAAAAAATGGTCGATATGACAATAATACTGAGAAACCTCAAAAAAGAAATACAAAAAAATGCTGAGTTTGTGGGTAAAAATTTTGCAAAAGAAGCAACAGCTATACACGAAGGAAGATCGAAGGAAAGATCAATTTACGGCCAAGCTAGTTCAAAAGATTTAGAGGATTTAAAAAGTAAAAACATTGATGTTGTAACTGTTCCATGGGTACATGATGATAACTAATCAATCTTTATACCAGATATACCATAATTAATTTTATTAAAATTTGTAAATTGAAAATCTTTTATGGTAGGTTTTAGCTCGTTTGATATTCCAATAATTGGCTTAAAACCAATAATTTCCTTAAGGTAAATGTTTGACAGTTTAGCTTCATTTATAAGAGTTTTGGGACTGACAAATTTATCAAATTCATGTATTCCTTTTGGAAGAAGTTTTAAAACATTTTCAGCCATAAATTTTGCAAACAATAGGCTAAATGCAGTTTTATTAATAGTAGTTAAAATTAAAATGCCATAATTATTTAATAATTTTGAGACTTCTTCAAAAAATATAGCTCTATCATCCAGATGTTCAACAACTTCTGAAGCAATAATTAAATCAAATTTTCTTGAAGTATTTTTTTTTGCAAATGAAGAAATACCAGTGTTTAAATAATTAATATGCAAGCCAGACTTTAAAGCATGCACTTTAGCAATTTCAATTGAACTTTTTGTGACATCTATACCAGTAACTAATGCTCCTAATCGAGCTATTCTTTCAGATAATAATCCACCACCACAACCAACATCTAAACATTTTATTTTATCAAACGTATTTGATTTTTTAGAGCTTGTATATTTTGACACCACTCTTTTAATATACTTTATTCTTATGTCAGTGAATTTATGTAAAGATTGGAATTTTCCATTTTCATCCCACCACTCACCAGATAGTTTTGCAAAAGGATCTTTTTTATTATTTAAAGTTGATGTATTCATAAACATTTGTTACACGATTTTATAAAAATAAGCAAAAGAGGATTTAATTGAAATTAGTTGTTGCAAAATTTGGAGGCACTTCTGTCGGAACAATAGACAGAATTAAATCTGTAGCTACAAAAATAAAAAATGAAATTATAAACGGTTATAACGTTATAGTTGTTGTTTCAGCTATGGCTGGAGAAACAAATAGATTGATTGAACTTGTAAAAAGTTTAACAAATAACCACAAAACTAGTGAATATGATACTGTTATTTCTTCTGGTGAACAAGTTTCTTCTGGTTTGCTAGCAATAGCTTTGAACGAGATAGGAATAAAATCGAAATCTTATCAAGGTTGGCAAATACCATTCGAGACTGATAAAAATTTTAGCAAAGCAAACATTGAAAATATTAAAAAAGGTAATATTACAACAGATCTTAAGGAAGGTTATGTTATAGTTGTGCCAGGTTTTCAAGGTGTGCATAATAATCGAATAACAACTCTAGGAAGAGGAGGTTCTGACACATCAGCAGTTGCATTAGCAGCAGCTTTTGGGGCTGTCAGGTGTGATATATATACAGATGTTGATGGTGTTTATACTGCTGATCCTCGACTTGTAACTAACGCTACTAAATTGGAAACAATTACATTTGAAGAGATGTTAGAATTAGCTTCACAAGGTGCAAAAGTTCTGCAAGCAAGATCTGTTGCTTTAGCAATGAATTACAATGTAAAACTTCAGGTTTTAAGTAGTTTTGGAAATAAATCTGGTACATTTATTATAAATGAGAGGCAAAAAGATATGGAAAAAACAATTATTAGTGGAATTACTTACACCTCAAATGAGGCAAAAATTACATTATTCAATGTAATTGACAAGCCTGGTCAGGCGGCTATGATATTTGGTGCTTTGGCTGATCATGGTATTAACGTAGATATGATTGTTCAAACTTCAACTAAGGATGGAGAGGCTACAGATATAACATTCACTATATTGCAATCAGATTTATCAAATACGAAAGAAATTATTGATGACCTCAAAAGTACAATTAAATTCGATAATATGATTGAAGATAGTAAAGTTTCTAAAGTTTCAGTCGTAGGTAGTGGAATGAGATCCAAGCCAGGTGTAGCCAAAAATATGTTCAAAACTCTTGCTGATAATAATATTAATATACAAGTGATATCAACAAGTGAAATTAAAATTTCAGTTCTAATTTCTTCTAATTATACAGAGTTGGCTGTCAGAACTTTACATGATGCTTTTGGTTTAGGTAGTTGACATTTGAACAATATATATTAGTTAAATAGACAAAAATATGGTAAAAGATACTAATGAAAATCAACGAGAAAAATAAAAAAGATCTCAAGAATAATAATCTTGATGATAAATATATTTCACAACACTTTTCTGA
>MDTD01166780.1_pt1 | contig 14789 bp, 15 predicted proteins | sample 811221 | NCBI WGS metagenome assembly MDTD01 (sample SAMN05326646, study PRJNA326480) | marine metagenome | isolation source: seawater | place: Pacific Ocean: South West | collected 2011
CTCGGTATAAATTAGATAACTCTTCAAATAAATTTCCGCCATCAGCTTCTGTCTTTGCTATTTTAAGCAAGTCAATCATTTAGTCATCCTTTCAATTTAAAGAGGAATATTTCCGTGTTTTTTTGGAATATTTTGATCTGTTTTATTTTCGAGCATATTTAGACTTTTTAGAATTAAATCTCTTGTTTCAGAAGGTTTAATTACGTCATCCAAAAACCCTTTTTCAGCAGCAACAAATGGGTTTGCGAACTTATCCCTATAGTTTTGAAGAAGTTCTGCCTTTTTTTCATCCTTATTTTCAGCAGTAGCAATCTCCTTTCTTCCAATAATATTTACAGCTCCTTCTGGCCCCATTACTGCTAGCTCTGCTGATGGCCAAGCAACGTTAATATCTGCTCTTAGCTCTTTAGAGCCCATTACTATATAGGCGCCACCATATGCTTTTCTTAAAATAACAGTGATTTTGGGAACTGTAGCTTCAACAAATGCATAAAGAAGTTTTGCTCCATGTCTTATTATTCCACCATATTCCTGTATTGTTCCGGGCATGAAACCTGGAACATCAACTAATGTAACTATTGGAATATTAAATGCATCACAGAACCTTACAAATCTTGCTGCTTTAGAAGAGGCATTAATATCTAAAACTCCGGCCATATGATCAGGTTGATTAGCAACAATACCTACTGTTTTTCCACTAAATTTTGAAAACCCAACAACAATATTCTTAGCGTATTCACTCTGAACTTCTATGAATGAGTTTGTATCAATAATAGTTTCTATCACTTCAAAAATATCGTAACTTTGATTAGGATTTTCAGGAATTAATTTATTTAAATCTTCCTGATTAACACTTTCTACAGAACTACTAGATGCTTTCATATCAACATTATTTGCTGGAAGTGTATCTATAAGTTTCCTTACACTTTCAAAGCATTCTTCTTCGGTTTCCAAAGCAAAGTGAGCAACTCCGCTTTTACTTGCATGAGTAGTAGCCCCTCCAAGGTCTTCGTGACTTACTTCCTCACCAGTAACAGCTTTAACTACTTCTGGTCCCGTAATATACATTTGACCGACACCCTCAACCATAAATATAAAATCAGTCAGTGCAGGGGAGTAAACCGCGCCACCCGCTGAAGGCCCTACTACAACAGTAATTTGAGGAACGACACCAGATGCCATAGTGTTTCTCTTAAATATTTCACCGTAACCAGATAGAGAGTCAACACCTTCTTGTATTCTTGCTCCACCTGAATCATTTATACCAACTATAGGACAACCTGTCTTAATAGCAAGATCAAAGACTTTGCATATTTTATTTGATGCAACTTTGGATAATGATCCCCCTAAAACCGTGAAATCTTGAGAAAAAGCAAATACTTGTTGTCCATTTACTATTCCATAGCCAACAACAACTGAATCACCATCTATTCTAGATTTATCAAGCCCGAAATCATTTGAAAAATGTTTTACATAAGGATCAATTTCTGTAAATTCGCCATTATCAAACAAAAGCGACAATCTTTCCCTTGCAAGTTTTTTACCTTTTGATTTTTGAGATTCCTGCCTCTCTTTACCTCCACCAAACTTAGTATTAGCCCTTCTATCTTCTAAATTTTTAATTTTAGAAGCTATATCTTTAGGAGAAATTTCTTCAGAATTTGTATTTTTCGAATCTTTACTCATTTTTCAAAATAAATGCTATATCACTATACAATTTCTATCAAATAAAATTTGTTATAAATTAAATAATAAATAATTAAAAAAAATAATAAAAATTGCTAAATGAAAATAAACTTATTTAATAAAAACATAGTAATGGGCATTATAAATGCTACGGATGACTCATTTTCTGGAGATGGAATTGGAAATAACATAGAAAAAGCATTAAAAGCAACAGAAGAATATGTTGATGCAGGTGTTGACATTGTAGATATTGGTGGAGAATCAACAAGGCCAAAAAGTATTTACGATGGAGTTCATGAAGTTACTTCTGATGAAGAACTGTCAAATGTAATTCCTTTAATCGATGCCATAAGATCGAATTTTGATATAACCATAAGTATCGATTCAAGAAAATCTGATGTTGCTGAAGAAGCATTAAAATATGGAGCTAATATTATTAATGATATATCCATGCTTAGATTTGATAAAAAAATGATTGAATTACTTAAGAAAACAAGTAATCCTTACATTCTTACCCATAATAAAAAAATTAATTCTGATAATGTAATTGACCAGGTTTCTAATGACATTGATTCGACCATAGATTATCTAATAGGGCAGGGGATAGATAAAAAAAGAATAATTGTTGATCCAGGTTTTGGGTTTAACAAATCTGTTGAACAAAACATAAAACTTCATAATGATTTTAAAAGTGAAAAATTTGATAATCTTCCAATATTGATTGGAACATCAAAAAAATCTTTTCTAGGAGAAATATCAAATAATAAAGATATAAATTCCCGCACTGAAATATCTATAGCATCTGCATTAGATTTAAAAAATAAAGGTGCAAATATGTTTAGAATGCATGATGCAGTATTATTTAAAAAAATTATTAATTATCTAGACCTTTTAAAATAATGGAAAATATCGTTATTTCATTGGGATCAAATTTAGGTAATAAAGAATTTTATTTAAATTCATCTATTCGTCATTTATCAAAAAAACTTAAATATCTTTCTTGTTCATCAACTTATGAATCAGCAGGTATGGGTGTCACAAATCACCCTAAATATTTGAATAAAATTATTCTTTGCAAGACTAAATTATCATTTACATCGCTACTAAATTACACTAAAAAAATTGAAAAGAAGATTGGAAGAAAAAATAAAAATGATCTTTTACCAAGAGTAATTGATATTGATATTATTTTTTATGGAAATAAAAAAATTTTTAGGAAAAATCTAATATTACCTCACAAAAATTTTGCCGATAGACCATTTGTTGTATTGCCTATTAATGAACTTGATAAAAAAATAAAAAGAAAAATTTCAAAAAACTTTAAAAACTTTTTAAATAAAAGAAACAATTTTAATAATTTATCAAGCGATATTATCCAAAAGGTCTGCGAGTAAAAAGATTAATACTCCCCAAATTGAAAATGAGTTGTAACCTAAAATCCATTCTCTTAGCCTTGATTTGTATTTTGGATAACCTGAGTTTCTGAACTGCCATATTCTGAATAATATCCCAATACTTATTATTATTTTTATACTAAGTATTAAAGCATAAGTTATATCAGTTTGAACAAGAGATAATTTCTGTATAGTCATAATTATTCCAGTAAGAAAGATTAAGATCATCGAGCCATTAACAATTTCTCTCAACGTGGATGAAATAATAGCAAATACTTTACTTGAATTATCTAAAATTTTAAAATCATCATTTAATGTAATTCCAATCATAAAAACACATCCCCCAAGCCATAATGAAGCAGATATTGAGTGGAGTAAATTTACTATGAAAATTAGAATATCCATTTAATTATTTATTTTTTCAATTTGTTCGATTAGGTTTTCCTCGTCGAGATATCCAGTCCATTTTTTGGAAAGTTCATGATCTGAATCAAAAAAAAGAGTGGTAGGGAACCCCAAAACATTAAAGTTATCTACCAGGTCTCCATTTTTGTCATAAATATTTTCGTATTCAATCTTAAATTTATTTATTAATCTTATAGAATCTTCTTTTTTATCCACTAATGAATTATGAACAATCCCAACAAATTTAACATTATATTTACTTTCATTATCTATCTTTACTAATGTTGGTAATTCTTTTGCACACGGCGGACAAGATGGGTACCAGAAATTTATTACTAAAGGAGTTCCTTTAAATTCTTCTGAATTAAAACTGCCTCCATCAATCAACTCTGCTTTTATAGGTAATACGTTATTTTTAGAATCAGAACAACTTAGCATAAATAAAATAATTAAGAATAAAAATTTTAACTTAAAAACTTGTAAGCATTTTTGAAATTTCATTTTTGATATCATCTATTTTGACTCTTATTTGATCCATAGTGTCTCTATGTCTAAGTGTAACGCAATTATCATTCTCTACAGTATCGAAATCTATTGTTAGGCAAATAGGAGTTCCAATTTCATCTTGCCTTCTATACCTTTTACCAATACTTTGTGTATTGTCAAACTGAGCCCTAAATTCACCTTTAAGACTCTTGTATATATTCTCACTAGTTTCAGATAATTTCTCATTCTTACTTAGAGGCAAAATAGCTACTTGCACTGGAGATATTTGCGGTTTAAATCTGAGTACAGTTCTTTTATCTCCATCAACTTCTTCTTCACTATATGCATCACATAAAATAGCCAAAACAGTTCTATCTGCACCCATTGCAGGTTCTATAACATAAGGAATATATCTTTCCTTAGTATTCTCATCGAAATAACTTAAGTCTTTTCCACTCTTTTCTGAATGACTTTTTAAATCGTGGTCACTTCTATTGTTTATAGTCTCAAGTTCACCCCAGCCCCAAGGAAAATTATATTCAATATCTAATGCCGCTTTTGCGTAATGTGGCTTTTCATTATCAGTATGAGCCCTTTTTCTTAGCTTATCTTCACTTAAACCTATATTAATGAACCATTCATTGCTAAAATTTATCCAGTATTCAAACCATTCGTCAGCCTTCGAAGGTTCACAAAAAAATTCCATTTCCATTTGTTCAAATTCTCTAGTTCTAAAAATAAAATTTCCCGGAGTTATTTCATTTCTAAATGATTTACCAATTTGTCCAATTCCAAAAGGAATCTTTTTTCGTGTTGAGGTCATCACGTTTTCAAAATTAACAAATATTCCTTGGGCAGTTTCTGGCCTCAAATATATTTCTGAGCCCTCTTTTTTAACTGGCCCCATATGTGTTTGGAACATTAAATTAAATTGCTTTGTTTCTGTAAAATCCCCATCACAACCTTTTTCTGGGCATATTTGATTTTCGATTTGATCTTCTCTGAATCTAATGTGGCAATTTTTGCATTCAACCAATGGGTCAGTAAAACCTGAAATATGTCCACTTGCTTCCCAAACATTTGGATGCATTAAAATCGCAGAGTCAATTCCTTCTATGTCTTCTCTTTCCTGAATCATGTGGTGCCACCACATTTCTTTAACTCTTCTTTTGAGTTCAATCCCAAGTGGACCAAAATCCCAAACGCTTCTTAATCCGCCATAAACTTCGCTTCCTTGAAATATAAATCCTCTTCTCTTTGTTAAAGAAACTATTTGATCTAATGTGGGCAAATTCACACCTCAATTTTTTTTATATAATATGTTTAATATAAGTTATAAGTTTACACATAAATAGGTTAAAAAAGCATTGAATTCCAATCAATTAAGAGAAAAAATTAGAAAAAATCAGTTTCATGAACCAACATGTGGGCATGCAAAAGGATTTATTCAGACTAATTTGGTAATTATTGAAAATAAATATGCTGATGATTTCAATGCTTATTGTTTAAAAAATTCAAAGCCCTGTCCCATTGTAGAAAGGCTTGAAGAAGGGTCGTATGTCCCTAATGTAGCGAAAGAAGCAGATTTAAGAACTGATTTAGTTAGTTACAAAAAATTTATAAACGGTAAATTTGATAAAAAGTTAGATAATTTAAAAGATGAATGGTCTTCTTCTTTTACTGCTTTTCTTCTTGGGTGTAGTTTTTCATTCGAAAATGCTTTAAAAGAAGCAGGTATATACATGCCTCATTTTGAAAAAAAAGGAAATGTGGCAATGTACTCAACTTCAATTAAAACACACCCCTCCAAGTATTTTTCTGGCCCAATGGTTGTGTCAATGAGATGGATACAAAAGCATAAAATTGATGAGGTCATAAATATAACTAAGAATTTTAAAAAAAATCACGGATCTCCTGTTCATGTAGGAGACCCAAGTCAAATCGGCATTAATCATTTAGAGACTCCTGATTTTGGCGAATTTTGGAACCCTGTTGATGAAAATGATGTTCCAGTATTTTGGGCTTGCGGTGTAACTCCTCAAGTAGCTCTTAAAAATTCAAAAATACCCATTGTATACACTCACTCGCCTGGAAATATGTTCGTAACTGACCTTAAAGATAATGACTTTAGCTAATTCAATTGAAAAAATAATATTGCAAAATGATATTAGAGGTATTTCAAATTTAGAAAGTTATTTAAAATCAAATTTTGTTAACAATGCAGCAAAAATGATAATTGAAAATAAAGGCACAATATTTATTACAACAGGGTTCTACATTGCTTATGCTAATGCACCTGAAACTGATGGTCCGCCGAGTGCAATTGCACTGGGGAATACTTTGAAGAAACTAGGCAACGAAGTAGTTTATGTAACTGATAAATGGTCAATTGATATATTAACAGAAATGACAGATGACAAAATTATTGATTTTCCTATTGATAACCATGAAAAATCAGAAAATTTTGCAAATAAAATTATTAATGAATTCATGCCATCATTATCTATCAGCATTGAAAGAGCTTCGCTAATGGAGGACGGTACTTACAGAAATTGGAAAGGGCAAGACATATCTAATTACAATGCAAAGATAGATTATATTTTTAAAAATGCTTCAAATACTATTGGAATTGGAGATGGTGGTAATGAAATAGGAATGGGGAATTTATTTCATGAGATAAAAAAAATTGAATCTCTTCCATCTAATCCAGCAACAACAAAGGTTGATAATCTTATAATATCAAGTTGTTCAAACTGGGGAGCTTTTGGATTAATTTGTGCAATATCTGAAATTAAATTAATTAATTTGCTTCCGACGATTGAAGAAGCTAAAAATCTAATTGTAAAGTGTGTTGATCTTGGGGCGGTAGAAGGTCTGACAGGTGAAAAAAAATATGCAGTTGATGGAAGAGGGCTTGAGGAAGACTCAGTTTGTTTGAATGATCTTCATGAATATTTAAATAATAAATCTATTTTTTAAGAGTTTCTGGTAAAAATAAACTAAAAATTATAACTCCAATCCCGCCAATCATTGAAACTGATAGGGCAGATGCACTGTTACTCACTGTTTGAGCAATCGCACCACTTATGGGGCCACCAGCAGAATTTCCTGACCATCCAAATAATCTCCAAATTCCTAAAAAAGATCCTGGTTGATTTTTTGGAGAAAGGTCGGACCCAAGAGTAAGCATAGCTCCTGACCCTAAGCCATTTGCAAAACCGAGAAGTAAACCAACAGTCATCAATCCGGAAAAAGAATTTACATATGTCATAAAAATGAAACCAGATGAAAGCAATATTATGCTTGGTACAGATGTCCATTTCCTACCATATTTATCCATTATTAATCCTACTGGATAAAATAATGTCATGTCGATTGCAGCAGAAATACTTTGTATTAAGCCTAATTCTTCAACTCCTAGCCCAATACTAAATGCCCAAATAGGTATCAACACATGGCGACATTGTCTCAAAAATTGCATAATAAAGTGACCTGAGCCGCCAATCGCAAATATTTTTTTATTTTCCAAAACAGTTTCCTTAAATGTTATAGATTTGTTATTTCCTAAATTACCGGGAGATTCATATTCAGGTTCTCTACTTAAAAATATTATTAATGCAGTAAACATAGAAACTATCGAAATAAAATAAAAAGGAATATCAACCCCTAAAGAGCCTGCAGTGTATCCACCAGCAACAGGACCAAAAAACCATCCTATTCTATTAATTCCTCCAAAACGAGAGAAAGCTTTTCCTCTATACTCAGATGGGATTATTTGTGTCATAAATGAATGCCTGCTTAAACTAAAAAATCCATAAAATATTCCAAGTGAAAATAAAGAAAAATATAAGGCAAAATTATTTTGAACTAAACCAGAAATAGACCCAGATATTGCAAGACCGATCATACCGATTAACATAATTTTTTTATTTCCAAATTTATTTATTAGAAAGCCAGTTTGAATTGAAAAAAAAGCTTCACCTAATCCTTGTGCCCCTACAGCAAGACCAATTATGAAAGCTGTTCCGCCAATCATGTCTACTTTACCAGGGATTGTGGGGGCTAACATGCCCATACAAAATGAAGTTAAAAAAGCAGGAAAATATACAGTAATTATGATTTTACGTAATTTAAAATCCATTTAATACCTTATTTGATCTATGATGGCTCAGTCATACTTTCTGCATTTAAAATATCAACTAATTCTTCATGGCTATAAGAAGTTTCTCTTTTTGCAACTTCTAAAATTGTTTCTCCAGTATCTGATGCAATATGCGCAATTTTTGCTGCGTTGTCATAGCCTATTTTTGGTGCTAAAGCAGTACATATTGCAAGACCATTTTGAACAGATTCTGGTCCTTTATTAGTAGATTTGAGCCCATCAATGCATTGGAGCGCAAAATTCATTGAAGATTTAGATAGCAAGTCAATTGATTGAAGTAGGTTGTATGCTGCCACTGGCATCATAACATTTAACTCGAAATTACCTGATTGACCAGCAATATTAATTGTTTGATCATTGCCGATTACTTGAGCACAAACCATTGTCAAAGACTCAGCAATTACTGGATTAACTTTTCCAGGCATAATTGAACTTCCTGGCTGAACTTCTGGTAACTCTATTTCGCCAATTCCTGCCCTCGGACCTGACCCAAGCCATCTAATGTCGTTCCCAATTTTCATTAGGCTAACAGCTATAGTTTTAAGGTAGCCTGAGCTTGCAACAATTGCATCAATTGTGCTTTGACTATGAAAATGATTTGGAGACTCAGTAAAATTTATATTAAACCTTTTTGATAATCTTTTAATAACTTTATTAGAAAAACCTTTATGCATCCCAATTCCAGTTCCAACAGCCGTGCCACCTAATGCTAGGACAGTCAATTCATTTAGTGAGTTTTCAGCTCTTCTTACAGACTCTTGTAGTTGACCTGAATAACCTAAAAACTCTTGTCCTAATCTTATAGGTGTAGCGTCTTGTAAATGCGTCCTACCAGTCTTAATCACACTCCAAAATTCTTCTGATTTCTTTTCTAAAGATTTTTGAAGTTTTTTTAGGCTCGGAATCAATGATTCACTTATTCCAATGCATCCAGCTATATGAATAGCTGTTGGAACTACATCATTTGATGATTGGCCTTTATTTACATGGTCATTAGGATGTATAGGATCCCTGCTCCCAATTACTCCACCCATATTTTTAATAGCTACATTTGATATAACCTCGTTTGCATTCATATTTGTTGAGGTTCCAGAACCAGTTTGAAAAATATCAACCACAAATTCTGAGTCATATTCTCCTTTAGAAACTAATTCTGAGGCTTTGATTATTTCTTTGGCGATATTTTCTTCTAAAGCTCCTAATTCTAAATTTGTTTCAGCCGCACAACGTTTTATTTCAGATATAGACTTAATAAACGTTCTATTAAATCTAAGATCGCTTATAGGGAAATTTAAGAGGGCTCTTTGAGTTGTGGCACCGTATAATGCATTTTCAGGTACATTTAACTTACCCATTGAATCTTTTTCTTCTCGAAATTTCATGATTTATCCCTTATTCTTTGGTTAGTTTATCTAATTTTTCATTAATTAAATCAATATCTTTTTGTAGCTTATCAATTTTTTCATCTTCATTTTTTCTTACAAAGAAAGCAGCAAGATTTGCAGCAATAGCACCAAAAAAACCAACACCAGTAATCATTAAAATGACTGCGACAATCCTGCCAAAAAATGTCACAGGTTCCTGATTGCCGTATCCTACTGTTGTTATTGTAACTATTGCCCACCATAAAGCATCTGGAAAAGATCCAAGATCAGGATTACTAGATCTCTCTAAACTTGTGACTATAGTTGCGCTTGTAATTACCAATCCACCAGAAACTACTATAAGAAAATCTGGTCTTGCTATTTTTGTCATCCCCCAAATTGCCTTTGTTCCAAAAAAAACTATTCTTAATGGCTGCAAATATGGAATAACAACAATAACCTCTAAAAAATTAGACTTTAAAAAAGACAATCTTCTAGGAGCAATAATTACCTTAATAATTAGATTAAATACAAATAAAGCCCAAATAATTTGATCAAGTCTATTAAAAGTATTCAATTCTTCTTGAGATAAATCCCAAATATATGGACCAATTAATAAAGGTATCATTGCAAAAGCCAATATTATTAAAGGACTTTCAGTAATAGAAGAAATTCTGTTAATTAATTTTTCCCTTTCAGCAGTCTTAAAAGTAGACTCAATAAAAATGAATCTTAAAATACCCAAAGGGCTAAACTTTATTCTTTTTTTAGTCATAATAATAGTTTAAGCATAGTAGGTATATAAGTTCAATTTATTCAAGAATCAATTTATGTATTTTCAAATCTTCTTTATTTAGGTAGGATTACGGTTTACAATTATTGTTTTAAATTACATGAGAGGAATTTGATGAAGTTAGCTAAAAGTATTGGAAGACTTGGAACCGAGACTGCATTTGAAGTATTAGCTAAAGCAAAAAAGTTAGAAGCTCAAGGTAAAGATATTGTTCATCTTGAAATAGGGGAACCTGATTTTGAAACACCAAATCATATTAAAGAAGCTGCAAAAAAGGCATTAGATGATAATTTTACACATTATGTTCCTTCTCCAGGACTGATGGATGTAAGAGAAATTATTGCTGAGCACCAATCTAAAGTTCACAACAAGAATGTCTCTCCTGAAAGTGTTATATTCACACCTGGAGCTAAACCTATAATGTTTTTTACTATTATGGCACTTATAGAGCCCGGAGACGAAGTAATTTATCCTAATCCTGGTTTCCCGATTTATGAATCGATGATTAATTACGTTGGTGGTAAAGCAGTGCCAATGGAATTAAAGGAAGAGAAAGAATTCAATGCAGATGTAGATGCTATTGAGCAATCAATTACTAAAAATACAAAATTGATTATTTTAAATTCTCCTAATAATCCATGTGGAAGTGTAATGGATCCATCCGATATCAAGAGAGTTGCAAATATTGCAAAAGAGAAGGATATTACTATTTTAACTGACGAGGTTTACAAGGACCTTTATTTTGAAGGATCTCATAATTCTGTTTATGACTATGATGGCATGGAAGAAAATGTTGTGATTTTGGATGGATTTTCAAAAACCTATGCAATGACTGGGTGGAGATTGGGTTATGGAATTTTTCCAAATAAGCTTGTAGAACCAATTTCTCGGTTAGTTACAAATAGTGTTTCTTGCACATCTGCATTTAGCCAAAAAGCTGCGGCAGCAGCAATTCAAGGACCCCAAGATAGCGTCAAAATGATGTTAGAAGAATTTAAAATAAGATCAAAAATAGTTGTTGATGGATTTAATGATATTAAGGGTGTAAGTTGCATTCAGCCTAAAGGAGCTTTTTATGCCTTCCCAAATATTAAAGAAACAGGTTATAAAAGTCAGGAATTATCAGACGCTTTATTAAATCAGGGTGTTGCTGTTTTACCTGGAACTTCTTTTGGTAAATTTGGCGAAGGTTATCTTAGAATTTCTTTTGCAAATTCTAGGGAAAATCTCAAGAAGGCCCTTGACATAATAAAACAATTTTTAGATTGATTTAGACAGTATTTAAGATATAACCTTTCCCTGTTTTATTCTTGATTAAATTTGTTCCTTTCTTATATCTTGCCAATTTCTGTCTTAACCTAAACATTGCAATATCTACTGCAGCAGTTGAAACATTATTTTTTTCCCAAGTTTTTTCTAAAAATTCTTCTGGTGTCACAAAGTCACCATTGTTTGTTGCAAGTAGTTCAAGAATATTAAACTCTTGCTTTGTTAAATCAACGTAATTGCCATCAATTAAGACTTCAGATTTATTTTTGTTAAATTTGAGAGCTCCTATTTCAAATATATTTTCATTTTTTTCAACAGATCTGCCAGATTCAATTAAAATATTTTCCATTAAATCGTCTGTAGAGTAATTAGAATGATGCCAAATAATTTTCATAAATGTATGAAGTATGATTGTAAGGTCAGGGCTTAATTCTGGTGATTCATTATTATCAAAAAATAAAGTAATTATTCCTAAAAAGTTTTGTCCCATAAATGAGGGCAACATTACACATTTTTTATATTCAAAATTTATCCAATTTATTTCTGCATTTATATCTTCCTTATAAAATTCAGCCTTTTTATTATTTGTGAGCTCAAAATTTAATGGAAAATCTTTAATTGGGTGTATTTGGCTTTCATTAGAATTTATTTCTTTAAGGTTTTCAGAAGCTTTTATTCGGTAAAAAAATTTGATCTCACTAAAACCAATTAAGGGTTTTAGTCTTAATTTTAAGGATGTTGCTATTGATTCAGAGTCTTTTTCTGAGTTTAAAAAATGATAAATCTCAATTATTCTTTCTTTGAATATATTTGATATACTTAACTCTGATATATCTTTTTCAATCTTTTTCAGTTTACTTTTTTTATAGAATAAAAAATTATTTCTTCTTGAGTAAAAAATGAATAAAATAATCATAATAAAAATTGATATATTTACTGAGAAAAAAGTAATTAAGTTATTTGAAAATATATCCATTATTCTAAATTAACAAAAATACTAATTAAATTTCATTAATTTTTTATATTTTATTTTGCTAATTCTTCTGATTTCATGAAATAGCTAACTATTATTATTATTAATGAAATAGATGAACTGAAAATAAAAACACTTTCTAGACTTAATTTTGAAGCAATTATTCCCGAAAATATTGGTCCAGCAAACATACCAATTGCATATATAGCCTGAAATATTCCCATTGCTGAAGCTTGATAATTTTCCTCAACCCCTCTTACAATTGAGCTCATACAAGAAGAGAAAATCAATCCTGTCCCGACCCCTGCAATTAATCTTAATGCTGTAATTAAAATTAATCCTTCAAAGTAAGGTGTAAGTAAAGTTGTAATTCCTATTGGAATTGATGCAAATGCAAATGCTTTCCATAATCCAAACTTTTTTATCAAATAAGGTGAAAATATTGTACCTAAAATTGATACTAAAGTTGAAAAAGAAACTACATTTCCAACAACGGAATCTGAATACCCTATTTGATTTAGATAAATAGGAAAGTAAGTAAAAGTTATAGAAAATGTAATAAATTGAATTAAAATACCATTTAAACATAAACAAATTAAAAGCTTATTTTTTAATAAATTTATAAAATTTCTTGTTAAAAATTTAGTTTCATTATTTAAAATTTTTTCTTTAGAAATTAAAAAAAGAATTGAAGCAGTTAAAGCTGAAATCATACTTATTAAGAAACAAGCTTTTATACCTAATAAATCAGAAATATATCCACTTAAAAATGATCCTAAAAAAACAGCAAAAGTGTTTGAGGCGACTATTCTTGTTGATGACTTAAACCTTTCTTTTTTTAAAAAGAAACTAGAATAGTAAATGCTTATTGATACCCATCCTGCTGCAGCAATTCCTGTTATAGTTCTGCCTATAAGTAGATCATTCGGGTTATTTGAAATAAATAAATATGCTGAACCAAGAAAAGATACGAATCCTGATAATACTGAAAATAATTTTCTAGATTTTAATCTATCAGAAAAATATCCTATCGGGATTCTAAATAATATTTGACCAACAGCATAAGAACCAATAATTATTCCAACAAATTGAAGATTTGCACCTAGATCATTTGAATATATTGGAAGAACTGGAACATAAATATATAAGCTAAACCACCAAAATAGGCTTCCTAGAATTACATAATTTTGAGGTTTTAATAAAGACATAGAAATTTTGTTTCAAATCATTAAATTTTAAATTAAATGCAAATGCTTTATTATTCTATACAAGAAACAATTGAAAGGCATAAAAATGAGATTTTGTTACGCATTCAGAAGATTTTCCGATTATCCATATCTTGGAAATGCTTTTGATATGGACCCTGAAAGAATAACTTCAAAATTTCTTAAAAGGGTAAAAGGTATGGGTTTTGACGGTATTGAATTAGGAATTGAATGTCTTGAAAAAATAAAAGGCGGGGAAAATGGAATTAAAGAATTTGCAAAAAAATTAGAAGATCATGGAACTCCAATTCTTGCTATAAGGTCAGGCGGACTAATGATTGACCCCAAATTTGGAGAAGAAAATTATAATAGAATTATAAGTTCTTTTAAGTTTGCAGAAGTTTTTAATACCAAGCTTATAAATGGAGCAATATCAATACCAGAAAAATCACCTTATTTAGATACTGGTACAGAATTAATCAGTAGCGAATGGGTTTCTCACGCTGGGTTACCATTCTCTCAAAATTCAAGCAGAGAAACTTCTTTTCCTGAGTATGAATTATTAGCAAAAAAATATTCAGAAGTTTGTGATGTTGCCAAAGAGTTTGATATTAATATTTCTTGTGAAGTGCATCAGAATTCTCCTGTAGATAATAGTTGGTCCGCAAAGCTTATACATAAATTAGTTGGCAGGGATAATTTTGGAATAAATCCTGATCTTGGAAATATTTTATGGAATTATGATATTCCAGAAGAATTGTGTGAAGATGCAATTATTGAACTAGCTCCAATTTCAAATTACTGGCATTGTAAAAATTTAATTAGGGTAAATCATCCTGAAAATCAAAGATCTGTTTTTATTAGAGAAACAATTATTGGCGGTGAAATTGATTATAGATTTGCTGTCGAAGCAATGCATAATGCCAATTATGATGGTTTTATGTCAATTGAGGGTGTATTTGGAGGCGATCAATATTATTCTGATAAAATAAGTTTAGAATATTGTAAAAACCTTTGGAAAGAACTTGAAAAATAATTGTTTGAATTTATAA
>MDTD01110288.1_pt1 | contig 14788 bp, 14 predicted proteins | sample 811221 | NCBI WGS metagenome assembly MDTD01 (sample SAMN05326646, study PRJNA326480) | marine metagenome | isolation source: seawater | place: Pacific Ocean: South West | collected 2011
TATTTTCCTCATTAAATATTGAGACATATTCGTTGAAACTCTGAACAAGCTCTTCATTAGTTATGTATTCTTTTGGGGTAAACAAGCCAGTCCCCGAAATGGCTATCGACATGATTTAAATAATAAAATAAATCGTTTTGGAAATCCCAATTATTTGCTCTTTTGTTTCTCAATCTCTTCAAAAGCAGATTGAATTTCTATAAATTTCTCTTTAGCTTTGTCCAATAATTCTTCGGGTAATCCCTTAGAAACGAGCGAATCTGGATGAAACTCTTTTCTCTTTCTTTGGTACGCTGTTTTTATTTCTTTAAAAGACATGTTTTGATCTACTCCTAAAATGGCGTATGCGTCAGCAATATCGGCCCCAAATTTTTTTTTGTTTAAATTCATTAAATCAGGATCTAAATTAAATATTTTGATCGCTTTTAATAGAAGTTTTTCTTCCGATGGATCCAGATAACCATCAGCCATGGAAAGCTCGAATAAAAGTTCATAAAACATTATCAGTGAAGAGGGATCAGAAGATAATAAAGAAGATAATTGTCGGGCATAATCTTCAAAAGAATTTTGATCGTCTTTTGCATGATTAAATATTTCAATTGCAAATGCACGTTGCTCCTTAGGTAATCTAAATTTTGACTTTATGAAATGATCAACTTTATCTACCTCTTCTCTGGAAACTCTGCCATCTGCTTTAGCAATTTTTGCAAAGCATGCGAAAAGCGCAGTAAAAAAAGCAGCTTGGTTCTTTTGATTATTGTCAGGTTTTCTTTGATTTTTGTCTGAAAGCTTAGAACCAATAACGGCTCCTAAAATACCACCTATTGGGCCTCCAATGGCAAATCCAATCATTCCACCTATTCCTGCTTTCCAAAAACTCATATGCTGGCTATTGTAATTCACTGAATAATATATAAAACTAGAAAGTAAATTAAGGGGGAATAATGAGTTTACCTGTAGTTGATTATCTTAAATTGCCTGAAGGTGAAGAACCTTACCTAGAAGGTTACAAATGTAAGGATTGCGATTCAATTTTTCTAGGAGAAAGGAATGTTTGTTCCAAATGTTTTGCTAGAGGAACTCTAAGTGCAGTTAAATTAAGCAATAAAGGAAAACTTTATTCTTACTCGATAGTTTTTAGGTCTTTTCCAGGTATAGAAGTTCCTTACATTTCAGCAATTGTTGACTTAGAAGGTGGAGGGACTGTAAAAGGTAATCTAATAGATTGCGATCCTGATCCAGAAAAAATAAATTTTGACATGCCTGTAGAGGTTGTTTTTGATGACGCACTAGGAAGAAAAGATAAAGATGGGAATAGCTATATAAGCTACTTCTTTAAACCAATTTCATAAGGGAGGATATTATGAGTGATGTATATGTTTTAGGTGTTGATATGATTAAGTTTGGCAGATTTCCTGAAAGGACGGTGCCTGACCTTGGAGCAGAAGCCGCTTTGTTAGCATTAGATGATGCAGGCTTGAATATTGGAAACATGGAAGCTTTCTACTGCGGGAACTTAGGTCAAGCAAACGCTATGGTTGGGCAAAGGATACTCCAAGAAATAGGTCAAACTGGAATCCCTGTTGTTAATTGCTCAAATGCATGTGCAACGGGCGCAACCGCATTTAGAGAGGCTTGGACCTCAATAAAAGCCGGATTGTATGATGTAGTTTTAGCTGTTGGTGTGGAGCAAATGGGAACAGGACTGCTTGGTGGCGCTGGTGGAGGAGCTGGTATTCCAAAAGAAGGTCTTCTAGGCTCAGGAACTATGCCTGCAGTTTTTGCCGAAGCAGGAATGGAACATTCAAGACAATATGGGACTACATTTGAACAGTTTGCAAAAATTTCAGTAAAAAATCATCATCATTCAACGATGAATCCAAAAGCAAGATATCAAATTGAAACACCATTAGATGAAGTAATGAATGCTGAAATGATCTCTTATCCGAATACTAAATTGATGTGTTCTGTAAATGTAGATGGTGCAGCAGCAGCTGTGTTGGTTTCTGAAAAGAAAGCAAAAGAACTTGGTATGCAGAGAGCAGTAAGAATCAAAGCTTCAGTAATGACCAGTGATCCTTATCAAGAAAGAGACTTAGTTATGCCCGATGTCAACTCTTGCACTAGGAAGGCTGCATCTGAGGCTTACGAAATGGCGGGTTTAGATGCAAATGATATCGACTTAGTTGAATTACATGATTGTTTTGCAACTGCCGAGATGCTCCATTACGAGAATTTAGGACTTTGTAAAGATGGCGAGGCTGGTCGATTAATCGATGAAGGTGAGGTTGAGCTAGGTGGAAGAATACCTGTTAATGTTTCTGGAGGTCTTTTGTCTAAAGGACATCCACTTGGTGCTACAGGAATAGCAAATATTTATGAGGTTTGCACTCATCTTAGAGGGGAAGCTGGGGAAAGACAGGTTGAAAACGCAAGAATAGGTCTTACGCATGTAATCGGTCTTGGTAGTGCGTGCGGAATTCATATTCTTGAGAAAGTTTAGTCTTTCATGCTCATTGGTGTTGTAAGTGATACACACAACAATATAAGCAATATAAATGAAATTATCCGTATATTTAATCAGGAAGAAGTAGAGTACGTAATTCATACTGGAGACATTGCAAGTGCAATGGCACTGGAAAAATTCTCGTCTCTAAAATCAAAACTTATAGTTGTCTACGGAAATAATGATCGAAGCGAAGCGGGCTTGAAAGAGATTGCTTCTAAGTATTCCTTTGATTTACAAGAACCTCCTTATATCGTTCTTCTGGGTGGAAAAAAAATTGCTATATTTCATGAGCCGGAAGAAATTGATAATTTTCTAGACAATAATGAAAGCATTGATTTTATTTTTCACGGACATACACACAGATACCGAAATGAAATAAAAAGTGAAGCCCAAATTTTCAATCCCGGGGAATCTGCAGGTTTCATCAAGGGAAAAAATGCCATTGGTGTAATTGACTTAAAGAATCTATCTATGAGGAGAATTTTTTTTTAAGTTTTTTAGATATAAGCACGAAAATGATACCAAAAGGTAAGGAGAAAATAAGTGGTCTCAAGACTCTTGTTGAATAGTTCTGTTCAAAGACTATGTTGTAAATAAAGGTAAGAAAGGACGGTGCGTAGTCAATTCCTGAAATCTCTATTTTTGCCGGTGTTATGAGAAATACGAAAACTAGAACACAAATCCACATATAAAAATCCTTAACAGTACTAGCCAATAAATGGCTGATGCAAAAAACTGAAAAGCAGTACAAAGCCCAATAAAACATCTTATAAAATTAACTGAGTTAAATCTTCCATTATGAGGCCCTTCCTCCAGTCTGTGAATTCTTCGCATGCCCTATCAACACCTGAGACTAATGCCGACCTCAGGAGATATTTTTGTATTCTTTTTGAAAAAAGTAATGTTTCGTTTATATTATTTTTGAGGGCTATATTTCTCACAAGAACATTTAATCTTTTTAAAAGGAGGTCTTCCTCGGATCTCGAAATAGACCTATGCGTATCCAATTCAAGAAGATGAGGATTAAATGTATTTTTGATAAGAAATTTTACTTCTTCCTCGAGCCACTCAATTTTATGAGATTTTTTCAAATCTTTAATCTGAATTGAGTAGAGATATAACAGATATTCAACATCTAGAGCGGCATATTTCAATTGGGAGGAAGATAATGGTCTTCGAAACCAATTGGACCTTGTTTCATTTTTTTCAAGTTCTATAGAAAGTTCTTGCTCAACAAGAGATTGATATCCTATTGAATAACTACCACCTAAAAAAGAATTAGCAATTTGTGTATCGAATATATTTATCATTTTTCTACCTGTCCAAGCGTAAACAGCTTCTAAATCTTCTTTACATGAATGAAAGATCTTTGTAACTGACGGAGATTCCAAAAAAGTGCAACTATCACCGGGATCTCTTATGCGTAAAGCATCAATTAGATATATCTCTTCTCCATCGTTTATTTGTAAAAGTGCTAACTTCATATTGTCTTTTGTAGTTCGTCTAAACTCAGTATCAACTCCAATATGAGATTTCTTCAACAACTCATTATTGAGAAACGACAAGTCATCAATTGATTCGATAAAAATATACAAAATATTAGATTATTTAAATTTCTCTTTTTGAATTGAAAGGACATCTGAGATATTTTCGTCAGGAGTGAAACCAGAAACTGTTTCTTTAAGAATAGCTATTAGACCCTTAACGTCTCCTGAACGCTCGACACTTTCCAACATATCCAATTTATCTTTTAATTCTTCTTCTGTTAGATAATCTTCTTTTGCTTTCAAAATTCTGCTATGTTCAGTTGGACTAACATTATTTCCAATGAGCAATTCCTCATATAATTTCTCGCCTGGTCTCAATCCGGTGAACACTATTTTAATATCGCCATCTGAATTATTATCGTCGATTACTTCCTTTCCACTTAGATTTATTAACCTCTTTGCGAGTTCGATAATCTTCATAGGCTCTCCCATATCGAGAACAAATACATCGCCTCCCTGTCCCATAGCTCCAGCTTGAATAACAAGCTCTGCTGCTTCAGGAATTGACATAAAAGATCTTGTGACATCAGGATGAGTTACGGTTACTGGGCCTCCTTCCTTTATCTGTTGCTGAAAAAGTGGGATTGCAGAACCGGAAGAGCCGATCACGTTGCCAAATCTTACCATTGTCATCTTAGTTTTATTTTTTTCGGTCTGTGATTGTAGTATCAATTCAGCAAACCTTTTTGTTGCTCCCATTATATTTGTTGGCCTTACAGCTTTATCCGTTGAAATTAAAACAAAAGTTTCTACATTTGCCTCCACAGAAGCTTCTACACACGCCTTTGTACCAAAAATATTGTTTGAAACTGCTTCGAATGGGTTTTCTTCAACTAAAGATACATGCTTGAAGGCTGCAGCATGATATACGGTGTCAACGTTGAATGAGTTACACAATTCAAGCATTTTCCTCTTGTTAGTTACGCTGCCAAGAATAGAGAATATTTCTATCTTATCTGATACAGTTTCGAGTTCCTTTCTTATGGAATAAAGCGCATACTCATTTGAATCGAAGAGAATTACTTGACTTGGATTATTTTTTACAACTTGACGACTTAGTTCTGAACCTATTGAACCTCCTGCACCTGTTATAAGAACTGATTTTTTTTCAATATTCCTCTTTAATAAATAATTATTTGGTTCTACCTCTTGTCTTCCTAAAAGATCAGAAATATCGACTTCCTTGAGCTCTGACACAGAAACTTTTCCTTGTGCCAGAGCTGCTAAGCCTGGCAAGATTCTTACTTTTACAGCGAGCCTCTCTATCTGCTTTAAAAGGTTACTTAAAGTAGACTTAGAAGCTGAAGGCATAGCTATTAATACTTCATCTATCCTTTTTCTTTTTATAAATCTCTCAAGTTTGTTTGGATTCAAGATTTTAAGTCCTCCCAAATAGGTGTTTTCTAATGTTTTATTAGAATCAAAAAAAGCTATTGGTTCCATCTCTGAACTCACTTTTAGTGCTTCAGACAATTGAATTCCTGCAGATCCCGCTCCATAAATTACTACTCTTTTTTCTGCTTTATTGTTGGAAAGTAAAAAGTTAGCGTATATTCTTGAACCGACAACTAAAACCATGGAAAGCAACAATCCTACGAGCCAGCCAGCTTCAGAAATTAAACTCTTGAAACTTAAATCACCTGGAATTTCTCCAGTATAACTTGATATGACAAATCGAAGTACGAAGTTGATTGCAAAAGCAGTCAAGATTGCCTTGAATAGAAGGTATATGACGGCAAAGTCTATATATCTGAGGACGGATCGATAGACTCCAAAAACATAAAATACGAAAACAGAGAAAACCGGTACCCACAAGATCCTGAGTAACTCAAAAAAAGATAATTCTTTTAAACTAAGACCACTGACAAAACTGGCCAATATCATAGCAAAGGTAAATGAAAAAAAGTCTACAATTGAGACTAAAATTTGCTTAGTCTGTCTTTGAGAAGTTAGTAATTTAGTTTTAAAATTCATTAAGCTGGTGCCCGGGGCCGGACTCGAACCGGCACGAAGTTGCCTTCGAGGGATTTTAAGTCCCTTGTGTCTACCAATTCCACCACCCGGGCGTGAGTTGCATTATAGTTTATCTCTAATAAATAAGTGCACCTAGTATTTTTAATTTCTGCTCAATGTATCCAGATAATTTTTGTAAGTTCACTCCTTCACGCAGGTTCGAGATATTTTTTGCAAAAAAAACATGAGGCTCAGAACCTTTCGAAGAGAAGATTTTATCGAATTTCCTTAAATTTTTGGGTTGAGGCTGAGGTCGGAATCGAACCGGCGTAGACGGATTTGCAATCCGCTGCATAACCACTTTGCTACTCAGCCTTAATCATATTCTAAGTATCTAAAAATAATAGACCAGTTATTTAATTAGTTTTTTGTATGTTTTCACGTATTCGAATAAGCTGGTCAGAGACATATAGGCAGCAAGCCAAAAAAGAAAGATGGTTAAATAAAAAAAATAATCTCCAAAATTGGGGGATATGATAAGAAAAGAAACTGAAGTAATCTGCACTGTCGTTTTTGCTTTGGCAATAAAACTCACTTTAACGGGATTTTTACCGTATCTTTCAACAAGAAATTGCCTAAAAGAGGAAATAATAAGCTCTCTAGCAACTATAATCAGCGATGGATAAATTAATTCCTCATATGAAAAATTTGATAAAAGGTAAAAGATAGGCAAACAAATCAATAATTTATCAGCTATAAGATCTAGTAATCCCCCCAAAGAAGAGGTGGTTTTAGTTTTTCTAGCTATGTAACCGTCGATATGATCTGTGATGCCAGCTATTATGTATAAAATTAGTGCAATCCAATTAGATAATGCTAAATCCTCAGAAACAAGATATAGCACGGGAAAGATGAGGATTATCCTGATTAGGGTAATGTAATTTGCCATCAAAACTAATTATGTAGTTGCCTGTAAATTAATTTTGCTGTGGCTTTGCCAATGCCGGAAACCTCAGATAAATCGTCTACACTTGCACGTTTAATCTGCTCTAAAGAGCCAAAGTACCTTAATAAAAGTTTTTTTCTTGCGTCTCCAACTCCAGATAAGTTATCCATAGAAGAGCCTAAAGAAGATTTATTACTTTTTCTTTTTTGTAAAGAAATAGCATATCTATGAGTTTCGTCTCTTATTTCTTGTATAAAATTATGGAAGATCGAATCCTCTTTAACTATCTTAGACTCTCCACGAGGTAAATGTATTGAGTCGAAAGAGGTTTTCCGTCTGACGCCCTTGGATATAGAGATAATATTTATAGAAGGATATCCTAGATCTGACATCCTTTTCTGTACTTGATTCAGATGTGTCCTGCCGCCATCGATAATTATTAAACTAGGGGGTTTGTTTTTGTTGGTTTTAGAAAATCTTCTTTCTATCAGCTCGAGCATTGATCCTATGTCATTGCCAGAATTCTGTTTACTTATGTTATAGGACCGATAAAGATTCTTGGATTTTCCTTCTTGAGTATAAACTACGCATCCCGCAACGGCATCTTCGCCGGAGTGATGGCTTATATCATAAGACTCGATTGTATCAATTTCGTCAATTTGTAGTTCTCTTTTCAAATCTTCTAACTTGTAGTCAATATCAGGATCAGACTTATCTTTTTTAAGAATAAATTCGGTATTTGTCTTACAAATTTCTAAGAGCCCTTTATCTTTTTTCGACGGTTTAGTGATAATGGTTATTTTTTTCTTGTGAAAACTACTCAAAGCCTCCTCCAAGAGTTTCGTATTGACCAAATCCTGACCTACCACTAAGAAAGGAGGGCATTTCTCATGCGTGAGATATTGATGCATAATAAAACTTTCTAAAGCCTCTTTATCTTCAAGTCCTCCTTCTAGGATAAAATTTTTGTGCCCCGTAACCCATCCGCCGTTTACACTGCTCACTCCAATTTTACGCTTACCTTTGAATGAAGATAAGTAAATGGCAGCTCTATTCTTAGTGAAGCCTGCTATACTTTGTGTTCTTTGAATATCTCTCAAAGCTGATATTCTGTCTCTGTAAACTGCAGCTTTTTCATATTCCCTTTTTGAAGCGAAATCGTCCATCAATCCATAAAATTCTTTAACTAATTCCTCCGATCTGCCTGAAAGAAGAAGATCCGCACCTCGAACTTCCCTTTGATAGTCCTTTTCACTTATTAAACCTACGCATGGAGCAGAGCATCTTCCTATCTCGTATTGCAAACACGGTCGGCTTCTATTCTTAAAATATGAATTAGAGCAATTTCTTAACTTAAAAGTCTTCTGTATCAGCTTCAAAGCATCTCTTACTGCATATGAGTTGGGAAATGGTCCAAAAAATTTACCCTTTTCTTTTTTCTTCCCCAAAAAAGACTTTGCCGAAGGGAATGAAGTATCTGTCTCTACTTTTATCCAAGGATATCCTTTGTCATCTTTGAATTGAACATTGAATTTAGGTTTGTAGTTTTTGATTAAATACTGTTCATAAAGAAGGGATTCTAGTTCGGTATTAGTAAATGCAAATTCAATAAAATTAGCCTCTTCGAATAGTTTATTAATCTTTTCAGGTCGCGAGGATAGCCGAAAGTAAGAGGCTATTCTTTTATTTAGCGACTTAGCTTTACCTATGTATAAGGGTTTCTTAAATATATCTAGAAATTTATAAACGCCTGGTGAATTAGGAAGTTCACCTATAAAGTCTTTGATCTCCTCTCGTGAATGAGGTATTGAATAAGGAGGTTCAGTGGTAATCTGTTCTTCCATATATATCTTCAAATCTAATGATGTCATCCTCACCGAAATATGAACCTGTTTGTACCTCTAAAATCTCTAAGACTTCGTCCCCAGAGTTTTGGACCCTGTGCTTTTCTTTTTCACGAATCGCTATTGATTGGCCAGGAGACAATTCTATTGTTCGATCATCTAAAGAAACAATAGCATTTCCTTGGATGACATACCAAGTTTCAGATCTAAACTTATGCATTTGCATTGAGAGCATTTGATGAGGATTTATTGATAATATCTTTACCTTTGAAAATTCGTTCTCCGATAAGACATCAAAGTAACCCCATGGCTTTTCTGTTCTGGGAAAATCGCCGTCACTGTAAAGAGTTAGTCCATGTTCTGGATTCTTTTGTAGTTTTATAAGGGAGTGCCAAGAGCCGAGATCAGTCCATCCTGCATCTAAAGCTACTACCAAATTTTTTTCGTTTGATTCCACAAATGCTTTATCGAAAGATGTGTTTTCTACTTTAGAGAATGACTCTTTATTTGGATAGAAGTAAAGTTGTTTTAATTCCCCTTTAGGGAGTAAATCCATCATAACTGAGTGCATATGGGGAAATCTAAGTTTAAGCGATTTACTTAGCCACTTTCCTTCGAAACAAAAAATTCCTGAGTTCCATAAAGTATCAGGTTGCTTGATTAATAGCTTAGCCTTTTCGATTTCAGGTTTCTCAGTAAAAGATTTTACGTTTTTAAGAACATTGTTTGAAGGAACGACTGAAATATAACCGTATTCCGTTGAAGGATTATTGGGTTTTATTCCAAAAAGTGTCAGGGCATCTTTCTTAAATTGGTTTCGCACAGCTGAACAACCCTCATAAAATGACTTATTGTAGGGAATATAATGATCTGAAGGCATAACCATGTACCTTTCTTCCTCTCCATTTTCCAAGGCGGCTAAAACAGGCAAAACAGATGCCGCGAAAGTATTTTTAGACTCTGGCTCTAAAAAAACTCTTTCAACTTCGACACCTGTTTTAGAAATCGACTCTTCGACTAATGATAAATATTCTTCAGATGTTACAACTATTGGCTTCTTAAAGAGGTCTCTATTATTTATTCTCTGGAGGGTCAAATCAAAAAGAGATAGATCTCCAAATAGAGAAATGAATTGCTTCGGTTGTTCTTTAGTAGAAAGTGGCCATAGTCTCTTACCTGCACCACCTGCTAAAATAATTGGTCTAAAGTTTTTGGATTTCATATCGTAATTATAAACTAGTCTTCTGGTAGAACCTTTTTTGAAAAATATAGTTTTAGAAATTCCTTGTTGTTTATTGCTATTGAGCTCAATTCTTTGCCCAGCTGAACTCCCCACTGATCAAAGGGATCAATACCCAAAATAAGAGCTTCGATGAATATCTTGTGTTCGTATATAGCCAATAAAAATCCCAAACTCCTCGGATCTAAGTATTCTAGTTGTAAAATTGAACAAGGATTATTGCCAAAAACAGATTTATATGGTCTTTCTTTATCTTCTCTTCCATAAGTCATTGCTAAAACTTGTGATAAAAGTATTGCGTTAGAATCGCAAAAAATACCTGCTTTCTTTTTTACTCCAATAAAGTCGCATGACGTTTCAGTTTTTCCTTGCATTAGCCACTGAAAGGTAGAGTGTTGATTTTCAATTCCATATCCCCCCCAAATTAACTGAGTTGTTAAAAAGGGAGACATGGAAGAACTAAAGTTTACTGACTTGCCATTACTCTCCATTGACAACTGAGCGATATATTTTGTCATTGAACGTAACCTGAAATCATAAGTAAAAATACCATGATTATTTATATCAAGTGAGTTTCTATTCCAAATGCTAAGAAGAGCCATTAGGACTGAAATATTTGACTGCCATGGATTGTTCTCTGTATGGTCGTCAGCTATTCGAGCACCTTCAATCAATTGAAGATAGGAATCATAGTCAGTATTTATAAAAGCTGGCAAACTAATAGAAGACCAGATAGAAAATCTTCCAACTAAAGAGTCCAGAATTACAAATTGATGACTTTTCTTAATTCCCAAATCAGTCATTGCTTTGGCATTTGCGGAAATTCCATATAAATGGTTTTCAAAATTAACATCTGAAATCTTACTAAACCAAGCCTTTATATATTTAAAGTTCTTTAAGATTTCGGTTGTTTCAAATGACTTTGAAGAAACAAAAACAATGGTCTCAGATTGATGACAATTTCTAAGAGCATCTTCCAATTCCAACAAATCATTGCTTGAACAAAAATATACATTTTTAGGTCCTTGAACATTTTGAACTTCATAGATCAACTCTGGACCCAATCTTGAACCTCCTATGCTTAAGCAAATCAAGTTTTTAAATTTAGAACTTGAGCCCATCTCAGCTAAAAATGATTTAATTTTTTTTCTTTCAGCAGATATATGTCCGTTATCTTTGGAACTGGCATTTCTATAAAGTGTATGACTGATGTATTTATCCTCAGACAGATTTCTTACCGTGCCATTAAATAATGAATTCAGGGATTCTCGAAGATTTATTAAATCAGGTATTTCAAGAAGGAAATTCAAGAGATCTTCATTAATTCTTTGTTTAGAATAATCAAAAGTTAAGAAGTCATTCTCGATAATATTTTCTTTAAAGCTGTTTGGTCCCAGTAAATCTGAAATGTGTTTATTCTTAAAATTTTTTCCAAAAGTTAAAAGCTTTTTTTGAATGTTCTTTCTTATATCATTCACCTCTTTTTCTCCCTTTAAAAGAAAATATAGTTGGATCAGAAATCACTGCATGCATGTGGTGAATGCAAGAGTCCATTTTAATATTTAGTTAGCCAGCCCCTTTCAAACAGAGAATCTTCAACATATTGAAGTAGAGCATGTCCTGCGGTGATATGACTCTCCTGTACTCTTGCTGTTACTTTACTAGGTACTATAAAAGCTGAATCACAAAATGTAAGTGCTTTTCCTCCTTCATTCCCCAAAAAACCCAAAGAATAAATACCTTTATCTCGGGCCAATTTAAGTGTCTCGATGATATTTGAAGAGTTTCCTGAAGTTGAAATTGCTAGTAGGACATCTCCTTTCGAGGATAAAGCAGAAAAAACTCTTTTAAAGATATCATCGGGGCCATAATCATTTATACATGCTGTGAGAGTGGAAGTATCTTGCGCTAAAGAAAGAGCAGGAATACTTTCTCTATTCGCATCAGAAGTTAATCTAACCAAGAATTCTGCAGCCAAGTGTTGTGCATCAGCAGCAGATCCACCATTCCCGCATAAGAGTAACTTGCCACCGTTTGAGATTGCATCAGCAATTATATCTCCGACTTGTATTAGTACCTCATAAGATCGGTCCGCAACAATCTGCTGCTTGACAGTTATTGAATCTTCAAAGGCTTTACTAACCTTATTTTTGATGATCTTTGACATTTATCCCTCTGCAATACAGGATACTATACAACTTCTTCTTTTTTATTTGTTTAAAGATTGTTTCAAATTCTTTGAAGCTCTGAAATAAGGATGATTTTTTGCTTCAACAAAAATTGAGGTGCCTGTTTTAGGATTTCTAGATAAGCGTTCTTTTCTTAGACGGGTGGAAAAGGTACCGAAATTTCTGACCTCTACTCTTTGATTTTTGCCTAGAGAGTCTGAAATTAAATCAAGGATTAACTTAACTGATCTTTCAATATCATCTTCATGGAAAAGGTCTGACTTACCTGATATTTTCTTAACCAAATCGGATTTATTCATCTTCTTTATCGGTATCTTGCATTTCTGCCTTAATGAGATCGCCGATGTTCGATTTAGTAGCCTCTTCTATTTGCTTATTCTTGAGAGCATTGTCTTTGAGGGCACTTTTTTCTTCTTGTTTTTCGAGAGCCCTGAGAGATAAAATTATTTCTCTTTCTTTAGTATTGATATTGGCAATTACCACTTCAATTTCTGAACCTTCCTCCAGTGATGTATCAGAAATAGAATTCACGAAGTCTTTCATAGGAAGATAGCCTCTCACATCTGAAGTAAGCTCTAAGTCTACCTTATCTTCGGTTGATCCAATTATAGTGGCTTTTACTCTTGATCCTTTTTTATTCGCTTTGACATAATCTCCGAAAGAGTCGGAAACAAGTTGCTTCATACCAAGCGAGATCCTTTCTCTTTCTGATTCAATCGACAAAACCAGAGCTTCAACAACATCGCCTTTATTTAATGACCTTACAGCCTCTTCATTCTCATCCCATGAGATATCTGAAAGATGCACGAGGCCATCTATACCTCCCTGTAATTCAATAAACACTCCGAAGTCTGTTATAGATTTGATGGCTCCAGAGACTCTATCTCCCTCTTTGTGGGTATGCTCAAAGACCTGCCAAGGATTTTCAGTCAATTGCTTTAAGCCAAGAGAAATTCTTCTCTTTTCCTCATCGACTTCCAAAATCATTACTTCTACATGATCATTCAATTGCACTACCTTGGAAGGATGAATGTTTTTATTTGTCCAGTCTATCTCAGAGACATGCACTAGACCTTCAACTCCTTCTTCAATCTCAGCAAAGAAACCATAATCAGTGAGATTTGTTACAGTGGCCATTACTGAAGTATTAAGGGGGAATTTAGATTCTATGCCAATCCAAGGATCTTCAACTAATTGTTTAATACCTAATGACACTTTCTTTTCATCTGGATCATATTTGATAATTTTTACATCAAGTTTTTCGCCTATTTTGATCGCCTCAGAAGGATGATTTATTCTGCTCCAAGAAATATCGGTGATATGAAGTAAGCCGTCTATACCTCCCAAATCAACAAAAGCTCCATAGTCTGTCAAGTTTTTCACAACTCCTTTAATAACCTGCCCTTCAGCTAGAGTTGCTAGAAGCTTTTCCCTTTCCTCAGAATTTACTTCTTGTAGAACAGCCTTTCTTGAAAGAACTACATTGTTTTTATCTTTATCAAGCTTTATGACTTTAAATTCTTCATAATTGCCCACAAGATGCTCTAAATCTTTCGTAGGAATAACCTCAGCCAGTGATCCTGGAAGGAAAGCTTTGATGCCTTGAACATCGACAGTCATTCCACCTTTTACTGAACCAGTTATTAATCCTTTAAGTATTGAGTCTTGTGATAGACAGTCTTCTATTCTTTTCCAAACTTCTTGTTTAATTGCCTTCTCTCGTGAAACACGGGTATTACCATGTCCGTCTTCAATCGCTTCCAAAGTAAGTTGGACTTCATCACCTATCTTCAATTCCAATTCACCAGATTCATTGTAAAATTCAGAAACCGGTACTACTGCCTCAGACTTTAAACCTACATGCACGACTACATGGTTATCTAAAATATCAATTACAATGCCAGTAACAAGACTTCCTTGTTTCATTATTACGGTACTTAGATTTTCATCTAAAAGTTTTTCAAAGCTTGCTGCCATATTATTTTTTAAAGGTAAGTTTTTATCTTCTTTACCACTCCTCTAGGGTCTAAATTACTTGTATCAATTATCACAGAGTCAGTAGCTGGTATTAATGGAGAGTGTTCTCTCTCAGTATCTTTTCTATCCCTCTCCTCTAACTCTTGTAAAAGGGTTGGCATGTTAACCTCCAAACCTTGTCTTTTCAACTGTGTTAGTCGTCTTTTGGCTCTTTCTTCTACTGAAGCGGTGAGGAAAATTTTGTGTTTAGCATCGGAGAAAATTACAGTTCCCATATCTCTACCATCGGCAATTAAACCTGGAGCTTGCATAAAGTTCCTCTGGCAAGGCTTAATAAAGTCTCTAATTACAGGCTCAGCAGCAAGGTTGGAGGTTAACTTGGCTATCTCTTCAGTCCTCACCGAAGATGTTATATCTTTATCTTCGAATATAACTTTCACAGGTTCTCCGGGGACTCCGGGATCAAATGAAACATGAAATCTTTTCTCAATTTCTTCTCTTTTCTCTTTGAAATTTTTCAGAGAAATTTTATTTTCTTGCATAAAATAAGCTAAGGTTCTGTACAAAGCTCCACTATCTAAAA
>MDTD01152752.1_pt1 | contig 14788 bp, 13 predicted proteins | sample 811221 | NCBI WGS metagenome assembly MDTD01 (sample SAMN05326646, study PRJNA326480) | marine metagenome | isolation source: seawater | place: Pacific Ocean: South West | collected 2011
CGACATATGCGCAAGGTCGGAGTAAAGAGGTTAAATTTGCAGCATGGCAATGGAAATTCGTTGGGACGATAAAATCGTCGAAGTAAGCGAGGATAAAAACGGCGGAGTTAGAGGTAATTGGGTTTGGACTCAATTAGCACCTGGCAGCTATAGAGTTTCAGTAGACGGAAAAAACTACACGGTTAGCGCAATTGAAGGCCCGGACTCTTCAGGCAAAATGACGGTTAAGGTCTCAGGGGTAGAACGAGAGGTGTTGATTCTAGACGAAAGAGCGCTTATTTTAGACAGGATGGGAATGTCTGCTGGCGATACATCTGCAGATCTTGATCTATGTGCCCCAATGCCAGGAAAAGTGCTTAGCGTTCTTGTGAAACCTGGAGACGAAGTACAACAAGGAGACTCATTACTCGTTCTAGAAGCAATGAAGATGGAAAATGTAATCAAGTCAGCTGTTTCTGCAACTGCTAAAGAAGTTCCAGCTAATGCCGGTTCGGCTGTGGAAAAGGGAGAGCTCTTGGTGAAATTTGCTTCAGAGTAAGAACTAACTTTCGAACATGATTCAAACGCAAAAGCAAATATTTATTTGGTGTTTTTCAGCATTGTTTGCGATTTTTATAGGCCAAACCACCTACGCACAATCTTGCGACAACCCCACAGCCCTATGTGGCGATGAGGCAGAAAGCGTAAACGAGTATAGCGGTGTTGTATTTTCTGGATCATCAGTAGACTTTTGTTTTGGCGGCGACATGTGGACAGTAGCGAGGTTTCACACGACTTACAGAATCACAAGCAATCCAGTTCTGGTTACAATTGACAATATTGACTGCATTGGCGGCCCAGTAAAAGCCATGGTTGTACAACCAGATTTTTCTGACTTTTGCGACATAAGCCAATACGAGATTAGGTCGGATTGTGTCACCCTGAATACAAGCGATACGACCCAATTTTATACTCACAACGACCTATATGCTAACACAGACTATTTGGTTTTGGTCAACTACGACTCAGGGGCTATCACGGGCCCATGTGAGTTAGAAATATTAGTTTCTGGAGACGCCGTAAGCATTGACATTTTCCCAGGTGGGTGGAACTACGACGAATACCCCCCAGACAATTTTCAGGCAGATTACGGATATGAGATTGACCTGAACGTTCAGGGTGGTGATAATGGTTTGGGCTACTTGTGGGAACCAGGGGACCAAATCACAGGACCAACCTCTGGAGAGTCGGTTTTGGCAACGCCAGACCAAACCACAACATATACAGTTAGTGGATTTGTAGAGAACTGCAACTACACATCTCAAATCACTTACACTGTTGGCTATCCTATCAGCGTTCCCAATTCATTTTCTCCAAACGGAGATGGCAATAACGACTCTTGGGATGTGACGGGATTAAACAATTACCCTGGATCAATAATCAATCTATACGATAGGTGGGGGCAGCAGGTGTTGCGAAAGACAGGAGATTATTCTTGGGATGGGACAAGCGAGAAAACAGGCCAACCATCACCGATAGGAACCTATTACTTCGTGATTAACATTAATCACATGTCAATAACCCCAGAGCCACTAACGGGATACATTACTCTTGTAAGATGAAGCAGATAGGCCAAATATTAGTTATTGCTTCGTTCTTTTTCGTCGCGATCGAGGCACAAGCCCAGCTTAACCCTGTTAGGTCAAACTACTTATTGACAACCTTTATGGACAACCCTGCGGCGGCAGGAAATAAGGAGTGCCTAGACCTAAGGGTTGGACACAGAAATCAATGGGTTGGTTTTCCGGGCTCACCAGTAAACTCGTATTTAAGTTTATCTGGAAGACTAGGAGAGAGCGTTAAGTCTGTTCAGGGAGTTGGACTAAGGGTAGAGTCAGATAAAGCGGGAGCTTGGGGCAAAACCACAGCAAGCATCGCTTATTCGCACAAGATTAGATTAAACAACAGAGGATGGTTCAGCGGAGGTTTCTCTTTGGGGATGAGCCAATATTCTTTGGACGTAAATGGCTTAGATATTACAGCTACAGACCCTGCGATTAAAGGCGGAACCACGACACAGTTCTTGTTTCCAGTAATTGATGCTGGGATTTGGTATCAGGACAAAAGAAATGTTGTGGGCATATCGATTAATAACGCAACAGCAAGTAAGCTAGACACTCTAACAATGGATTCCAAAACAGCTACAGTTTTTGTAATTACAGGAGGGTCTTCAATGGAGTTAGACGGTAGATTCATGTTCCGACCATCAGCAAATATCAGATACTCGGAAGGCTTGCCCACCAGCTTTGAGATGACTGGATCGGTTGTGTACGACGATTCGTATTCTGTGGGCATAGGCTACAGGGTTAAAAGCGCCTTAATTGGAAGTGTTCAGCTTACGCTGTTTAATTATTTGAAGGTAGGATATTCTTACGACTTTTCCGTTTCAAAACTCAACCTAGCCGCACGAAGCACAAACGAAATCACGATTGCATTCAGCGCTTGCGACATGAAATTAACCAAAGTCCAGGAATGCCCGGCATACGACTAAACAAACAGCGATGGAAGCAAGTGCTTTTATTCGCCGCTGCAATAATTGCAGGGGCTACACTTTGGTTTGCAAGCGACATTAGCAGAAGGGTTAGAAATGAGGAGCGAGCTAAGGTTAGTGTTTGGGCAAAAGCAATTACACAAAGGTCAAAACTCGTAACTTATACAGAGCAACTTTTCAAAGAACTTGAGGCAGAGGAAAGACAGAAAGCAGATAGGCTGGCAGACGCATACCGTATTATAGACAACCCACCAAAAGGGATGGACCTAACCTTTGTCACAGACTACTTGTGGGCAAACAAAACAGTTCCTGTTCTTATCTACAATAACAAAGGCGAAAAGCTGTTTTCAATAAATTTGGATGACGATTTTATTGAAGACGAAGCCACCCAAACCCAATTTGATAGTTTGCGCGACCAGATGGCATCGAGATACACTCCCATCAGGTTTGAAGACGAAGGTCATGTAATTTATTACAACGAAAGTACTAGGCTCAAAGAGCTCAAAGAGGCGATGTCTGAGCTAATATCTTCTTTTGTTTCTGAAACGGTCTTGAACAGCGCATCTGTGCCAGTTCTTTTAACAGACTCAACGATGACAGAAGTACTTGAGTTGAGGGGAATCGAGAAGAGCGAAATTGATGAACCGTCCAAATTAAAGAAGCGCCTAAAAGACATGTCCGCTTCAAAAAATCCAATAGAAGTATATCTGCCAGGCGAGGGCCGTTGCTTCATATTTTATGAGGACAGCTACGTGCTCGACCAAATGCAATACTATCCGCTCATACAACTTATCCTCATAGCGGTATTTCTAGTCGTAGCCTATCTGGTTTTCAGCTCGTTTAGAAGAGCCGAACAGGACAGAGTTTGGGTTGGTATGGCAAAGGAGTCAGCACACCAATTAGGCACGCCGCTAAGCTCTCTCATGGCGTGGGTGGAGCTTCTTGAAAGTGAAGGGATAGATACAGCTAAGCTTGACGAAATGAAGAAAGACATTAAGCGGCTTCATATAGTTACAGACAGGTTTAGCAAGATTGGTTCTCAGCCCGAACTTACCCCAGACAACCTCTATTCAGCAGTTCAAAACACCATATCTTATATGAGGCCGCGCATAAGCAAACAAGTAGATATAAACCTTGTTTGTTGTGATAAAAAAACAGAGGTTCACGCCCTTTTTAACCCAAGTCTTCTTAGCTGGGTGCTTGAAAATCTTATAAGAAATTCTGTTGACGCAATGGAAGGGAAGGGCGTGATAACAATTACCGTTAAACCAGAAGCTCAAAACGTATTTATAGATGTTGAAGACACAGGCAAGGGAATTCCTAGATCAGATATCCGCAATGTGTTTTCTCCGGGGTTTACAACTAAGAAAAGAGGGTGGGGGTTAGGCCTTAGTTTAACAAAAAGAATTATTGAAGAATACCACGGAGGAAGTATTTCTCTTTTGAAATCTATCCCAGAAGCTGTTACAATTTTCAGAATTTCTCTTAAAAGAAATGCCTAATAAAATCTGGGAAACAAGTAGGGCGAGGTCAGCGACCAGTTTGATTGCCTCTGTAATAGCAGGATTAGGTGGGGCGATAATTCATATCCCATTGGATTGGGATTATAATTTTTTTTTATTCACCAACCAGAAAAACTTCTTTATTGAAAGATCAAATAGACACGAAAGATCTGTTTTCAGTGAATTTTTATTTTATTATCAAGACCGTCAACTGTTAAAAATCATTAGCGCCCTTTCCACGATTAATAAAAACAGCTGGAACTATATCTGCTTAATTATTTCTAAGCATCTTCAAGAAAGCAAAGACTATACTAATTCACTAGATTCGATGTTTGATGCGAGTTAGCTTATTTCAAAATATTATTCCATCAATCATAAGAGTTCCTCTCGCAATTTTGTCCAGAAAACTAGGCCTATCTAAAGCGATTCAATCTGCTCTTTGTGTTTCTGAATGCAAAAAGTTAGCGCGCGAATTCAAAGGATCAGGGCGTAATCACAGAAAATCAAAAGTTTTAATAATCTGCGCTCACTACAATCATTTGAAATGGCTGGCTGGCTGTATAGACTCAGTTTTAGCACAAACACACACAAATTTTCAGCTCATTATAGTGGACGACTTTTCAAGCGACGAAGGAGTTTGCGAAGGGCTAGCGGCTCAAGCTGCTAGAGACCCAAGAATAAAAGCAATTTTTCTAAAAGAAAACACAGGCGCTTATGTTGCTAGGAATACAGGATTTAATGCAGCTGATTCAGACTGGACTCATGTGACGTTTATTGACCCTGATGACCTTGCTTTTCCTAACTGGCTTGAGCACTGTTTAAACGTACTCGATGGTCGTGAAGGCTCGGTTCGACCTGTTCTTCAGCGCTGGACGGAAGATTTTTCTAAGATGAAGTCCATTTATTTTGGCTACTGTCAATCACTACATTCCCGTTATGCATATGAAAGAGCGGGGGGGTTCCTTCCTGTTAGAGTGTCTGGAGATGTTGAGCTTATATTAAGGCTTTCCCTTCTTACAAAAGACAATAAGACAATTTTAAAAAAGTCATTTAAACCTGCTCAAAAGCTGAGACTACATGACGCTTCAGCATCTCAAAAATCATTAAATGCACGAAAGATTTGGATAGAAAGTCGGGAGAAAGAACTTGAAGGAACGCCTTCTAACATGCTTCACGAAATTCCAGTGACTTCAGTGTGGAGAGAATACAACCTGTGACGTATTTTTAAACTTCCAAATAGCCCGAATGGCGGAATTGGTAGACGCGCACGACTCAAACTCGTGTTCTTAAAAAGAGTGTGGGTTCGATTCCCACTTCGGGCACCAAACGAGAGACGAAAGCCTCACTTTCATTTTTTAAACGAAATAATGGTTTGACGCTATTGTTGGTTAAGCCCAATCATCTCTTTTTTTCGTAAAAACGGATAACATTAATTTTTTTACGTAATTTTAATTTATCACCTTAATCCTATTAAAATGAAGCATTCAGTTCTAATTCTTATAAGCGTACTAATTTGCCTACCAAATCAATCACAAGCCCAACTTTTTAAAAAGAAGAAGAAAAAAACAAAGACTGAGCAAGCAGATAATATTGCAAAGAAGAACAAATCAAATTATGTTTATTTTGATGGATTCAGAGGTTACGAGACAGAATATTCCGACCCTTCAACAGTTGACTACGACACTGTTTCTGAAACTGATTTAACCATCCTGTCAACCCCAGATTTTGAAGAAAACAGCCAAGATTTCGACTTTGGGGATATAGCGACTATTTCTAATAGATCGTTGGAATCAAATCTAGAAGCATCCTCAGCGGTTGATTACGATAACCTTGATGTGATAGAATTTGAAGACGAACCGAGCCTAGAATTTGAAGAAAACAGCCAAGATTTCGACATTGAGGATGTAATTACTATTTCTGATAAATCGTTAGAAGTACAACCTGAAGGAGGGTCGGCGTTTAAGCGTTTTTCCAAAGCTATCCAGAGCAAGTTATTTGCACCGTCATCAAAAACAGATGGAATGTCAATTGCAGCTCTGTGTTGCGGAGTTTTCGGACTTCTCATTTTCGGATTTGGTATACTAGGAATTACTTTTGGCGCAATCGGCATAAAAAACACTAGCGAAAATGGGACGCGAGGAAAGGGTATGGCAATTGCTGGACTTGTATGCGGAATAGTTAAACTCGCTATAGTAATGGCAGTATTGCTGGCCATATAATCTTTTTCATTATACGCCAAGCCCAGCCTACGGGTTTATAAAATAAATTCGAGATAGGCGCCGGCCAAAGGTATTAAAAGGAGTGTGTTTTCGACACCCTCCCGCTTTTTGTCGCATTAATCATGATCACTCATTAAATATGATAAATAAAAAGGTATTTTGACTTTTATATAAATCGCTAGGTAATACAATAAAAATTTGACTTAAACCACCCTTTGAATGAATATTCCTAAAAGAAACCCTGCAACAACGTCAAAAAGGTGGTGTTGATGAACTAGAACTACGGAACTACAGATTAGAAAAAACCATATTACAAATAACACCCTACAAAAAACCTGTTTTACTTCCTTTAGGATAGCAAAGATCAAAAAATAAGAGAATGTTATATGAACAGAAGGGTATAAATTAGTGGGATTGTCCAGGATAAATAGAAATTTATAAATAGGACCGAACAGCCCTAAAATTTCCATTCGATTAAAACCTAGCTCGCCTGGAAAAATCAAGAAACAGCCACACGCAATAATTGTACTCAAGATCATTTGCCAACTCAAACGTTTAAGATCGTGTCTTGATTTACAAGCGCCAAATCCAATTAAAATAAGCAAGTAAAAAGAAGCATAGAAAATTATAAACCAAGGAATAAGAGGAATATTCAACTCCCATTTAAGAAACATTTGAAATGTGTTCTCGAAGCCAGAGGTAATGCGATTAGTAATAATATATAAACCCGTGCAAAAGACCAATGTAGAAGCGCCGCACTTCAGCTTTTCACCAACCGTAGTTTCCATTCTTTGAAACTATAAATTATTTCTAAATTTAACAATCTTTGAAGAATCCTCTCCAGGATTGCATGAGGCCAACATGACAAGGTCGAGGAATAATATACAGGACACTCTCATATTGTGCAATCGAAGGCTCAATTTACTAAGCTCCCAAATCCAGTATCGGATAGAGTTATAGTATAGTGGATTGTAAGTAATAGTTCATTTGATTTTTACGAAGCTTATGGCCCCGTGATTGAAAGCATACAATTAAAACCTTTATTTTCATTTTCTGCTTTTAATATAAGCGGATTGGAAGCAGGATTGTATGCGGGGTGTTTCAGAACTATTTAATATAATAGGACAAAAAAATTAATTATACATAAAGGTTTAGTAAGCCCTCTCAGTTCGGCCCTCCATGAAGTAAACAAAAGCCTTGTTTACTACCCTTCGCCCACCAGGCGTTGGGTAATTTCCTGTGAAGTACCAATCACCGGTGTGATTAGGACAGGATTTGTGTAAACCCTCAATACCCTGGAAAATGATTTTTACTTCAGCGCCCATGCCTTCTGGAGTAAGGAGTTCAGAAATCTTATTAGAAATCTCATCTGCAGAAAACGGGGCGTAAATAGAGGATACGGGATTCTTGATATCATTAGAAAGGGGTTTTTCTAGCTCTTTCAAGCACGCTTCATATGTCTCGTCAAGAACGTGCCCCATTCCGCGCTCAACTAAAAGCGCAACTGCAGCTTGGAATGCGATAAAGTCCCCCATTTTTGCCATATCAATTCCGTAACAATCTGGGTATCGAATCTGAGGTGCGCTTGAAGCAACAACGATTCTTTTTGGGTTAAGTCTATCAAGAATTCTTAGGATGGATTTTTTTAGCGTTGTGCCCCTAACTATACTATCATCTATCACAACAAGGTTATCTACTCCTGGTTTGATAGTGCCGTATGCGATATCGTATACGTGTGCTACAAGATCGTCTCTAGTTTCGTCTTCACTAATAAATGTTCTGAGTTTAGCGTCCTTTATAGTCACTTTCTCAACCCTTGTTCTCTCCCCTATGATGCTTTCAATTTCTTCTGCAGTAGGATTAGCGCCAAGACCTTTAATGCGCTCAATCTTAGATCTGTTCAATCTGTCTTCAAGGCCTTTAACCAAACCGTAGAAACAAACCTCAGCTGTATTTGGGATGAAACTAACTACAGTGTTGTCAAGATCGTGTTCAACAGCCTCTAAAACCTTTGAAACAACGCCTTCACCAAGGGCTTTTCTTTCTTCGTAGATGTCCTTGTCATTACCCCTGCTAAAGTAAATACGCTCAAAACTGCAAGCAGTTCTTTTGCCGGGCTCAGTAATTTTTTCAAGCTTAGTGCAACCGCTTCTGCTAATGATAAGCGCGTGCCCTGGCTTTACCTCGACAACGTCTTCAGCATTTGCATTAAATGCGGTTTGAATTACGGGTCTTTCGCTCGCAGCAACAACGACTTCGTCATCTTCATACCAATATGCTGGTCTAATACCATTAGGATCCCTTAAAACAAAAGCATCTCCATGACCAAGTAAACCACACATTGCGTATCCTCCGTCAAAATCAGAGGCTGAAGACCTAAGGACGCTTCCTAGATCTAGGGTATCGGCAATTTTTTCAGATATAGATCTGTTGTCGAGACCTTCGGCTTTAAGTGCATCAAACCTTGTTTGGTTTTCTACATCTAAGAAGTGGCCAATTTTTTCAAGAACAGTTACTGTATCAGATTTCTGCTTAGGGTGCTGGCCGATGTTAATCAATACGTCAAATAACTCGTCGACATTTGTCATATTAAAGTTTCCCGCTACAACTAAGTTTCTAGTTCTCCAGTTGTTTTGTCTTAAAAATGGGTGACAATTTTCAATATCATTTTTACCATAAGTTCCATATCTCAAATGACCTAAAGAGAGCTCGCCCGTAAAGGCAAAATTTTGTTGAAGGAAGTCGGCGTCTTGAAGCTGATCAGCATTCAAATCTTCAAAACGTCTCATTATTTTACTAAAAGCGTCTTGGATGGGCTTGTTGTCGACAGATCTCATTCTAGAGATATATCTTTTCCCTTGACTTACGTCTAGCTTGATATTTGCTATACCTGCCCCGTCTTGTCCTCTGTTGTGTTGTTTCTCCATCAGTAGATACATCTTGTTGAGTGCGTAGAACGCCGTACCATACTTATTTATGAAGTGTTGAAGAGGCTTTTTAAGCCTTAAAAGCGCGATGCCGCATTCGTGCGTTAAGAAGTCGCTCATTAAGATGGAATAATTGAGCCTCAAAGGTAGTGAAATACTACCTTTGCATAGATGGATAAAAACCTAGAACCAGATGATTTTTACACTACGGAACAGGGCTTTATCATTTTTACTGAAAAATATCATTTAAAAAGAGGGCACTGCTGTCAAAGTGGGTGCAAGCATTGCCCATTTGGTTTTGACAAGAAAACAGGAACTTTTAGAAAAGATTTGAGCAAATGAATTTAGCGCAATTTCGCAACACAATTACTGAGGGCATACCTTCAGCACTGCCGTCTGCAAAAACCCCAAATCCAAACGTTTCTCACGCTCCAGTGCGTAAGGACATCTTAAGCCCAGCAGAAAAAGAACTGGCTCTTAAGAATGCGCTCAGATATTTTCCACCCCATCAACACAAAGTTTTAGCCCCCGAATTTGCTCAAGAGCTAAAAAACTATGGCAGAATCTATATGTACAGATTTATGCCAGAAGGAGAGATGAAGGCCCGGCCTATTAATTGGTATCCCGCAAAGTGTAAGCAAGCCGCTGCGATAATGTTGATGATCCAAAACAACTTAGACCCAGCTGTCGCCCAACATCCAGAAGAGCTCATTACCTATGGTGGAAATGGTGGCGTTTTTTCAAATTGGGCACAGTACCGGCTAACTATGAAGTATTTGAGCGAAATGGATGAAGACCAAACGCTCTCAATGTACTCGGGTCACCCCATGGGGCTATTTCCATCACACTCTGATGCGCCAAGGGTTGTCGTAACAAATGGCATGGTTATACCAAACTACAGCTCGCAAGATGATTGGGAAAGAATGAATGCCTTAGGAGTTAGCCAATTTGGACAAATGACAGCTGGATCTTACATGTATATTGGTCCGCAAGGAATTGTACATGGAACAACAATCACGGTATTAAACGCTGGTCGCAAACTCTCTGGTGACGGGACGCTAGCTGGCAGGCTGTTTGTCACTTCTGGTCTAGGAGGAATGAGTGGAGCCCAACCTAAAGCCGGAAATATTGCTGGCTGTGTTACTGTATGTGCGGAGGTTAGTTCAGACGCAGCGTATAAAAGACACTCACAAGGCTGGGTAGATCATGTAATCACCGATATCGAAGACTTAAAATCAAAGGTTGCTACATCAATTGAAAAGAAAGAAGTTGTATCATACGCATTCCTAGGTAATGTGGTAGAGGTATGGGAGGAATTCGATAAAGCAAATCTTTACATTGACCTTGGCTCAGACCAAACCTCATTACACAACCCTTGGGCTGGAGGTTACTATCCAGTTGGAGTAAGTTTTGAGGAATCAAATAGATTAATGTCAGAAGATCCAGAAAAATTTCGCGAGCTCGTTCAAGAGTCATTAAGAAGACACGCAGCAGCTATAAATAAACACACATCTAAGGGAACTTATTTTTTTGATTACGGAAATGCGTTTTTGCTCGAAGCGAGTAGAGCGGGCGCAGAAGTAATAGCAACCGATGGAATCAATTTCCGCTACCCAAGCTATGTTCAAGATATAATTGGGCCAATGTGTTTCGACTATGGTTTTGGGCCGTTTAGATGGGTGTGTGCTAGTGGTGATCCGAAGGATTTAGTCAAAACAGATGCGATTGCTTGCAGGGTGTTAGAAGAAATGATTGAAAAGGCTCCAGAAGATATAAAGCAACAAATGAAGGATAATATCCAATGGATAAAGAGTGCAGAAGAAAACAAACTTGTGGTGGGTTCTCAAGCTAGGATCCTTTACGCAGATGCAGAGGGCAGGATAAGAATTGCAGAGGAGTTTAATAAAGCGATTGCCTCTGGAGAATTAAGCGCGCCAGTAATTCTTGGGCGTGACCATCACGATGTTAGCGGAACAGACTCGCCCTATAGAGAGACCTCAAACATCTACGACGGCTCAGCGTTTACAGCAGACATGGCGTTGCACAACGTCATTGGCGACGGCTTTAGAGGAGCAACATGGGTCTCGATTCATAATGGCGGTGGAGTTGGATGGGGAGAGGTAATAAACGGAGGATTTGGGATGCTTCTCGATGGATCGGAGGATTCTGACAGAAGGCTCAAATCAATGCTTCATTTTGATGTAAATAACGGAATTGCAAGAAGGTCTTGGGCTAGAAACCCTGGTGCTGAATGGACAATAAAAAGAGCAATGGAGGCTGAACCTAGTCTCAAAGTAACTGTACCAAATCACACCGACATAGACATTATTAAATACGCACTTACTTAGTGCTTTCGCATTTCATCTCCATAGTACAGATAACAGCCTCAGAAAAACATCGCTCTAGATTCAATTTATAATAGTCAAAAGGAAATAGGGAATTTTAACATTTACTGCGCAACCTTTTTAGACGATAAGCCGTTTTACAATTGATTAGAAAGTCAATGTCGTGTGATTTCGACATTAGCCCTTGAGACGACTCTCAGGGTATTGGTTAAGGCTGAAGCGCTGTCCGAACGCGGACGGCGCTTCTTAGTTATACTACTTTTCGAATCACCCTTTGGTGAATTCGCGCAATAAGTTCATAAGGAATCGTGTCAGCAGCGGAGCTGACGTTTTCGATAGATACGTAGTCACCAAAGAGTTCAACTTCGTCACCAACTTTTACGTTAAGACCCGTGACATCTACAGCCGTTAGGTCCATACAAACTCTACCTATGACAGGAGCGATTTGTCCTACGACCGCTACCCTGCCTTTTCCATCACTTAGGCTCCGCGGATATCCATCTGCATATCCAACCGGGAGCCAAGCGATCTCTCTTTCATTTATAGATGAGTCGGCATATCCGTATCCCACACCTTCACCAGCTGGTACAGTTTGGATTTGTGTTATTACAGTTTTAAAAAACACAGCGGGCTTGAGAGCGATCTCAAGACGTGAGAGCTCCGATCCTAAAAGGCTTAACCCCACTCTTACATAATCCATCCCGTGCTCTGGAAAACGGACAACCCCAGACGAGTTAAGCGAATGAGTTTTAAATTCTGAAAGCGCGCTTAAACCCTTGAATTCTTCTTTGAGGACTTCACACATCGCTTTAAACTTTTTAAGTTGGCGTAGTGTTTTTTGATCATGTTCTTCACTTTCAGTTGAGGCCAAATGTGTGTAAACTGTGCCTAACATTAAGCCTGACACATTTTTAATTGCGGCGGCAACAGCACGTACTTCATTTTCACCAAATCCTAATCTATGCATACCGGAATTAAAATTCAAGTGGACCGGCTGTAGCTTAGACCCGCTTCTTTCAACCCAAGCCAAATATTCATTTAAGTGTTCCATTGAGATAATGCAGGGCTCTAGGCGGTATTTGCCCATCATGTCAAATGTAGAGGGGTCGGGATTTAAGACCATGATTTGGCCTTTAGCTCCAGAATCCCTTAGTTGAATCCCCTCCTCTACATATGCAACAGCTAAATAATTTACCCCTTCTTCAGCATATAATTTTGCTAAAACAGTATCGTCAGTTCCATATCCAAACCCTTTGATTACGGCAATAATGCCGGGGTTAACTCCCCCGGTATTTTGCAGATGGGACTTTACGGCATTGAGGTTTTCTCTAATACGCCCCAAATCCAGAGTCAATGTGGTTACATGAGACTTACTTGCCATATGTCACTTTTTTCTAGCAGCAACAAATGCGTGCCGAGCCAGCGGAATATATTTGTCCTTTTCGCCTAATTCTACAGTTTCATTGCTTCCAGTTATTTTGTGAGAAAAGTGAGCTGAGCGACCTGTTTCAACACAAACTGCGTGGAGTTTTGTTACCTCTTCTGCAAGAGCCAACAGTTTGGGCATGCTTCCAAATGGAACCCCATTAAAATCTAGGTCCAAACCCGCAACGATTACCCTCATACCCTGATTTGCTAAATGTACACATATATCTGGAAGGTCTTCGTCGAAGAATTGGGCTTCGTCTATTGCTACTACTAAAGCGGACCTGCCATCAACTTCTAACACCTTTAAAATATCTTTTGCAGCATTAACAACAATTGAAGGCATTGCGTTTTTGTCGTGAGAGACGACATCTCCAACGGCGTAACGAGTGTCAATTGCAGGCTTTACAAGCACAGTTGGCAATTTTGCAATTTGAGAGCGTCTGACCCTTCTCATAAGCTCCTCAGTTTTACCAGAAAACATTGGCCCACAAATAATTTCAAGGCGTCCTTCGCCTAATGGCAGAGTTGAAATGGAGTGATATGAATCAGATCTATGCATAAGCTGTCGCAAGTTACGACGATGATTGGCGCTAAGACTCGTAATTTAGGCACATGAATATTCACAAAGTATATCTGCCACTTTTTTCTATCATATTTTTTCTTGCTTCTTGTGAAAAGACCCCAGGTGAAGGAGGGCGCGCATCAATTATTGGGAATGTAGAGATTGAAAGAAGGATTGAAATAGCTGACCCTGACCCTTCACTGGTTCATTCAATTATCCCCGCAACTGATACAGAAGTATTTATTGTGTACGGAGACAATACGGGGCCTGATGACAGGGTGTTTACAAATCCCGATGGTGACTTTGCTTTTAATTGGCTTAGAACAGGTAATTACACTTTATATGTTTATTCTGAGGACACAGCAAAAGTTGTCCCAGAAATAGCTATCTATAAAGAGGTATATATCGATGATAGAAACGAGACGTTAGACATAGGCTTAATAACTATTTATGAGGATTATAACTAAGTAATGAGAAAAGTCCTAGCGACAATTTTATTTTTTGCTTTTGTAAGCGCAGGACTCTACGCTCAATGGGTTGATCATGGCGCATGGGCTTCAGCGTCTATTTCCAAAAAAATCATGCGAAAAACCGTTGCTTCTGCTGATTTTGCAGCAAGATTTGACAGGGATTTTACTAGGATAGGATCAACATTTATTAATGCTAAGATAGACAGGAAAGTTGCTAAGGGGCTGAATTTAAATTTGGCCTTTAGAGGAGGAGCTTCTATGACAAATGAATATCAATGGGAGCCACAGAGAAGAATTGCTACTAACGCTAGATATAAGAAGGGATTGGGAAAAAAGGCGTCAATTTCTGTTAGACTTCAATACCAAAGCGGACATAAAGGAGTTAGAACCCCTGGAGAGGGTTTGGGCTTTTCAAAGGCTGCGAGGACAAAAGCAACATTTTATTATGAGGTTGCAAAGAGCTACAGGTTAAGCCTTAGTGGTGAGACTTTTTTCAGGCCTCTATATGACATTTATGAATTCAGCGATGTTAGAGGCCGTATTTCAGTGAGGAAAAAGCTGTCTAAGCGTAAATATTTAACAATAGGATATCAGGTGGAATCCCCACGTGGTGGCCCTGATCCGTGGGTTGAGCACGCAATAATTTGCAATTTTTCATCCCAAATGAAGCGTCGAAAGCCTGAGAAATAAAATTTGTTACACAAAAACGCTTGTTTATCCATAGCCTTCACTATCTTTGCACACCCAAATTTTTGGGAATCTTAAACTCGCAACACATTCGCTGTGGATACTTTAAGCTACAAAA
>MDTD01175824.1_pt1 | contig 14788 bp, 8 predicted proteins | sample 811221 | NCBI WGS metagenome assembly MDTD01 (sample SAMN05326646, study PRJNA326480) | marine metagenome | isolation source: seawater | place: Pacific Ocean: South West | collected 2011
AGCGGTGACATCCTGAACCATAAGAACGGCCTCATTGCGATCACTATAGCAAAGCGGATACACCGTGATATCAACATACAGGGGGGACTTGCCCGTTTTTATAATCCGCCGGATCAACCGGTCCACACGCCCTGTGCCCACGGTCTCGATAATCCGGTCTTCGAAGGGCGCCAATTCCGGCATAACCTCCCACAGCAGTTGTCCTGTATTTTCCTTCCACCGTCCTGCCGAAGCCTGAATCGCAGTTGTGTTGATCCGGACGATTTTTCCGGAGGCATCTATGCATACGAGATTGAATGGCATTGAGTCGATAATGGCCTGGATGTCGTCCTTGAGCTTAATCAGATTATTTTTCATCCGCTCCACAGAAGCGGACAACTCCCCGATTTCATCATTGCGGTGGAACAACAGGGTCCCGAATGCCTGGTCGGATCCGGCGATGTCAAGGGCGTGGCGGTTCAGTCTGGCAAGAGGACTCAAGACAAAAATCTGGATCAGCAACAGGCCGGCCGTGAGAATAATGAATGCGGAAACAATAAATGACACCAGGGCAACATCCGCAGCCTGCCTGCCCTGCCGGGAAATATCCCTGGCATACCTGGCATGAACGATGGCGGCCGGATTGCCGTGGATGTCCGGAATAACGGTATGGACGGCAAGTGCGCCGCCCGGATCATCGTCAATGTACAGCCCGCCGCTTATTTTAATCTTGTCCAGCAGTTCACCGCTGCCGCTTGGGGTGGGAAACGCAACGGAAAAATCAACTTCGGTCTGAGACCTGATGACATCAACCAACTGGGAATCAAAAAACTTTGCCATCACCAGGGTGCCGTTGACAGGCCCTTTGAATTCGCTGGTGATGATGGGCCGGGAGGCCATCAGCATCAGTCCCTTGTCGGTATTTATCAGCCCGCTGATAAATACCTTTGACAAATCTTTTTCACCGGCGTCAAAGTCCAGAAATCCCGGGCCGGACAAAAGCCGATCCGGATGAAACACGTCAACGGATATCCGGCTTTCGGTATCAAGGTCATAGGCCCTGCCCCATACCGGGGTCCGGTCCGGCCCTAAAATATAGATCAGGTTGATGGTATTGCCGGTAAATGTTGAAACGCCTAAATTCGCACGAATATATTCTTCCGAGGGTGTTGTCACGAACCGATAGGTATCATCCCATGCGGCCCAGTCAAAACAGAGCAGGTTCAGGTGGTGCACCTCCCGTTGTACTGCTTGAAGCACCCGTTTGGTATTTTTTACAGCCTCCCTGTGCTCAAGTCGTTCATATCCCGGAATGATGATCACCTGTTGAATGCCATACTCAATCACACCGAACAGCAACAGTAATGCCGCCAAAATGGTTCCGGTTTTAATTTTTAATGACATAATACGCGCCGTCCTCTTTTTATGGCAGTCGATTCGAGATCCCGGGTCAATGGGGTTGCCGGCTAAAACACTCCCGGACAAACACCAGAAGCGCATTGGTATCAACCGGCTTTTGAAAATACTTGAGCACCTTTTCTTCAGAAAAGGATGGCATCGCGGCAAGGGTGTGTGCCCGGCTGTACCCGGAGCAGACAATGATGGGAAAATCACGGCGTATGTCCACGACTTCGTTTATCAGTTTGTCTCCTGTGATCCCCGGCATGGTGATATCGGTAATCATCATGTCGAATGCGGTGCTGTTCTTTTTGAACAACGCCAATGCATCACTGCCGTTGGAAAAATCGGTGACCTCATATCCGTAGTCTTTAAGAATTTCACGGGTTGACGTCCTGATCCCGTCGTCGTCATCCACCACAAGGATATGCTCTTTTCCCCGTTGAATTTCCCCGGTTTCGTTTTCAACCGGATCTTCGGCCACAGCATCTCCTAAGACCGGAAAGTATACGTGGAATGAGGACCCTTTGCCCACCTCGCTGTACACCTTTACATACCCACCGTGATCTTTGGTGATACCCGCCACCAGGGCCAGGCCCAGGCCTGTTCCCTCCCCACTTTCCTTGGTGGTGAAATAGGGCTCAAAGATACGGTCCAAAAGGTCTTGTCCCATGCCGCAGCCCGTATCGGCCACCTCAAGCCTCACGTATTCCCCGGGCCGGATTCCGATATCCGGAATGGACTTAACGTCGGCAATCGTCACCTCTTCGAGGCTGATGTGAAGTGTGCCGCCGTCCGCCATGGCATGTGAGGCATTTGTACACAAGTTTATCACGATTTGATGTATATGGGTCGCGTCGGCCAGAACCAGGGCATCAGACCGGATATTCTCTCGGATTGAAATGCTGGAAGGGATGGAGGACCTTAGGAATTTTACCGCCTCTTTTATGATGAGGTGGAGTCTTAAAGGGGTTTTCGCATGATCTGTCTGCCGGCTGAATGTAAGGATCTGCTGGACCAGGTCGGCTGCCCTTCTGGCGCCTGAATGAATCTGACTGATGTGATTTTCCACTTTATCGGGTTTATCCAGATTCCTTTGTGCCAGGCTGACATAGGCAAAAATGCCGGACAAAATATTATTAAAATCATGGGCAATGCCACCGGCAAGGGTCCCCATGGCCTCCATTTTCTGTGACTGCAGAGCCCTGTGATTCATCTCCCGGTTTCGTTGCTCCTCATATTTTTGCATCAGAACGATCGCCAGGGTATTTGCCACGGAAGTCAGAAAATCAACTTCGATGGGATTCTTTTCATGCCCCGCTCTCAGGTGGATGTTAATCACTCCCAGAATTCTTCCCCTGGCCGTAATCGGGGTGCAATAATGTCCGTGGTCCGGGATGCCCCTGTCAACGGCATTATGACGGTTGTCAATATGGCCGGCGTGAACCAGCTTTCCCGATTTTGCGGCAATACCGCAGAGGCATTGACCGAATTTGACAGTGGCACATTGGTCAGGCAGGTTATTATCCCCCCCTTTGGAGGCTTTGAGTACCAGCACTTCCGGCTCATTTTCAACGAGAAAAACACTTCCCCTGGCCCGGAATGCCAGCCAGGGGATGGTAAGAATCAGATCAAGACAGTCCGACACAATCTCAGACACTGTGGACTCGGACAATCCCATTTTCAAAATTTTATTAATGACGGTCTGGGTATCATAACTCTTGGACAGGTCCTGCCGGATCTCCTGCTGTGCGGTTATTTGCCGGTTCAGCTTCCTATTGGTCTCAAGTATGTCCCGATACATGATATCGATGGACTGAATCATCCTGTTCTGGAGGTTTATACCCAGCAGCACAAACACCGCCCCGAAAAGAAAAATAATACTGACGATGAAATTGCCGGCCGCCATCCGGCCAAAAGACAGGGCAGCCAGCACAACCAGATACCCCACAAAAAAAAGAACCACCATCGTATAATTGGTAATCATCCTGACCTTAAGGGAATCGTACAAATCCCCGGGGATGGATTTCAACCGCTGCATCACCCCATATAAACGGGTGATATTGACAGCCATGACAGCAGCTCCGAAACAGATAATCACACTTGAAACCAGATTTACATGATCCATGGGGTAAACTTTCATTGTGTCAGCGCCTACACCTCTCCGGTCAAATCGCCATTCTTGCAAAGCATTTCCAGGTGGTTGTCACAGTCCTTGATGGTGTGGCATTCCTGGAACAGGGCATAGGGGCACAGGTTCCTGCAATAGTCGTGATCCAGCTTGGCAAACAGGGCCTCATAGGCATCCCCCCGTTTGTAAAATACAAGCCCGGGGCCTATCTCCGCGGTGAATCCCGAACTGTCGAATACCTGCCGCACAGGAATATGAATCTCCATCATGGCCAGTTCCGTGCCCCTGTCCTTTAAGGTGTCTTTGAGTTCCCTGAGCTCATCCACACCGGTAATATCGATAAAGGTCATGGATTGAAGATCCAAAAGAAGGTATTTCGGGGGATCTTCCTGCTCGTCAAAGCGTTCCATAATATGTTCGATTGTATATTCCGCGTTGGCGAAAAATATAGAGTTGTCACTGCGCAACTGGAGGATCTGGGGGCAACTGGGGATATCTGCCGCATCCGCGTTGGTAAACATCCCCAGCTCCGGACTCTTTGAAATCCGAACCACCCGGGGATGCATGGTCTTCCACATGAAAAACATCAAAGACATGATCACCCCCAGCAGCAGGGCATAATCGGGTTTGGAGATCAGGGACAGCAGGAAAACACAGATGGCCACGATGCCGTCATGCCGGTTCATTTTCCACAGGTGAAATACCTCTTTGGGATGAAAGAGGGTCCAGACCGCGGAAATCACCAGGGCTGCCAGGGCAGCCTTGGGGATATAGGTCAGCAGCGGGGTTAAAAACAGCAGGGCCACCACCACGGAAAGGGAGGTGATCACGCTGGCAATGCCGGTCTTGGCCCCGGATGAAAAATTGATAGCTGAGCGGGAAAAAGAACCTGAGGTGGGGTAGCATTGAAAAAAAGACCCCAGAAAGTTGGCCATACCCTGGCCGATAAACTCCTGGTTTACATTCAGTTTCTGTTTGGTTTCAGCCGCAATGCTCCGGCCCACGGAGTAGGTTTCCGCAAAGGAAACCAGCGCGATAACGACAGCCGGCCCCAATAGGCGGTTCATGGTTTCAAATTCAAATGGCGGCAGCATGGGCCGGGGCAGTCCTCCCTGAATCCGGCCGATCACGGCAACACCGGATGAATCCAGGTCCAGGAACACCACCAGCAAACTGGTGACCCCCAACGCCAGCATGGCACCGGGGAAATTTGGGTTGAGTCGCTTGGCGCCGTGAATAATGCCCAAGGCCAGCAGTCCCACCCCCAGGGTGATCCAGTGAAGATGCCCCAATGTACCGGCGATGGCGATGAATTTGGAAATGACATATTCGTGGTGATCAATCCGCACTCCGAACAGATGGGGCAGCTGGGTGGAAATGATGATCAGGGCAGCCGCAGACGTGAATCCCTTCACTGCGGCATGGGAAATAAAGGACATGATGATGCCCATGCGGAACAGCCCCACCAGCAGGTAGATCACTCCCACCATAAAGGCCAGAAGAAAGGAGAGTTCAATAAAGTCGGCGGTGCCCGGCTCCGCCATGGATGAGAGCGTGGTCAGCACCAGCAGGCTCATGATGGCGATGGGGCCGGAGCCAAGCTGTCGCAAACTGCCCCACAGCGCCCCGATGGCCGGGGCCACGGTTGCGGCATAAAGGCCATAGACCGGCGGCAGTCCGGCCAGCATGGCGTAGGCCATGGATTGCGGAATAAGGACCACGGCCACGGTGAGCCCGGCGGTCAGGTCATGTCTTAAAAACAATGCGGAATAGTCCGGCAGCCAGGCCAAAAATGGAAACAACCGATACAACCGGGGCTGCTTATTGGGATGTGTCATATGCCCTCCGGAGAACTATGCGGTAAACGGGTGTCTTTTCAACCTACTATATTTCAAAAAGAATATAAATACCGGTGTGCTGTTTGCCTGCCACATTCTTTTTGCTTTATCATTGGGATTCAACTATGATGACGACATACAGATCCAAGACGATTCGATTTTTTCTCTCAGCGTCCATAAGCCAGGGGGCAGGCATGCCGAAAAACAAGGACGAAAAAAAACACCGCCACCGGACCGGGTCACATCCAACACGCCAAGCGCTCATAGATGACTTGGAAGCCTGTGAACTGCGCTATAAGGCCATCACGGAATTTTTGCCTCTGATGATCTGCAATTTCCAGCCCGACGGCAGGATCACCTTTGTCAACCGGGCTTACACCGAATGCTTTGAAAAAAAAGCCGACGACCTTGTGGGCACCCGATTCCTGGATCTGATCCCCGAATCCGAGCAGCAAGAGGTAATGGAACGGATACTTAGCCTGACACCCGGCAATCCGGTGTTGTCCCATGACCACCGTGTACTCGCCCCGGACGGGGAGGTGCGGTGGCACCGATGGACCAACCGTGCCATTATCTCCGAATCCGGCAGAATCTGCGGATACCAGGCCGTGGGTGAGGATATCACCCACCGCAAACAGGTGGAGGAAGGTTTCCAGGAAAGTGAAAACAGATTCAGGGTGATGATGGAATCCATGACCGACCCTGTCTATATCTGCTCTCCTGAGTTTACGGTGGAATATGCCAATCCCGCCATGATCCGCCGGGTGGGGCGGAACCCCCTGGGCGAAAGCTGCCACAGCGCCATGCATGGAATGGATACCAGGTGTGACTGGTGCGTTATGGACAAGGTATCCGATGGCCGGCACATGGAAACCACCATCACCAGCCCCCGGGACAACAGGACCTTCCGCGTGACCAATATGCCCATTGAAAACAGGGACGGCACTGTGTCCAAGATGACCATATTCCGGGATATCACCGATTACCTTGCTGCAGTGGAAGAACAAAAAAAATCCCGGGCCCGCCTGCGGCAATCCCAGCGGATGGAAGCCATTGGCACCATGGCCGGCGGCATTGCCCACGACTTCAACAATATTCTGACGGCGATCCTGGGATATGCCCAGCTCTCCATGGCTCTGGCCGGTGATAACAAGGACCTGAAAAAGGATATCCAGGAAATCCTGACCGCCGGGGAACGAGCCCGGGACCTGATTCACCAGATCCTGACCTTCGCCCGGCAATCGGATGAAAAGTTGTCCCCCATCCGGGTGGACCTGATCGCAAAGGAAGTTCTCCGGCTGGTCCGGTCTACGATTCCTGCATCCATTCAAATTGATTCAAATATTCTCACACAGGCCCGGATTATGGGCAATGTCTCCCAGGTGCACCAGATATTCATGAACCTGATCACAAACGCGGCCTTTGCCATGGAAGATACCGGCGGCACCCTGTCCATAGACGTTGAGAATGCAGGTCTGGCGGATCTGCCGGAAACTGCCGGCCTCCAGGGAGCATCCTTTGTTCGCATCCGGGTATCGGATACCGGTACCGGCATGCCCCGGGATATCCTCAAATCCATTTTTGAGCCGTACTTTACCACAAAACGCAAAGGAGAAGGCACAGGCATGGGGTTGGCCGTGGTACACGGCATTGTTGAAAAATATAAGGGCGCCATATTTGTGGACAGTACGCCGCGAAAGGGAACGGTATTCACCGTCTATCTGCCCGAAAGCCTTGATCGGCCAGGTAGACCTGCGTCTGTTGAAGAAACCTTGCCCGGTGGCAATGAGACCATTTTGTTTGTGGATGATGAATCCCCCATCGTCAAAGTAGGTCGAAGGATGTTAGGAAAACTGGGGTATAACGTGATCACCGAAACCCAAAGCCGCAAGGCCCTGGAACTGTTCCGTTCATCTCCGGATGACATTGATCTGGTGATCACGGACATGACCATGCCGGGCATGACAGGCGACCTGATGGCAGTTGAAATGCTCACCATCCGGCCGGATCTGCCGGTGATCATCTGTACGGGGTATTCACGAAAAATGGCCGCCTCAAAGGCCGCCCGGCTCGGCATATCTGCCTTTTTCAGAAAGCCGATGGATTTCAACACATTAAGCCGTACCATACGTCGCTTGCTGGATGAGTCCGGACAGGCTGAACCCGGCCCGAAAAAAAATGAATAGATATTAATCACACAGGGTTTAAACACGCCGGGTTGACCGGATGCTGCACGTCAGGGAAGAAGCCCGGAACAAACTTGGTTGCGCCCCCCTTCCTTGGCCTTATACATGTGCTGGTCAGCACATTTTAAAAGGCTGACGATCTCCACATGCTCCGGCTCAACCACCGTACTCACCCCGATACTGACGGTCACGGAGATGTCGGCGCCCTCAAAGCTAAAAGGATGGGACGCCACGGCGCTGCAAAGCCGTTGTGCCGCTTCCACCGCTGGCTCCAGATCAGTCTGGGGCAGCACCACCCCGAACTCTTCTCCCCCCAGCCGCCCCAGCAGGTCCACCTGGCGGAGGCTGTCCGCGGCGATGTCTGCAAAGGTTTTCAGAACGTAGTCTCCGGCTGTGTGGCCGTAGGTATCGTTCACCCGTTTAAAGTGATCCAGATCCATCACAAAGAGGGAAAGAGGCTGGCCGTACCTGCGGCTCCGGCCGATTTCATTTTGCAGGTGCTCCAGAAAATGGCGGCGGTTGGGAATCCGTGTCAGTCCGTCCATGGTGGCCTGTTCAATGAGTTCCTGTTCCGCCTTTTGCTTGTCGATGAGCACCTGGTTGACGGCATTGGAAAGCGTATGAAACTCCTTGAATCGAATCTGCCCGGCTGGAATCAGCCCACCGGATTCAGCCGCGGTTTTAAAGTGATGAATAAAGGTTTTCAAATCGCTGCCGGCATACCTTCGGACAACCACGTGAATCATGAATAAAAATATAAGAATCAGGCAGGTGGCGGCGAGAATATTGGAAATCTTTTTTTGAAGATCCCCGCGAATTTTCACATTTTCCTGGCGCAACTGCGCTTCAATGGCATCTGTATACACCCCGGTACTGATGATCCATTGCCATTGGGGATCCAGCCTGACAAAACTGAGTTTGGGGGCGGATTCCAACACCGAAGGCCGGAACCATGAATAGTTTATGAACCCCTGGCCACGGTCTTGGGCAATGGAGATCATTTCCCGGAACACGGCCTTTCCGTCATCGGTGACATGGTCCAGAACGTTCTTTCCCTCAAGATCCCTGAGAATGGGATGCATGAGCATGATCCCATCGGTGTTCATCACGAAAATATAGCCGTCCTCTCCTTCTGTGAATCTGATTCTGGACAGCCGTTCCAAAAGAGTTATCTGCTCCCGGGCCACAATCATATCCAGGTATTCGCCGGTCCCCACATACCAGCCGTAGGGACTGAACATCTTGTAGTAGATCAGTTTAGGACGGAGTATAGATTCCCCGGGAACACTCCATTGGATATCGTTGAACCCTTCTGCCTGCTTTTCTCCCAGCACCAGGAGACTTCGTATCATTTCAGCGGCCCGGGGATTTGCAATTTGCGTCATCTTTTGTTCCACAACCGAAGGGTCGCCCGCACTCAGCAGGGTGACGCCCTGGGTATCAACGACAAAATAATATCCCCGGTGGTTCTCAAAAAAACGAATACCGGCCAGGGTATTTAGGAGCAGGGATTTTAATTCGGTTTCAGGAAGACGGGTTTTATACCGCTCATACAGGGACGTAATCAGCCGGTGCCCCTCACGGGTCCGGAGGATGATTTCCTGCCTCAAGCGGTTTTCATATCCCTGGCGTTCACTCTCTATCAGCGAGACGGCTGCGTCCACCTCCCTTTGGATAAACGCCCGGTGGGTGTCCACATATCCCTGGCGGATCTCTTTCTCCCTGGCCAGATGGTTCCGGTACTGGGTGATCAGGGTATATGAGGCCACTGATACAACGGCCCCCACCAGCAGGAGGGCGTAGGTTGCGGAAATAAAATTGATGAAACGTACCCGCTTTTTCATGGCGTCTCCCTGGACATATCTTTTTTCCGGCCCCTGACCCTTCCAGACTTTTATCGCCGATCCTGCCTGTGCCGGTCACAACCACCCGGCGGGACCCCACCGTACATCAAAAAAGATAAGAACGGAACGGCAAAGTTCAAAATTAATATTTGCCGGATTTCTTTTCAGAACAGGAAGCTGCCCGAAGGATGAAGAATTTTAACCCGGAGCCCTATTGAACTCCTCTTTCCAAGATTATATGTTATGGTTCCCGCAGACAGCAAGGAGAAGGAGACTATGGGAAACCCGCTTCAGGACCAATTGCTCAAAGCCGGCCTTGTGGATAAAAAACAGGTGAACAAGGCCAAACTGGAAAAACGCAAAAAACGAAAAAAGAAAAAGGGGAAACCCGGCAATACCACGCCCCAGGTCAACCGGACACGGCAGGAGCAATTGCGCAAGGCCAAAGAAAACCGGGAGCAAAATATTAAGCAGAATGCCCAACGGCAGCAGGCCGGGGCTGTGGCCCAGGTCCGGCAGCTTGTTAAAGACAACCGACTGGATCTAAAAGACGGTCAGGAGCCCTATTACTTTGCCCTGGGCAAAAAAATCAAGAAGGTCTGGGTGGACAAGGAAACCGCGAACAAACTGAGTGCCGGCCGGCTGGCCGTCGTCCGCCTGGATGAGGTTTTTGATGTGGTACCGGCCAAAGTGGCAAAGCAGATCCAAACCCGTTCCCCAGAGACGGTGGTGTTGCTTCATGATCCTGAAAATACAGACCCTGTCTCTTAAATCGCCGTGGCAGAATCGCTCAATGCCGCGGCAAGACTGAAAGGTTATCCCTGACCGGAGGCTTTACCCAGCCATTTCTCCAGGATTGCTGCAAGGATATTGGGTTTCACCGGCTTTGAAATATAGTCGTCCATACCCGCACGCAGGCATTCCTGCTTAGCCCCGTCTATGGCATGGGCCGTCATTGCAATGACTGGAATCTTTGTATTTTGAACACCTGCGCAGGCTTCCCGTATCTGCCTTACGGCCTCATACCCATCCATCTCAGGCATTTGGCAGTCCATCAATACCAGATCGTATTTACCGGTCTTAAGTGCTGTCAGTGCCTCCAGTCCATTGGCAGCGACGTCGGCTGTGTATCCCATTTTTGAAAGCGTCTTCACCGCCACCTTCTGATTGATCCGGTTGTCTTCTGCAAGCAAAATATGGTGTTGTTGCCCGTTGGCCTCCGCCAGGGAATACTGGGTGATGATTCTTCCAGGCTCATTTTTAATATCGCCTGTTTCAGTATCACAGACGCGGGCAAGACAGGCCCTAAGCTTTGTCATCTTCACAGGCTTTGAAAGATAAGCGGCAAATCCGATCTGTTCGAACATCTTGGCATCCCCGCGCTCTCCCATTGAGGTCATCATGATCAGGGGGGTCTGCCGGATAAGGGGATCCGCCTTAATTCTCATGCCAAGTGTTTTTCCATCCATCTCCGGCATCTGCATGTCCAGCACGGCGACATCGTAGGGTGTTCCCGACGTTGCAGCCATTTCGAGCTTTTGGAGCGCTTCAGGGCCGCTGGCGGCCTGATCTGTCAGACACCCCCATACGGTCAACTGCGCTTTCATCACCGCCCGGTTTGTTTTGTTGTCATCCACAATCAAAACAGTGGTATCAGCCAAATCAAAGTTGGACGATTTGGGTTTTGGAACATTCTCCTGCCGGACGAACTCAGCAGTAAACCAGAATAATGATCCACGGCCTTCTTCACTGCTTACTCCGATGTCTCCTCCCATCATTTGGGCAAGATTCCGGCTGATGGTCAGGCCCAGGCCGGTGCCACCATATTTCCGGGTGGTTGAACTGTCCACTTGAGAAAAGGAATCAAAGAGGCAGCCTAACTTCTCTTCCGGTATGCCGATTCCAGTATCCGTCACGGAAAAACGAATTTTAACGCAGTCACCACGATATTCCTCCACTGCGGCACTTACGAGGATTTCCCCGGTTTCCGTAAATTTCACGGCGTTGCCGGCAAGATTCACAAGAATCTGACGGAGGCGTCCCGGATCACCTTTTAGGTGGATAGGCACGTCTTGTTCAATCCGGGTGACATATTCCAGGCCTTTTTCATGGGCCCTGACGGCAACCATGTCTCCGACGGTATCAAGGGTGACCGCAAGATCAAAGCTTAAAACCTCAAGGCTGAGTTTACCGGCCTCAATTTTTGAAAAATCCAGTATATCATTAATCAGAGATAACAGTGCATCCCCTGAGGTGCGTATGGTATTTGCGAACTCAAGCTGTTCCGGATCAAGTCCTGTTCCTATCAGCAGCTCCGTCATGCCGATGACCCCATTCATGGGCGTCCTGATTTCATGACTCATATTTGCAAGGAATTCGCTTTTTACCCGGCTGGCATCTTCAGCCTTTTTTTTGGCTAAGATAAGCTCGCCTAACATACGCTTGTGCTCGGTGATATCACTAAAATTGACCACCATCCCCCCCAACGTTCCGTCATCATTCAGAAAAGGCGCAGCACCGATTCTCACGTCTATTGTTTTTCCAGTGCGGGTTCTGCGGCGGGATTCAAACCCTGTCAACCGTTCTCCATTGATTACTTTCAAAACGGCTTTCCGGGTTTCATCCATGGCAGAGGACGGTACAAAGTCAATCCGCTTTCCCATTAGCTCTTCTGCCGTCCATCCGAAAAGCTCCGTAAAAGCAGGGTTCAGGTAGGTCACAGAACCGTCAGCATCGTAGACAACGATGGCATCCGCGCAGGTCTCCATGATTGTCTGGAGTCTGTTATGACTGTCCCGCAACGCCTGGTCAATCCGCTTTTGCAACTGGCTTTCAACAGGTGATTCACATTCGGATTTAAAGCCTTCATCCTGTTTCCGGGCCAGTTGTTCCTCAGCGTGGATCCGGCGGTTCCGCTCCTGGTCGAGCATCAGCTTAAGTTGCGCATAGGTGGGATTCTGAGACACCGTCTCTCCTTTCCGGCACATACGATACCAAAAATGTTAAAATTGGCGACCCACGGTTTCAAGCCACCCCAAACAGGAAAGCCGTGCAAACACTATTTCGTGTTAAATAGTTAATTTTGAGTATATCAAATCATATTAAGAACTTCGATTAAAATATGATTCACTGATTGTTGAATCAAATAAAGATCTTGGGTTTAAGAAAATCCGTTAACACCATGGTACCGGTGGCCAGCGCCATCCACGATGTAAGATCCCCTTCCAGCCGGGCCCAGGCACAGGTGGGTAAATTGTCAAGATACCGGTCTCCCAGCGTGCTGACAAGATCTGTAAGTGCAGGGTTATGGCCGACAATCACCACCTCTGAAAGACGGTTGTCCAGCCCCCGGCACCATTCCAGCAAATCCCCGGCATAAAAGGTGTAAAGGCCTGCATCGGTGGTCCATTCGATTCCTGCAGCCTTAAGGTGATCCGACAGTCCCCGGATGGTGTGCTGGGCCCGGACGGCCGGGCTGCAAAACACATGTTCGAACCGGCATCCGGCATCGTAAATTTCCCCGGCCATAATCCGGCAGCTGCGTTTGCCCCGCTTGTTCAAGGGGCGGTCGATATCAGCCAGACCCGGCTCTTTCCAGCTGGATTTGGCATGGCGGATGAGATGAAGAATTTTCATGGCGGATACTCCCCGGCCGGCAGGCCGTAAATCACATGGTATAAACCGCTGCCATATTTCCAATATTTTAGAATTATAGTTGACGATTTTCAAATCCATGCCTATGATAATGCCAATGAGCTAAGAAAACAAAAAATTTTAAACAAATATTTCCAAAATACTGGAAATATAAAAAGGAACGATATGATCGAACACATCTTCGCCATCCTCGGGTTTATGGGAAACGCCTTTATCCATATCTGGCCCTACCTGCTCATCACCATCCCCATTGCGGTGGCAGTGAACATGTCCGGGGCATCCGCCTATATCAAAAGGGCCTTTGATGCAGGTCCGGTTACCGCCGTTTTCCTGGCCACCCTGGTGGGGGCATTCAGTCCCTTTTGTTCCTGTGGGGTGATCCCGGTGGTGGCTGCCCTGCTCATCGGAGGTGTTCCCCTGGCCCCGGTAATGTCCTTCTGGATTGCGTCCCCCTCCATGGATCCGGAAATCTTTTTTTTAAGTGTCGGGATGCTGGGATGGGACCTTTCGGTATGGCGGCTTGCCGGCACGCTGGTGCTAAGCCTTGGCTCCGGTCTCATTACTCTTTTCCTTGTCCGGGCAGGCCATATTCCGGCCACCATACTCAAAAGCTCTGTCATGCAATCGTATCAGCCGAAGGCCAGTGTCATGATCCAGGCGCAGATGCCGGTTGAAGAAAAAAATTGCTGTGACCCCAAAGCCCGCGAAACTTTTATAAAAACCTTGTCCCGTGCCACCATGGACGCCACCTTCATGGTGGTGAAGTTCATGGCATTGGCCTTTTTCCTGGAAGCCCTGATTGTTCTTTATGTGCCGGAAGATTGGGTGATACGCATCATGGGCAGGCAGAACACCTGGGCTGTTCTGACAGCCGCACTGCTCGGTATCCCGGTATATACCAGCAACCTGAGCGCCATTCCCATGGCAGGCGGCCTGCTGGCCCAGGGGATGAGCCCCGGAGCGGCCCTGGCCTTTCTCGTGGCCGGCCCCACCACCACCCTGCCGGCCATGGCGGCGGTATGGACCCTGGTCCGCCCCCCGATATTTATGCTTTATCTGGGATTTGCCTTGGTGGGGGCGGTTTTTCTAGGGTATCTCAAGCTGATATTCACGTGAATACCGTACATCAGACCCCCTTCTTGATTTTACCGGTTTTTAAGAGTTGGGCAAATTCCTCGGCCGGCACCGGCTTGCTGTAGTAATACCCCTGAACCACATCGCATCCGTGGTCTTTTAAAAATTGAATATGCTGCTCATTTTCTGCCCCTTCTGCCACGATCTTAAGGTTCAGGTTTTTTGACATGGCGATAATGGAATGGGTCAGCCCCGCCATGGAATCGTCCGTCTCCAGGTCTTTGACGAATGTCCTATCGATCTTCAGGGTGGAGACCGGAAACCGTACCAGGTAGCTCAGGTTTGAGTATCCCGTGCCAAAATCATCAATGGCCAGGTTAAGGCCGACGCCGGTCAGCCGCCGAAGTTTATCTATGACCTGCTCTACATCGCTCATGAGCATGCTTTCAGTAATTTCCAGCTCCAGCAGATGGGGGTCAAGGCCGGATTGCCTCAGCGCTGTGCTGACATCCTCGTAAAATCCGGGATACTGGAACTGGCGGGGAGAGACATTCACTGCCACCGGCACCGGCGTCAGCCCCTGCTGCTGCCAGGTGATGGTCTGCCGGCAGGCATCTTTGAGCACCCAGCGGCCGATATCGATGATCAACCCGGTTTCTTCCGCCACGGGAATAAACTGGAAGG
>MDTD01185873.1_pt1 | contig 14787 bp, 15 predicted proteins | sample 811221 | NCBI WGS metagenome assembly MDTD01 (sample SAMN05326646, study PRJNA326480) | marine metagenome | isolation source: seawater | place: Pacific Ocean: South West | collected 2011
ATCTAGTTATATAAACGGTGAAACTATATATGTTACAGGCGGTTATTAATCATGCAAAATAATTTTAGTATTAAAAATATTAAAGAACTTTCAAAAAATATAAGGAAAAATATTTTAGATATGTCGCTAGAAGCTGGAGCAAGTAGTTCTCATTTTGGAGGTTCTTTATCCACTGTCGAAATACTTTCAACACTTTATCATAGTATAATGAAATTTGACTCGAAAAAACCTTTGTGGGAAGAAAGAGACCGGTTTATACTCAGTAAAGGACATGCGTGCTTAGGTTTTTATTCTGTTTTACATCAGTTCAACTTTTTAAAAAAAGAGGATCTCAAAACTTTTGAAAAAAATGATAGCTTTTTATTAGGGCATCCCGTTATAAATAAAATTAAAGGTATTGAGTTTTCAAATGGAAGCTTAGGGATGGGTTTGTCACTTGGCATTGGTGTTGCTATCGCATCAAAAAAAAAGAAAAGAAAAAATAAAGTTTATATATTGATAGGTGATGGAGAATGTAATGAAGGATCTATTTGGGAAGCTGCTATGTCTGCGTCTCATTTTAATTTAGATAACTTAGTTGTCATTTTGGATAATAATCAACTTCAACAAACTGGGAGTAATAAAGATATTATGTCTACTGGAGATCTAGCAAAAAAATGGTCTAGTTTTGGTTGGGAAGTAATTAAAGTTGATGGGCATAACATAGAACAACTTTTAAAAGCTTTTGAAAAAAAAACTATCCAACCTAAATTAGTTTTGGCAAATACAATAAAAGGTAAAGGATTTAGTTTTTCAGAAAATAATAATGATTGGCACCATAAAATTATGTCAAAAAAACAATATGATCTAGCATTGAAGGAATTAGATAATGAGTAGTGAACTAATAAATGAAAAAAATTTTAAGTTATGGCCACGACTTGGAATGCGTGCAGCTTTTGGTTTAATAGCTTTAGAGTTATCCAAAAATGACGACAATATGATAATAGTTACTGGAGATGTATCGACATCCGCAGGTTTAGATAGATTCAGAAAACAAAATCCTAATAAATATTTAGATGTCGGAATTGCAGAACAAAATCTTTTGGGGATTGCTGCTGGGTTATCTAGCGAAGGATTTAATGTTATCACAACTACTTTCGCCCCCTTTCAAACAATGCGATGCTGTGAACAGATAAAAGTGAATTTAGGATATATGAACCAAAAAGTCTGTATGATTGGTTTAGCTAGCGGGCTTGTTTTAGGCACATTAGGTTTTACACATTGTTGTATTGAAGATATAGGAGTTTTGAGGTCTATTCCAAATTTAAATATAATATCTCCTGCAGATACAGGTGAGTTGGCGAAAGCAGTGATCGCCTCTGTTAGAAGTAAAAATTCTACTTACATCAGACTAACTGGGGGTTCAAATTGCACACAAATTTACAAAAAAGATTATGATTTTAATATAGGGAAATCAGTTACCTTAAGAAAAGGTAAGGACTTAGTATTATTTGCAACAGGGACTATGGTGGCTAATGCTTTAAAAAGTGCTGAAATTTTAGAGTCGCAAAATATTTCATGCGAAGTGGTTAATTTTCATACAATAAAACCAATAGATATTGATAAAATTCGAGAATGCTCTAAAAGATTTCGCATGATTGCTACGATAGAGGAACACAACATTATCGGAGGTCTCGGAAGTGCCGTGTCAGAGTGCCTGTCGACTTTAATAGACTCACCAATGCAAATATTTTTTGGAATAAATGATAAATATAGCAATGGTGGAGAATATGCATTTCTTTTAAAAAAATTTAATTTGGACTCAGAATATATATCGAAAAAAATAATTGAAAAATTTCAGAAAGTAAAAAAGAATGTCTAAAAAAGATAAATATAAAGAAATTTTTATGAATTCTTTAAGTATAAAAGATCAAAACAAAGTAGAGAGTCTCAAATATAATGAAATTGACGAATGGGACTCAATTGGGCATATGAGTTTAATGTCTGCGTTAGAAGAAGAGTTTAAAATAAGTTTAGAAACTGATGACATCATTGACTTCAGTTCTTATAAAAAAGGTATTGAAATTTTAAAAAAGTATAAGGTTGATTTAAAATGAAAACTAAAAATTTTTATAATAAATTTTGGGAGAATGGATATATTATAATAAAAAATTTTATTTCAAAAAAAGAAATTGATTTTATTTATTTACAAATTAATGATTTGTTAAATATCTCTCTTAAAAGAAAAAGGGAGACCAAATATAATCTTAAAGCAATCACTAAAAAATATTTGGAACTTAAATCGAAGAATCCAAAATTAAAATCTCACTTTTATGATTTAACTAGGTATTGCGACAGTTTAGTCAAAATGGCAGGTTCAAAAAAAATTTTAGATTTAAGTAAAAATCTTTTAAAATCAAATACAGTTTTTGTTGATAATCCTCAGGTAAGAATAGACCATCCTAAAGAAAAGTTAAATTTACCACAACACCAAGAGTTAAATCAAATGTCTAAAGATGTTATTACTTTTTGGATACCTTTGGTTAATATTAATAAAAAAAATGGAGGATTATATTTTAGACCTAAGACACATAAATTAGGACATGTAAAATATAATGGGTCTGATATGTCTGCTATGGCCGGAGGAAAAAAGAGATTTAAAGAGGTTGAAAATTTATTTAAAAGAAAAGACTTAAAAAAGTATAAGTCAATCGCACCTAAGTTGAAAGCAGGAGATGCAGTGATATTTCATACATTTGTTTTTCATGGTACTTCTCCAAATATGAGTAAAGATTTGAGATGGATATACATTTCAAGATACAATTCGATCAAAAATAACCCATACCTAAAAGATCATAATGCTAATTTACGAATTCCTTACGATGCTGATTACGATTTAATTTAACTCATAATATGAAAACAAAAAAAGTTTGTGTCATTGGCCTTGGTTACGTAGGCCTGCCTATGGCTATCGCTTTAGCAAATGTTAAAAAAAATAAGACTTTCATGTATAAAGTTTTTGGATACGATAATGACAAAAAAAAATTAAACCATTTAAACAAATCAATAAAATTAAATAAACTTCCTTTTTATTCACCGGATGAAAAATTAAAAAAAAAAATTTAAACATTCTTCAAAAAATAACAAAATAAATATTGTTAAAAATATCTCACAAATAAATGAATCAGATATAATAGTGCTTAGCGTAGGATTTGATTTTATAGGTAATAAAAACTCCTATAAAAATATTGTTTCTTTAATAAAGAAAATTTCGAAATTCATAAAAAAAAATACGTTACTTCTTATTGAAACGACGTTACCACCTGGAACATTTGAAAAAATACTAATCCCTCAAATAAAAATAACATTAAAAAAAAGAAGTATGAAACTTAAAGATATTTATTTAAGTTATTCCTATGAAAGAATAATGCCCGGAAAAAAATATTATGATTCAATTATAAATAATAATAGATGTTACTCTGGATTTGATAAAGCATCAAAAAATAAAACTAAAAACTTTTTAAAATCTTTTATAAATTATAAAAATTTTCCACTACAAGAATTAAATACTATAACTGAATGTGAAGCAGCTAAAATTCTCGAAAATTCTTATAGAGCGATAAATATTGCTTTAATTGATGAATGGGTAAACTATTCAGATATTATAAAAATTGATCTTTTTAATGTGATTAAATCTATAAAGGTCAGACCAACTCACTCCAATATGATGGTTCCTGGTCTAGGGGTTGGAGGTTATTGTTTACCTAAAGATGGGCTGTTCGCAAGTAAATCTTCTGAGAAAATTTTTAAAAGAAAAATTAAATTCCCCTTTATAGACTTGGCGTCGAAAGTTAATGATAAGATGCCTTTTTCCTCAATTAAATTTATAGAAAAAAATGTTAAAAATTTGAAGAAGAAAAAAATTTTGGTCTTAGGAAGTGCTTACAAAGATAATGTTGATGACGAAAGAAATAGTCCATCCAAAATACTAATAAAAAGCTTAAAAAATAAAGGATCTGAATTAACAATTTACGACCCTATGTTAAAAAAAGAAAAATTACCAAATTTTAATAAATATAATCTGATTTTATTTTGTGTCAATCACGACAAATTTAAAAAAATACCTATTAAAAAATTTTCAAAAAAACCATTATATTTTGATTTAAATAACGTAATAGATGATAAAAAAATAGAGTTTATGAAAAAAAACTTCTTCAAATTATTTATTTTAGGTAGGTATTATGGATAAAATTTTAATAACAGGTGCAACTGGATTTATTGGTTTTAATTTAGCACGCTATTTACTTGAAACTAATAAATTTAAATTGGTTTTAGTTGATAATCTTAAAAGGGGAAAAATTGACAATAGTTTTAGTAAATTATGCAAATCAAAGAGAGTTATTTTTAAAAGGATGGATTTAACCAAAACATTTAAAATTAAAGATAATTTCAAATACGTTTTTCATTTGGCGTCAATTGTAGGGGTAAAAAATGTAAATAAAAATCCTATCAATACTTTTGAAAATAATATCTTATCAACTATTAATCTCATTAAATCTTTAAAAAAAAACACAAAAATAATATTATTTTCTACTAGTGAGGTTTATTCTCCATTGATCTTCAAAAACAAAAACATTATGCCCTTAAAAGAAAATTATGATTTGTTAATTCCTCCACAAATAATAAATAGAGACTCATATTTTTTATCTAAAATAATAAATGAAAAAATTTGTTCATTATCCAATCTCAAATACATTATTTTTAGACCGCATAATATTTATGGTCCAAGAATGGGACTTTCACACGTGATTCCTGAGCTTATAAAAAAAATGAAAAATAAAAAATGTTTAGTTTATTCTCCATCTCATTCAAGAGCTTTCTGCTACGTTAGTGATGCTGTGAAGCAAATTTGCAACATAACATTTAACAACAAAATTTATAATGAGGTTTTTAACATTGGTAATATGAAAGAAGAAATCAAAATTTTTGATTTGGCGAAAGTAATAAAAAAAGAACTTAGTAGTAGATGTAAACTTTTGAGAGGTCCTGTAACTTCTGGTTCGCCGCCTCGAAGAGTTCCTGATATGAGAAAAACATTAAAAAAACTTAAACATCATAATTTTGTGAAACTGAGTCAAGGCCTTAAAGACACGATAAACTGGTATATAAAAAATGAAAAGTAGTATTAACCTTTTTGAGCCCTCTTTATTTAATCAATCAAAAACTTATTTAAAAAATTGTATCAAAAAAAATGAAATCTCAACTCATAGCAGTAATATAATTGAAAAATTTGAAAAAAAAATTTCTACTTTAAGTGGTTCCAAATATTCGGTGGGGGTGAATTCAGGAAGTGTTGCTTTATATTTATCGTTTAAGGCTTTAGGTATTAAAGAAAATGATCTTGTAATCATGCCATCTTATTCCTTCATTGCGACCGCTACTGCTGCAATACATGCGGGTGGCTCACCATGGTTTGTGGATATTGAAAAGAATTATTTGACACTTGACCTTAATCAAGTTGCAAAAATCTTGCAAAAAAATACTTTTAAAAAAGGAAAATATTATTTTCATAAAAAAACTAAACAAAGACTATTTGCTATATGCCCAGTATATACTCTAGGTTTCTTGCCAGACTTAATAAAAATAAAAAAAATTGCTGAAAAATTCAATTTAAAGATAATAGCTGATGCTGCTTGTGCATTAGGTGCAAAATTTAAAAAAAATGAATTGGCCAAATATAATGATGCAGTTTGCTACTCTTTTAATGGAAATAAATCTTTTACTGCTGGTGGGGGTGGGGCCATATCTTTAAATAATAAAAAAATTAAGGATAAACTATTCCTTTATTCTACTAATGGAAAAGTAGGTGACTATTTACATAAATATATTGGGCATAACTTCAGGATTACAGGTTTACATGCAGCTTTGGGGCTTGGACAACTGTCAAATTTTTCAAAAATAAAAAAAAGGAGAAAAAAAATACAAAAACAATACATATCTTTTTTTCAGAAAAATAATCTTAAAACATTTTATGCGAAAAAAGACACTGACATTATTCAATGGTTTAATTTTTTTGTATGTAAAAATCCAAAAGAGAAAGAAAAAATAATCAAAAAAATGAATAAGTTTCGAATAAATCTAAAAAACTTTTGGAGACCCCTCCATTTACAACCCTGTTTGAAAGATTATTTAAAAACTGATTTAATTAATACAAGTCAAGTTTGGAATAAAATTTTAGTGTTACCCTCATCAAATAATATTAAATTAAAAGATCTCAAATTTATAAAAAAAAAACTTTTATCCTTAATCTAAGTCAATAAATTTTTTTTTCTTATCAAATAAATATCGCACGTCATAACTTTTACATTTAATTGGAACTTTTTTTAGATAGTTTATTTGACGGGTATTTTTTTTAAGAAAATGTATAATTTTTCTACTTTTTAAGTAAATATTATTATTATTAGTGTTCATAATATTCTCTAACAACTTCAGATTTTTATAATAATCAATAGAAATACTTAATTTTTGTTGATTTGGAACAACCTGCTTGATTTTAAAGTTTTCTATTTTGTATAAGTCTCTTCTAAGAAAAAAATAAGTCAAATATTCTGTGGAATTTTTATCAATAATTTTATTTTTATATTTATTTAAGGCTGCGAATGAAAAAACCTCTGGCTGCATCCCTTTTGGTAATCTATCTGTATAAGTATAGTCATTTTTTTTTTTTATGTGAGATTTTACCATTTTTTTTAAAGCTGCGCAGTCTGTAAAAGGATTATCCCCAGTAACTCTTACAAAATGTTTATAGTTATACATTTGCATACAGTCTAGTATTCTTCCCATAACATTCTTATTTTGTCCAAGAAACAACTTTATCTTATATTTTTTTACAAAAGGTTTTAAAAAGTACTTGCTATTTTTTCCAGACGAACAAATTACAAGATTTTGATTTCCAATTGCACTTACTAATCTTTTAATTAAGATTTCTGTCAATGTAATTTGATTAACTTTAGCTTTTATTTTATCTTTTAATCTTTTAGATCCTAATTTAGTAATAATTAAAATACCAACCTTCTTTTTTTTTATAAACTTTTTAAAATTAATTTGTTTTTTGATACTCGAATTCATATTTTTTTAATAAATAAAAGATTTCTTTAAGAATTTGTTTGAATTTACATTTTTTTTTAAAGTAATTTTCTTTTTATAAATATCCAATCTTGTTATTCCATTTTTGTTGTTGGATCTTAAAAAGATTAAATCTTTTATCTTTATTTTCTGATTTTTTTTTAATTTGTGTTTTGTAAAAGCTTTTTTATGCATTTCTTGTGCATATTTTTTTTCTTCGTTAGAAAAAACATTTTTATTTTTAAATTTAATGTCTAAATTTTTAATATTGATTAAATTTACTCTCTCTATCAATCTATCAAAATCATTAAAATGTATTGACGATATATAATCATTAGGTTTTTTTTTAATATCAAGACAAACATGCTTTTCGTAAAAGGAGCATTTATATTTAAGAGCTAAAAAAACACTAGATAAAAATTCATTAGATAGGCCGTAAATAGAATGATCAGCATAACCATAAGTAAATTTATTTTGTTTAAATTTTTTGAATAAGTTAAATCTCATTTTTTTTAATCTTGAGGGATATGACTGAAAGCCATACATTAAAATTATTTTTTTTCTATAAGATTTATTTTTAAAATTGTTTAAAATTAAATTTATTTCATTTTCTTTAAAACCAGATAAGTTAATGAATATCTTATTAAAATTTTTAATAGCATCCTTTATCAAAATAAAATTATCAGATTCTGTAGTAGATATTTTTAAGGAGACGTCTTTTTTAAATTTTTTACAAAAGAAATAGCTTTCTTCATCAAATGGTTCTAATATAATTTTGGTTTTTTTTTTGAAGTTATTTATTATTTTTTTCCAACTATCATAGCTAATTTCAAGTTTTTTAAACTTTCTAAAATTTTTTTCTTTTTTTGGATATAAATTTTCAGTTTTGAATATTTGATATTTAAGATATTTCGATTTAGATCTTAAATGTAAATTTGATAGTTTAATTACATTTTTTATCTTTCCTGTATGACTTGATGCGATTTCTGAAATAAAATTTAGTTTATATTTATCCATATTTTTTTATAATTTTATGAAAAATTTTGTTACCGTCGTCATTTTTGGGTTTTAAAGGACTGTTCTTGACATAATTTTCCCATTTTTTTTTTTTCATTGTTATAATTGATTTCAACGTTTTTCTAAATTTAATATAACTAAATTTATCATCCCAAAAAAATTCTTTCTTTTTAACTGAATACCATTTAGGTGGATAAGATAAGATTTTTGCTCCCCTTGCTAAAGCTTCTAGTCCTAATGTCGAATCTGAAAAAACAACGATATTAGCTTCATCTATATAATTGTAATTGTTTTTTTTATTATCTTCTCCAACAAGGCTTGAAAAATTTAAAAAACCAAAATCTTTTAAATATTTTTTTTTACAAATTTCGAGTTTTTCTACTTTTCCACTGATATTACTCTTTATTGCAACTTTTAAAGTATAATTGCACTCTTTAGATATTTTTATTAGCCATTTAAGAATCTTAAGTTCTCTGAAATATACTTTTTTTAAGTCTTTAATAAAATGACTCTTATATTGTGATATAAATAAAATATCAAATTTACTGGTTTTATTTTTTTTTATTGAGTTATTTTTAAATGAACCAATGTTGATAAACCTACTACTTATAATTTTTTTTATAAAATTATTTTTCGTAAAGTCATTTAAATATAGATAATAATCACTTTCATACTCTGTATACTTTTTTTTTTCAAAAGTCCTAAAAGTTGTGATGGGCCTATAGGAAGACTGTATTGCAATAGTCTTAAATGTTGTTTTTTTAACTAATTTTTTTAATAAGAAAAAAGTAGGATTATAATCTGTAAATGTAAATATTATTTTTGGATTTATCTCGATAATATAATTTTTTATATAATTTTTTGATAAATTATTTATTCCAGAATTTTTAAGTGTTTTGAATAAAACCGGTAAATTTATTGACTCAAATCTTACATCAAGAATATGTAAATTATTTAAGATTTTATAGTTATTAATAAAATGTAGTCTTTCTCTATCAAAAAGAAGATATTTGCTTTTTTTTGGTGTTGTTAGAATAAATTTACACTTAATAATGCGGTTAATATTTTTAAATGTGAAAATTAAAAGATTTATTATTCCCATTTATAAACATCTTTAAAAGTACAATTTCGACAAATTTCTGTATTTATTCCATTGCATTCCAAATGATCTGTACGAACTTTATTAATTTCTTTGCCAAACCATATATCCTTTATGGTTTCTAGTTTTTGTTTTGGTTTATTAAACTCTTTTGGCATTACTATTCTGTCTAAAAGCTCAAAGCCCTTCTCACGATTTTTAGCCTTCTCAAAAACTGTGGTGTAATCTTTTTTATTATTAAAACTTTTAGAGTTAGTATACCCTATTGTATGTTTTGCTCCCCAATCATAACAGCACATAGCAACCTTACCTTCATATGAAACCATTAATCTTTGAAAGGGTTGTTCGCATGGTTTTCTGCCTTTCGAAATCTTAATATTTCCGAAAACATCTTTTAAGTAGGGTGTGCCTTTAGGCAATTTTTGCTCTATAATTTTTTCATTATATTTTTTTAGCTCAAATTCATTTAAAGCTTCTATATCCCCTCCACGCTCAGTGTATTGACTTAAGCTTACGTCATCTACGTAATTTTCAAATAAATTAAAAAAATTGTCAATTTCATTCATTGTTTCTTTTGTAAGTATCATTTGAATTTTTGTATAAGGAAATGGAGTTTTCATCTGCTCCTTTATTTTCTTAAAATTTTTAATATTGTTATATACATCATCAAATTTATTTTTTTTAAATCTTCCAGGTCTCATTTTTTCATAAGTTTTCTTTGATCCTCCATCAAACGAATAAATGATTGAGTCTAATCCTGCTTCGATAAGTTCTTTTGATTTTTTTTCATTTAAATTTGTTGCATTAGTGTTAATTATTGTTTCTAAAATTCCTTTTTTTTTCGCATAATTAATAAATTTGGGAAGTTTTGGATGGAGAAGAGGTTCACCTCTCCAATTAAATTTAATACTTGGAATATTCAGCTCTGCTGCTTGATCTATTAAACTATAACAAAATTTCTCATCTATTATCTTATCTGGTGTAACTTCATGCTCTCTAAAACAAAATGGGCATGCTAAGTCACATATTGAAGCTACTTCAATGTCAACGCATAGGGGGTTGAGCTTTTGATTTTTAAAATTTGAGTTGGGAATTTTTTCATTGATAATTTTTTTTGGCTGTTCATTCCACTTCTGTCTATAATCTTTGAAGCTCTTTTTAAGTTTTTTTAAAATTTCTCTATTTTGAATTATTGATTTAGTTTTTTTATAAATAAATACTTTGTTAAATTCCATATTATTTAACATATATTTAAGTTTATCTTTTGGTTTTAATTTTTTACTTTTAAGTAAAGATGAGCCAACTAAAACTTCACCAGATTTAACAATATATTCTTTATCGGTTAATCTTTTCATTAGTTTATTTTAAATCACTCCATAGTAATAATCGATCTTTCTTAAGATTTTTTTTTGTCCTTTTTCCAATAACATTATACCATTCAGTAGGTTTGATGCCTGTGCCAGGTCTTTTAGTAATTAACATTTCCTTCTTGAGTACTTGTCCTTTAAAAACATCTGTTTTCAAAACTATGCTTCGTCTTGCATTTTTTCTTGAAATTTTCTCTGAATTTAAATATTTTTTTTTTTTAAGTCCTGAAGTTGAATGAATAATTTCTAAATTGCTTACAAAAACCTTTAGGTCATTCTTATCCATCGAGTGATAATGGTCATTACCTTTAATTTTTTTATCGAAAGTAAAGTGTTTTTCAATGACCATAGCTCCTTTAAGATATGCGCTTACTAAAATAATCATATTTTTATCAGGAACAGTATGATCAGAGTATCCGATTGTACATTTTGGAAAATTTTTTTTTAAATCATCAATCATGTTCAAATTCGCATTTATATTTTTAGTTGGATAGTTAAGTACGCAATGCATTAATGTTAAATTTTTACAACCATTTCTTTTTAAAATATTAACACTATATTTAATTTCCTCCAATGAGGATGCTCCAGTGGATAGGATAATAGGTTTTTTTTTTTGAGGCAATATGCTCCAATAAAGGTAGGTTATTAATATCTGCAGAAGCGATTTTATAAATATTCATTATCGGATTTAAAAATTCTACTGAATTTTCATCAAATGGGGTCGACATAAATTCAACTCTTTTTTTTTTACAATACTTACTTAGTTCAATGTAGTTTTCTTTTTCAAACTTATCAAATTTTTTAAATAGCTGATACTGACTTCTGCTTTTTTCAGATTTTAAATCCCAATAATGAGGACTGTTAACTGAAGCTATTAGTTCCGCTTTGTAACTTTGAAATTTGACGGCATTAGCTCCTGCTTCGGATGCCAATGATATCATCTTTTTTGCTTTATGCATTGAACATTCGTGATTTACACCAACCTCAGCAATAATATATGGAAATTTTTTTTTTATAATATTTTGATTGTTGGAAAAAATTTTATGCATATTAAATACCAAACTTCTTTTTAAGTTTTTTTTTATATTTTTTCATTAATTTTTTATTTTTAGTCATATTCTTTCCATGAAATCGATATTGGTATAGTGGAATAGGAAGTCTTGAAATTTTAAATTTTTCTTTAAACCTCTTTGCTAGATCTTCTTCTTCTCTTGCCAAGAATTTTTCATCATAAACGCCAATTTTTATTAATTGTTGTGTTTTAAACATTATTCCACAACCTATGGGATCCTTTTCACAGTTTTTTAATTTTATTTTCTCTTGATTTTCACTAACAATAAAATAATCACATGCGATAGCATCAAGATGATCATTTAATTTTAAAGCCAAAGAGAGTGTGTTCAAATATTCAGGATGTACCCAATCATCAGCATCAACTCGTACAATAAATTGACCTTTAGATTTTTTTATTCCAGTATTTAAAGTTTTCGGCAGTCCAAAATTTTTTTTATTTTTATAATATCGTATATCACCCATATAAGGTTGAATAATAGCTTCAGTATTATCTGTGCTACCATCGTCAATAACTATTAATTCATAATCATCAGAGTTAAGTGTTTGGTTTAATAATGACCTAATGCATCTTCCAATATATGGTTCAGCGTTATAAACTGGAATTAAAACTGATACTTTTACTGGTTTCATAATAAAAAATATTTATTGTATTTAACATAAATTTGTTTAATGTTCAACTATTGAACATAATATTCAATTGTAGCCTTATGTTAAATAGGATAAGATAATAATTGGTTTGATAAAAGCTGGTCTCGGTAATTAATAATATTAATAGCTTATTTATGTTATACTTTTTTTAATTTTTTAAACAGATGAAATCAAACATTAGCATAGACGATTTTGTAACAGAGCAACTTTTAAAAAAATATTTTAATAAACTTTATAAAATTTGTAGAAGTATTCTTGGTAAAGGTTTTAGAGAAAGTTTAGATATTATTGGTGAAATTGTAGACTTAAAAAAGAAAAAAATTAAATCAGGAACAAAAGTTCTTGATTGGACAGTGCCTGACGAATGGAACATAAAAGATGCTTACATAATATCTCCTGACGGTAAAAAATTTGCAAATTTCAAAAATCATAATCTACATGTGGTTAATTATTCAATTCCAGTAAATAAAAAAGTTACATTAGAAGAATTAAAAAAACATCTTTATACACTTCCAGAATTGCCCAATGCTATCCCGTATGTTACTTCTTATTACAAAAGACAATGGGGATTCTGTATAAAATACAATGAATATTTAAAGCTTAAAAAGGGAAAATATAAAGTTGTAATAGATTCTAAAATTAAACCAGGCCACTTAGTTTATTCCGATACATTGATACCTGGAAAAACAAATAAAGAAATTTTATTATCTACTTATCTATGTCATCCACAAATGGCAAACCATGAGTTAGCGGGCCCTTTGGTTTGGTCAATTTTGTACAAAATACTTAAGGCTACTGGCCCCCATAATTATTCATATAGATTTTTAATTTGTCCGGAAAATATCGGTGCAGCAGCATTTTTGCATTATTCTAAGAAAAAAGTTAAAAAGATTGTGGCTGGATACATAATTCACTGTTTAGGTAATGGAAAAAAAATTACTTATAAAAAATCAAGATTAGGAAATTCCTTAGCTGACAAAGCAGCTTTAAATGTAATTAATAATTCAAATTTTCCAAATGAAATTATAGATTTTTTTCCAGATGGGAGTGATGAAAGACAATTTTGCTCTCCAGGATTTAACTTGCCGATTGGATCAATAATGAGGAATATGTATACAAGACCTAATGAATCTAAAATGGATTTTAAAGAATATCATACATCATTGGATAATGAAAATTTTATTTCATTTAAAACTATTATTGAAAGTATAAAAATTTATTATGAAACTTTGCTTACAATTGATAATAATTTTACACCTATAGGAAAAATACAATATGGCACTCCACAGTTATCAAAAAGTTCGATCAATCTTTATGAAAATATTATGAATTTTAGAATTAAAAAAAAACAAGAAAAAACTAGAGTCACCTTAGAAATATTGAATTTAGCAGAGGGAACTTTAGATCTTCTCGATATAGCTAATAAAAAAAAATTTAAACTTGTTGATCATCTAGATCGTATCAATAATCTTTTAAAATCAAAGTATATAAGAAAAAAATGAAAATAATTGTTATTATAGGAGACCATCCACGGAATATTGGCTTATTAAAAAGGCTTTACGATAATAAAAAAGTTGAGATTTGTTATTTAATTTTGTTCAAACGAGATAAGCTTATACCTGAACCCGATAAAAATTTATCGGAAAGCCTAAAAAAGTTATGGAAGTTGCATTTCGAAAAAAGATACTTATCGGAAAAAAAGTTTTTTAAATTTGAAAATGATTTTATTATAAAAATTAAGAATAAGATTATGGTCTCTAGCGAAAAGGAACTTCACAGCAAAAAAGTTCTTGAGGCTATCAATTCTGTAAAAGCTGATGCAGCTTTTATCACAGGAATTCCCATTTTAAAAGAACCCGTGTTAAGTGCTTTGCCTATTAACTGTATTAATCTACATTTAGGAATCATCCCGTACTACAAAGGAGTTTTTACTATTTTTTGGCCTTTTTATTTTCTTGAACCTACAATGGCTGGAACCACGTTTCATATAATTGATAAGTATGTTGATACTGGCGAAATAATTCATAACAATATTCCAAAACTAAGTAGAGGTGACAGCATGCATGACGTGGCTTGCAAAGCGGTTTTGTCTGCTCATGATGATGTAAACATATTAGTAAATCATGTTATTGAAAGAGTTAAATTAAAAATAAAACCAAAAAAAGATACTTCATTAAGATATAGGGGAAAATTATATTTAAAATCTGATTGGAAACCAGAGATGCTAAGGGTAATTTATGAATTTTTTGATGACAAAATTGTGGATCTTTATTTAGATAATAAAATTAAATGCCCCAAACCAAAATTAATTAAAATTAATTAATGAATCCAAATATTCTTTTTCTTTTTTTCTTTAGTAAAATTTTTTCAATATCTTAAAATATTTTTCAGTAAATCTTTTTCAGTGCATAAATCAAGCCAATTGAGCTATTAGTACTGGTCAGCTACACGCGTTACCGCGCTTCCACACCCAGCCTA